>Ga0082212_10012134_pt1 | contig 10871 bp, 10 predicted proteins | sample TergutNt197P3_FD_71548 | JGI IMG/M metagenome (GOLD analysis project Ga0082212, IMG submission 71548) | Neocapritermes taracua P3 segment gut microbial communities from Petit-Saut dam, French Guiana - Nt197 P3 | ecosystem: Host-associated > Arthropoda: Insects > Digestive system > Gut ...
ATCGAACCGAAAAGACCCGTGGGAGTACGACAAGGAACTATACAAGGCACGCAATGAAGTTGAACGCTTTTTCCGTCGCTATGACAGATTCAGGCGCATTTTTACGCGCTATGATAAACTTGATATTATGTTTTCTTTCTTCTTCATTGCCGCTCTTATTTTTGAATCTATTAAATAGTGTCAACACGCTCTAATTTAACCGGAGGATTCAATATGCAGAGAAAAATAATACCCAACATACCGGAAGTCAACTACTACGGCAATGAAGTTGACTATGTTTTCAGTCTTTTGACATCCATTTTTAACGGAGCGGGAGATAAAACGGAGCTGGCGGAATTAGCCGTGTACAGCGGAATGGCGAACCGTTTCGTCTGGATACCCGGAAGCTGGAGCCGCGGCTGCGAATGTTTGGGAAGTGTTGACGAAACACCATATGAAGACATAGTTCGTTTGCTGAAAAGCTTTGGGTGGGAGGCTAAGTGCATCAAAGTTCTACGGGATAACCAAGGGAAACCGTTGAATACCGATAACGAACAAATCAAAAAAGACTTCGTTGATTCCATTGATAAAGGTTTTCCGATTATGTCGTTAAGCACAAAAAATCACAGATTCAACGCGGTTATCGGTTACGAAAACCGCGGAAGCACAATCGTATGCAAAGAGGGAACCGACGGCGAAAATAATGAAAAAATCTCCGTAACCGTTTCCCGGGATAATTGGGAAGATACGATTTCGGATTATATTCTGCTGAAAGAAAAATCCGCACCCGTCCCAGAGAGGGAACGTTTTCTTGACTTGTTGAAATTAATCGTTTACCGCGCCGGAAGAAACGATAAAATAAAAGGCAACATTAATGTTGGTTTCGCTGCTTGGGAAGCGTATTTGTATATGCTTGAGCATGAAGATTTAAGCGAACTTTCATCGGAAAAGGTCAATGACATATTGGGGCAATACTGCGACGGTTTGTGTCAAATCTGGGGAAGAAACGGCGGTCTTCCATATTACCGTTCACTCGCCCTACGCTTTCCCGAATGGAAAACCGAACTGGAAATTGCCATTGATGCGCTTGATGAGTGTTCAAAATACGGCGGTTTTTTGTGGTCGCAAGGCATTGATTGGGAAGGAGCGGGGCTTGAAAAGTTCCGTTCAAAAGACGGGCGGAAAACCCTCGCCGACGAAGGGCGCAAGGCAATGCAAAAGGATATGGAAGCTATAGAACAGTTTGAAAAGATATTGCAAAAAGAAGCATTGTAAAAAAGAAGTTCTGAGAAATCTTGCCCTGCATTTGCACGATAATGACGGAGTAAACGATTGGCACGCTCTGCCGTTTTCGGGCAATATCGACTGGGATGATATACGAAAAAAATTAAAAGTTGTTGATTATAAAGGGTCAATCGCACTTGAAGTGGGCAACAAAACTTTCGAGCATGTAACAGAATCAGAAGAATTTTTACGGATTGCGTCAAAAAAAGCAAAAAAACTTATTTATAAATAATATTAAGAAGACGGTATATGAAATGATTTATAAAGTAGAGCGCAATGTTCACATGCAGCTCGCGCCAATCGGTCACCCCTTGCTGAAGCAAGGGGCATTACGCCGCCTTTCGGTAAAATTGCATGAATTTTATATGCTCCGCGGGAAGATGGCGAGCCTGAGCAGTATCGCGGATTCGTAATATTGTTATCAGACCGCCAAACGAGTTTTACGCAATTATAAAAATAACATTCCGAATTTATACGGCGCATTTGAATTTTAATTTTATTATCGGTTTGGAAGTGGCGTTATTCTATTATATTTGATGAGTTTGAAAGTTGGTTTAATTTAATGGGTTATTTTTTGGAAACAAAAAAGAATTCAAAAATTTTAAAAGATTGGTTGATTTAAAATAAAATTTATGTTATAATAATATGTACAGGGGGTGTTTAAAATGAAACAAAAAAAACAAAAATTCGTGCCACTTGAAAAGCGATCCAAACGGCAACAAAAAGAATATTATTCATCAAGGCGCAAGGACTGGAATGGAATTAATCCTGTAACAAGGGTAATGCCGAATGCAAAAGCATATAAACGTAATAAATCCGGGCAACGGTATGAACATGAACCGCTGCCCGGATTTTTATATATAACAGTTTTTGGGTCCAATAAACGAACGATGCGTGTCATAAGTATATTCAATCCTTATAATCCTAAATCTTTTGACACGCCGGGCAAAAGTATATATTTCCGCCCATATAGGCTTCGCGGATAACCGCGCCTCCGCATACCGGACAAGGATCGTTTTTGGTTTTCGCCGACAACTTGGTCATATAGCCGCCGTTTACGCCGAATATATCTTTTTCTGTGTCACGCCCGCCGCCTGCCGTCATTGACGATAACGTCTGGGTTACGCTCTCATACATAGTTTGTTTTTCAGCGTCGGATAGTGTTTGTAGTTTGCGCTTCGGGTGGATTTTTGCGTTGAAAAATATATCCTGAAGCACTCCGTTGCCGAGCCCGGGTATGCGCTGCTCGGTTGCCAGAAATGCTTTTACCGATAAAGTCTGCTTGGAGCCTTTTATAAGATTTTCGAAATATATTTCGTCAAATTCCGGCTGCAACGGTTTTATCTTATATTTTGAGCTTTGATAATGTCCGTTTTCTTCTTTTTCGTCTAACAGCAGCATACCGCCGTACATTTGAACGGAGAAGATAAGCGATGTGAAATCGTCGAATTCTATATGCAATTGATGTTTTTGGGGCAGGGGATCGGTTTCGCAAAAATACCGGACATTTACACCGTCAAAAACAACCAATTTGAGATTGGTTTCAAACTGTAATTCAGCCATGCTTCCAAACGCATCCGAACCGGTAACTTTTTTGCCCGCGAGCAACGCATGATACCCCGCAGGTTCTCCGTGGAACCAGGCGAATTTATGCGGAGATTTATTCGCGGTCACGTTTGAGACAGTTTTGCCTTTCAATGTTTTTATAAACTGATTGGCAAGGTTTTTGCTTTCGGGTAGTTCTATCATTTTTCCATTCTCCTTAGTTTTTTATAATCAATTTATCCTTTTATAAATTTAATGATTTTCTTTTCGTCCGCCGGCGGGTTCAACTCTAAAATCCGCTCCGTGATTTTTTCCTCGGCTTCGTCCGCAGTTATTTTCGCCGCACGGTCCAACACATCGTTTCCCCAAAAACGTTCTGTGGTGCAAAATACCGTGGAAAACCAGCCGTATTCAATACCTATACGCGAAACTTTTTGCTGCATTCCACTCATGGTGATAAAAAATCCCATTTGTAAATCCGTCAACGCTTTTTCAAACTTTGAATTGTCTTTTTTGTCGAATCCTCCAAGCAATTTGATTTCGTGAAACGGCAGCGAACCGTTATCACTCAGGATTTCGTATATCCTCTTGGCATAATGGCTGTATATTCCGTCGGCATACATTTCCTCGAATGATTTGCCTTTCCGTCTCGCCGCGAGAAAATATGGATACCATTCTTTCGTGATATAACCCGCTTTACGGAAAAACACTTTGGAATACGCTATATCGTTGCGTTCGTTCAAAACACGCATACGCCATTCCCACGGGTCGGTTTCCGGGTCGCCGGTATGCCAGTGGATACTGCTCTCATCTTCCGCTCCCCAACCATATCTGAATAAACCGAACACGCCGTCGTCTTTACCGCCGATTGCGCCTGAAAATCCCGCGTTAAGCAACGCATTTATAAAATCATTATAATTTTTTATCATATTTTATTACCTGTTTTATAAAAGTATATCTGATGTTATACATTTTTTAGCCTCATTTGCTGAAACTTTCGGACTTTTTATGTTCAATTCTTACAGTTCTCTCTAATTTCAATAGTTTTACCCTTTTTGTAGCATTCTGTTATAGACCTGCAAGAAACCGTTCTGCTTCGCAAAGAACTTCTTTCGCGTACCCCCAAGTTATAGCCGCAAGTGCTTCTTCAAAGGGCAGCACCATTATTTCATCATGTTCGTTTGGGTTACATTTTGTACTTTGGTTTTCATACCTCGCTATAAAAAATACAATGTCCTTTGTTCCGCTTAGTATAGTAATTTGCTTCCGAAATCCGTCAATGAACTCTGCGTGAATGTTTGTTTCCTCGAAAATTTCGCGCAGGGCTGTTTCTTTTTCGGTTTCATTACCTTCCACGTGACCTTTGGGGAGTGTGCAGTTGCCGCCGTTCATATTGCTTACCAAAACATAATGGCGAGTTCCGGCAATTACGGTGTATAAGACTGCTCCGCATGATTTTTCTTTTGGCATGTATCGGCTCCTTTTTAATTCGCTATAATACGGCGTTATTTTTAAGATAATCATATAGCTTTTTCAACCGTTCCAATTCTGCGCCAGTAGGATTTTTGAAACTCAGATTGCCGTTCCAACACAGGTTTTTGAAATCCTTTCCGAAAATAGTTAGATTTTTTGACGAGCAATGCCCGATTGATATACAGTTTGTGCAATACTTGACATTATCTAAAATATATTCTTTTAGATTTTCGGCGGCGGCATATTCCTCGAACTTTTCATCTATCGTTAAATCTGTTTTGTACAACTCCAGACCTTTTTCTTTTGTAGGTATTATATAATCAAAAAACCAGGAATCGTTAATCAGTCTTATATAGCCGATCCTTTCTCTTTTGTAAAGGAACTTCCATGAATTTATGGCAGCCCATTGCGGGGGCATTTTATTAGCTCTCAGATAAGCCGCAAAATTGAGAATTGTATTTTTTATTTCGTCGTCAAAATCCGCTTCAGAAACGAAATCTTCGATTCTGGGTCTGCTTTTGTATTGTTTATGTTTTTGTGAATTTTTATTTTCCATAATTATTTCCCTTCTTTTTTACGTGAATATAAAGTATATCTGCGATATATTAGTATTACAGTTGTAAAAGCGAGCGATATATGATATAATACCCCAAAGGGGTGTTGAAAATGAAAAAAATCAGATATTCAAGTGAGTATGAAAAGATAGCAAATCGAATGAGCGGAATATATCACAGTGAATTGGGGTTGCGAAATGCGGAAAAATATATAAGAGGGCTGCTGAGTCCGGCAGAGCGTAAAAACGGTTGGCAACTGAGTGAAGAAATCGGCGAGAGTACGCCATACAAAATGCAGCAGTTTCTATACAGAGGCAGTTGGAATGCCAACGAGTTACGCGATGTAACGCGGGAATATGTTAAAGAAGAAATTGCCGAAGAAGACGGAACGCTTGTATTGGACGAGACAGGATTTTTGAAACAAGGGAAAAAATCATGCGGCGTTGCCCGTCAATATAGCGGAACGGCAGGACGCATAGAGAATAGTCAGGTCGGAGTATTTCTGACATATGCAGGCAGTAAAGGAAACGCAATGATAGACAGACGGTTGTATATGCCGGAAGAGTGGACAAAAGACGCCGCCAGATGCAAAGAAGCCGGGGTCCCTGCTGAAGTGAAGTTTCAAACGAAACCGAATATCGGATTAGAGATGCTGGAAGAAGCGCACAATACTGGATTTCCGTTCACATGGGTAACGGGCGACTGTATATACGGAGACTTTCGCGATATACGGTTTTGGGTTGAATCTGTAAACAAACGGTATGTGATGAGCGTGAGCGGCAAAGAATACGTTTGGATCGGATTCAAGCAGCACAAAATCGGTTCGCTTCTGAAGAAGATACCCCAAGACGCATGGTTTGAGGCAAGCTGTGGTCACGGCTCGAAAGGCGAGCGTTTGTATGAATGGTTTATCAATGCAGTAAACACTCCTAACGGCACAGGCTGCCTTCGCCATCTTCTTGTCAGGAGAAGTCTGTCAGACAAAGAAGATATGAGAGCATATATTTGTTACGCCCCTGAAAATACGCCAATAAGTGAATTTATCAGGGTTGCGGGTACAAGATGGACGGTAGAAACCTGCTTTGCCGAGAGCAAGGCTGAGGTTGGGCTTGACCAGTATGAGGTTCGCAGTTACGATGGTTGGTACAAGCACATTACATTGGCTTGTTTGGCTCATGCTTTTCTGACCGTGCTCAAAAACGCTCATCAAGATATTCTTTTGGCTGATTGTGACACCCCGGAAATATTCGAGGCTTTGCCTACTGCGTCATCTCTTGACGATTTCAAAAAAAAGCGCGGTTTGTGAGTTTCGGCAAGTCCGACTTGAAAAGTCTTTTTTGGCATTTTTTCGGCTTTGCTTCTGAAGTTTCGTTTCTCCTCCATTGGGTACAATGGCGCATGATACATCAACTTACGGCTATGTGGTATCACTGGCAGGCTCAACTTAAACGACGCAATGAAAGTGTGTGGCTTTTACAACTGTAATAGTAGAGTAATAATTCCTTCAGTAGGATCATATAGGCGGCAGAGCAGTTTTATCATGGTCGTTTTACCGCTGCCGTTCATGCCTACAATTGCCATGCGTTGACCGATGTTAAATTTAAGGTTGAGGTTTTTGAGAGCGTAAACTTCCGTACCAGGATATTTAAAACTGACGTTTTTGAACTCTATATCATATTCGTTATCGTCGCGTTTTTCCACGCTTATAGTGCCTTGATACATATTATTCGACATATTTATATAATCAAGAATGTTTTTAATATATATGTTATTATGCGGGTAATCGGCAAGGCTGTATGCAACGCTTGAAACCCCCGACACAAATTTGCTAATGCAACCTGTATATTGTAAAAACTGTCCTATTCCGAATGTCCCAATAAACGCTTTCGCTGCGACATAACTGTATATTATTATAGTAACTGCTGCGTTTAATATCGTATTTATATTTCTGTATTTATACATGATTTTTTCGACAAGCCTCAAAAACGGGGCATTTTCGCACCATTTTTCCGCCTCTTTTAATATTATCGGAGCTTGCCTGTATATTTTTATATCCATAGCTCCCGTGAAATTATATATGCTCCCGGTATAATAATTTGACAGTCTTGCGTTTTCTTCCATAACTTCGAGTTCTTCGCCGGTTTTTATCATTTCGTTTTTCCTGCACCATATAGATACTCCCGCGTTTATAAATATAAGAACTAAAATAATTATTGCGGAATAGGGAGAATTTATAAAATCCGTTACGCCTGAAAATTCGCCGTTTGCTCTCAATATAAACATATTTGCCGTAAGCGAAACAGAAAATATTACGGTCAAAACGCCTTCCACTAAACCGTTGATATTCCAGTAAAGCGCGGCAAACCCTCCGCCTACGGTATGCTGCGCTTGATGTATTTTATCCCTTAAAATATGCGTTTTGGGATTTTCAAGATGTTCATACTGCATATTGTTATTTATATCGCTGTAAAACAAATTTAATTTGTTCCACCATTCCGATAAATATATGTTTTCTTTTGATTCCATAGTTTTCTTTAAAACAGAAGCAATAAAATTTAAAGATATAGTAATAACAGCGTAAATCAAAAGATTTTTTAGATTTTTTTCACTGGTTAATTCCGTTAAAATTTTCGCAGACATAAGCAAATTCACAAACGGCAGGAAAGCGTTGAGCGACGACTTTATTACAGGAAGCCAGACGAATCTTTTGTCTATTTTAAGCAGGACTTTATAGCCTTCCAAAACCATAACAAACTCTTCTTTAAAGGTTCGTTTTTCATTCATCTTCATTTGCCGCAACCTCCCCGTCTATAAACGAACTCCGTTCGTTTCTGTAATAATGGCTTTGAATCTCGAAAAGTTCGGCGTATTTGCCACCTTTTTTTTATAAGTTCGTCATGCGTTCCGGTTTCTGATATTTCGCCGTCCGAAATTAATATAATCCTGTCGCAGAAACGTGTGCTTGCAAGCCTGTGTGAAATAAAAACCGAAGTTTTATTTTTCGCAATCTCGTTATATTTCATATATATTTCACTTTCGGCGATAGGGTCGAGTGCGGATGTCGGCTCGTCGAGTATCAATACGGGCGCGTTTTTATAAATCGCCCTCGCAAGCATCAATTTCTGCTGTTCGCCGCCCGATAATTCCGTTCCATCAAGATTTATTTCTTTGATTAACGGAGTGTCGATTCCTTTTTCCAATCCGTTGATTTTTTCTTTTAATCCCGACAGTTCTATACATCTATTAAGTTTATCTATGGCATATCGCTCTTTCGGAACAATCGAAATGTTTTGTGCTATTGATATGGGCAAAAATCTGAATTGTTGAAAAACAGCCGAAAACAATGTGTAATATTCGTCTATATTATATTCGTTCACTTTATGTCCGTTCAGAAAAATATCACCCTCTGACGGCGCGTACATTCCGCACATCAATTTCACAAGCGTAGTTTTTCCCGCGCCGTTCAATCCGACAAGTGCGATTTTTTCACCCGCTTTTATTTTAAGATTTACGTTTTTTATCGTAGGATTTTCCGATGACAGATATGTATAACTCACGTTTTTTAATTCTATGCTCAACCCATCAACACTTGCCGGAATGTCTATGCCTTTCCCGCGATTGGTTCTATTCGGATATTCAAAAAATTCACGCATATAACAAAAATGTAAGCTTGCTGTGTAAATATTAAGCCATATATCAATAAGCCCCGAAAACCACTCTGCGAATTGTCCAATTGCCGCAAAATATAAAACAAATTCACCCGCGCTTATCTCTCCCGAAACGGCTTTATATATCAGATATATATACGCGCCGCCGTCACGAAGCAATACTATAATAAAATTTATTAAAGCCGCCCTGAAATTTTTGCGTTCGATTTCTTTTTTTATACCCTGCCATTCGCCCATGTACATTTCCGACATTTTATGAAACCATTTTCCCATTCCGTACAGCCTTATATCTTTGCCGTGATTAAACTGCGTTGACATTTGCGCCAGATAATGAACTTTTCTGAATACTGCAATTCTCTTGTTTTGGACTTTATGTTCTGAATCCCTTGCGGCTTTCAACATAAAATAGTTTATCAATACAGTTGCGCTTAACAACAATAAAATCAACGGGTTCAAAACCGAAATGACCCCTGCGAATAGCATAAACGAAAGAATATTCGTAAACAGAATGGAAAAGTTTTTCGGGAAATTCATTGCGGGAGTAAAATAACTTTCGCAGACCTGATCGGCTGTTCTGTGCATATCCCGGAATTTGGGATTTTCAAGCGTTTCGTAATCCGTGTCCAAATATTTTTTATATATTTGACGGTTATAATATCCCCACATTCTGTGGTAAGACGACCATTCTTTCGATTCGACAAAATTATTCAAAAGTTCAAAAATCATAGTTCCGGCAAGAAGCGCGACTATGACCGCAATCATCTGTTGCATACTTTCGGAAAATTCAAGCCTGTCAAGAATAATTTTCGGCGTATAAAGCGCAATAACTGCTAAAATAAAATTCACGGGAATTTTTACGGCTATTGCGATTACAAGACTTTTTTGTCCGCTTTCCCATATATTTCTAAACGCATAAACCGTATTTTGGAATACATTATATTTTGGCTTTTCTTTTTTGACTTTTTTTGTCTTTTTCTCAATCATAAATAAATCCCCTGTTTTTGATTTTCTTTTTTGTAAATATTATATCATGGAAGTCAATTCTTTATTTTCTGCGTAATATTGAGCTTGTGCATTCCACAATTCGTGATATTTGCCCGTTTCGTCGGCGATGAGCGTGTCGTGACTGCCGCGTTGTATCAATTCACCCTCGTGGAACACCGCTATATCGTCGCAGAAACGGCATGACGACAGCCTGTGCGAAATGTATATCGCCGTCTTATCGCCGACTATTTCGTTAAATTTCGAGTATATTTCAAATTCCGCAATCGGATCGAGCGCATCAGTTGGTTCGTCAAGGACTATAAACGGTGCGTTCTTGTATAACGCTCTTGCCAACGCTATTTTTTGTGCCTCACCACCGGAGATTTCAACGCCGTCTTCCTCAAAGTCTTTGTAGAGATACGTTTCTATTCCTTTAGGCATATTTTCGAGCCGTGAATCAAAACCCGACTTTGTAAGCGTCTGCGCCATTTTTTCGCTGTCATAAGCCACGCTTGCCGCAACATTTTGACTGAGAGTGAACGAAAATAGTTTGAAATCCTGAAACACGACGCTGAAAATCGCCATATATTCGTCATAGTTATATTTTTTGATGTCAACGCCGTTCAATGTGATAATGCCCTCCGTAGGGTCATACAATCGGCAGAGCAACTTTATCATAGTCGTTTTGCCGCTCCCGTTCATTCCGACGACAGCCATACGCTGACCGATGTTAAATTTGAGGTTGAGATTTTTGAGCGCGTAAGCGTCCGTGCCGGGATATTTGAAACTGACGTTTTTAAACTCTATATCATATTCGTTGTCATCGCGTTTTTCCACGCTTATAGTGCCATTATATTTTTTATTCGGTATATCGAGAAATTCAAAAGTTTTTTCTAAAAACGCATTATTGTTCACAAGCGCGCCTATATCGGTGAGAAGCGAAGCAACCCCGCCGCCGAACTGCGTAATCGCGCCTACATACTGCACAATGCCGCCGACACCGAACGCGCCCGCCAAAGCCTTCAGAGCTACATACAGATATATCAATCCATACGATAAGTTAGATACAACCGTGCTTAATGCCTGAAACTTAGCGTCATATTTTGTATATTTCCCCCATGTTTCCCATATCGACAAATTCAAGCCTTTTTCAATCAATCGTTTTTGGTCGTATATCCGAATATCTTTTGCTCTGTCGCTGCCCCCTATCATAGTGGAAAAATAGAAACCGTAAATGCGGCTGCTTGCATTGTTGTCATCGGACGCTTTAGTCCATATTTTCCCGCCGATTGTTGATAAATACGGCGCGAGAAAAACCGAGCTTAAAAAAACTATTATAAGAATGATAACGGCAGCCGGAGAATCAAGATATGCAAAAGGCGAA
>Ga0082212_10012135_pt1 | contig 10870 bp, 6 predicted proteins | sample TergutNt197P3_FD_71548 | JGI IMG/M metagenome (GOLD analysis project Ga0082212, IMG submission 71548) | Neocapritermes taracua P3 segment gut microbial communities from Petit-Saut dam, French Guiana - Nt197 P3 | ecosystem: Host-associated > Arthropoda: Insects > Digestive system > Gut ...
ATAGACGGACTGCGGCAGGCCGCCGCGCGGTCCCTGACCGCGTCCCCTGAAAACGGCGCGGCGGTACAGACGGGGACCGGACTTGCGCTGTCGTCCCTCTGCCGGGACGCCGCCATTTCCTATGTGTTTCAAGACCCGGACCCGGGCGGTCAACTGATAAACCGCGGGGCATACACGCGGTACACGGAGCCGATTCCGCTAAACGAACAAGACTGCCGGCTGTCGGTCCGCCTGACCGCGCCGGGATATGACGGCGGCGGCTTATTCGCCCTGCAATACACCATCCTCCCGGTCACCGTCGAGATGCAGTTGCAGCCGAAACCAGAACCGGAACCAGAACCCGAGCCGGAACCAGAACCGGAACCAGAACCGGAGCCAGAACCGGAACCAGAACCAGAGCCAGAGCCGGAACCAGAACCGGAACCAGAGCCAGAACCGGAACCAGAACCAGAGCCAGAGCCGGAACCGGAGCCAGAACCGGAGCCAGAGCCAGAGCCAGAGCCAGAGCCGGAGCCGGAACCCGAGCCCGAGCCGGAACCAGAACCGGAACCGGAGCCGGAACCGGAACCGGAACCAGAACCGGAGCCGGAACCGGAACCGGAACCAGAACCGGAACCAGAACCGGAACCAGAACCAGAACCGGAACCGGAACCAGAACCCGAGCCGGAACCGGAACCAGAACCGGAGCCAGAGCCCGAACCAGAGCCGGAACCGGAACCAGAACCAGAGCCAGAGCCGGAACCGGAACCAGAGCCGGAACCGGAGCCAGAACCAGAACCAGAACCGGAACCAGAGCCAGAGCCAGAACCGGAACCGGAGCCAGAACCCGAGCCGGAACCGGAACCTGACTTACCCTTAGAACCGGCGCGGGCGCCTGTGCGGAGTGTAACCGATATGTCCGTCCTGCCGGGGACCAGACTGGCGCTTTACTCCCTCGATACCGGCGCGGAGATTTGGGTTCGCTTGGGCGGGGACGGGGAATTTCAGCGGTACACCGAGCCGCTCCTTCTGACGTTCGGCGTCTGTGAAGTCCACTGTTACGCGGTCGCTCTAGGCTATGCGCCCAGCGTGACGGAATGCTTTCAATACTATGTTCTTCCTGACCCCGGAGCCTGTGCTGTGCCGACCGTCACGCTGACGCCGGAGGACGGCGGATTCCGCCTGGCCATGGCCGCCGGGGAAGACGCCGCGGTTTCGTACAGTTTTGCGTGGGATACGAAGCCGGACACCCCCCTGGTCACGTCCGTTTATGACGGCGCCGTGACGATCCCCCGCCCGGAGGGCGCGCGCGTCCTCTATGTCGAAGCGTTCGCCATCGCTCTCTCCAACGGCCGCCGGTCCGCTGTCGTTCTTACGCTGGCCGCCGCGGACGGATAACCTGTACAGGGTCCGGATTCTCAAAACAGAGAATAGCTCTGTGACGCGCGCCCGCATTCCTGATAAAACTGGTGATTGACAAAACCTGAACCGGCTGGTATGATAGAAATTGTACCAATAAACACCGGTATAACACGGGTGGTTTCAGGCAGACTTCACAGGGTTTATTGATAGGAAGGCGGAGATGGCAGCATGATGGATTTGATTACCCTCATTGAGGAATTCGGCGAAACGATGGGCACATATTTCGCGCCGTTATGCGCGTTTGTTATCGTGATTTCCGTTGTGGTAACCTTTTACAGCCACAAGATCGCACAGTCCATGAATTTGATCGTCGGCGCGTTCGCCGGCGCGATCGCGGGCCAGCTGGTCACGGCGGTCGTGCTGGTCAATGTGGAGGGCATGATCATTCCGGGCATGATTTCCTTAGGGTTAGCGATCCTTATGGCCTTTTACGCGCACCGTTCGCCGATGGTGGCCACCGCTACAATGGCGTTCCTTCCGCCGGCCCTTGTGGTGGGCTGCGTCTTTACCAACCTGACCGGTTCCATGGGGGTGGGTGTGTTCCTCGCGCTGGTGTTCGGCTCGGTGGTGGCGGTGGTTGGCGCCAAGATCGGCCGCTACTTCATCATCGGCATCAACGCGGTTTCCGGCGCCACGGCCACGGTCATTGCGCTGCTGGCTACGCTGGGGATTTTATCTAAGGTATACGAAGTGCATACGGGCTTTGTGTTCCTGCCGATTCTGTTCCTCGCGGTCGCGGGCGCGTCCTATCAAATTATCGGCAATCCCGAGCGGCTGGCGGAAGTGGCCGCGCAAAAGGCCGCCGCCGAGGAAGCGCTTCTGGCGCAGTTTGCCGTCACGCCGATGTGGAACTGCCCCTCCTGCAAAACGAATAACCGCGTTGGCGAGCCGTTTTGCAAGGATTGCGGCAAAACCGAGAAAATCCCGGATGCGCCCCCCGATCTTCCCAACGACGTCAATCCCGGCTGGCGCTGTTCCTGCGGCGTGATCAACAACCTGTCGGACGGCAAATGCAAAACGTGCGGCCTGACGATCGGCGAAGCCACCGAATGGGTCTGCGCCTGCGGTTCCCGCAGCGGCAAGACCAACAGCAACTGCACCGCCTGCGGACAGATCCGGTATCAGCCATACGCCAAACCGTACGCCCCTCCGGCCCCCGCGAAACCCGGCAGCGCCGCCGCCGAAGCCAATTGATTACATAGGGTCTGCCGGACTGCGGCAGACCCTTTCTACGATCATGCTGCTCAATACGATCTTAGCTGCGTCCCCAATCAGGTACGGCACGACGCACAGCGTCAGCGCCGCGCCGAACGAGTATTTTCCGGCATACATGTATACAAACCATACCGTACCGGACAGATAGGTCAGCAGCGTCCCCACGGCCATCGCGGGAATCAGCGTCTTCACCGACCGTCCCCAGCGGTCCGCCGCCAGGCCGATCGCCAGCGCGGTCAAGATGTACCCGGCGATGTAGCCCCCGGTGGCGCCGAATAACGCCTCCGGCCCGCTCCGAAACCCCGCGAACACCGGCAGTCCCGCCGCGCCGAGCAGAACGTATACAAAAATGCCCGCCGTCCCGCGCTTCGCGCCGAGCAGGCCGCTCGCCGTGTAGACCCCGACAAGGCCCATGTTCAGCGGCACGCCCCAAGGCAGCGGGACCGACACCTGCGACAATACGGCGGTGATCGCGGCGAATAGGGCGCATAGGGTTAGGTTTTGCAGGGTTTTTTGCCGGGTCATATGGAACATCCTCCCTGTCCTTGTAGGGGCGCACAATACATAGGGGGCAGACACGAGGTCTGCCCCTACTATATCAGGCTGCCGTCTTATTGTCAACCTAAAAATCTAAATGGGTTTACAATCGAACCGAAACCTCGCCGCCGCGCAGTACTTCGCGCTGCCCGTCCCGCGTTTCGACGATCAAATGCCCGTCCGAGTCCAAGTCCAGCGCTCGCGCGGCGTACGGGACGCCATGGGGGGCGTGGACCGTAATGTCGCGCCCCAGGACCACCTGACGCGCCTTGTACGCGGCGTGCAGTTCCCGTTCATCGGGCCATAAACGCGGCGCGAGGAACGTGTTGATCAGCGACGCGGCCAGACGCGCGCGCGTCCCGCCCGGCGCGTCCTGGTCATACAGTCCGGTTGCAATCCCGCGCAGATCGTCCGGCAGGGCGGACGTTTGCACGTTGATCCCGATGCCCACGACCAGCCAGTCGACGCCGCCGCTCTCCAAATCCGTCATCGCCTCGGTCAGGATGCCGCAGATTTTCTTGTTATCCAGCAGCACGTCGTTGACCCACTTGATCCGGGCGTCCCGGCCCGTGACCAGTTTTACGGCGTCGCAGACGGCCAGCGCGGCGACGGCGGTGATCCATGTTGTGTTTCGCAGGGGGAGAAGAGTTGGTTTCAGCAGAAAGCTGATATACAGCCCTGTGCCGGGAGGGGAGGCGAACGAGCGGTCATAGCGCCCCCGCCCGCCCGTCTGCGCGTCCGCGATCACCACCGTGCCATGTCCGTCACCCTGGATGGCCCGTTCCTTGGCTGTAATGTTCGTGGACTCCAGACTTGGGTAGACGCGCACGCCGTCGGCGCAGCGCGCGTCGTTCAGGTAGGGTAGCAGCGCCGCCGCGCTGAGCTTGTCGCACTCCGGCAACAGCCGGTATCCCCGCTTGGGCGCGGCTTCAATGGCATATCCTCCCGCCTCTAGGGATTGCGCGGCCTTCCAGACGGCCTGCCGCGAGACGCCCAACGCCCGCGTGACCTCCGCGCTGGAGAGCCATGTCCCGCGCCGGGCCTCCAGCAGGGTGAGCAGATGCTGTTTGGTGTCCATGGAGACCCCGTCCTTTTCAATGGTGTGGTGTAAAAACATTCTACCATGCGCCAAGGCTTCGCGCAAGCAATGCGCCGTCATGAAAAAAGAGCTTCGATCCGGGACAGCTTTTGCTTTTTCATTGACAGAATCTGCTCCGGCGGGGTACAATAGCTACATCTAGTGACTTCACGGGGAAGCGAGGTCTGACTATGAATGAATATCCCGGGCCGGACGACAGGGAACCGCCGGTGTTGCCGGAGCCGATTGACCCGCCCATAAATCCGCCCCCGTTTCCGCTCATGCCGCCGGAACCGCCGGTGCTGCCAACACCGCCGGTGCCGCCGCCGCCCATACCATGGACGCCGCCGCCGATGTACGGGGGCTACATGACTGTGCCCCTTCCGCCGAAGGTTCCCAAGCCGCGGCGGGCGGAGGAGCGGGGGAAATCGGCTTGGGTGCTGCTGTGCTGTGGTTTGGCGTTAGCGGCGTCTATGATTGTCGGCGCGGTGGCGCTGAGTGTATTGGACGTACACACCGACCGCGCGGAGAACGGGACGGTGCGGTTTTGGCTGGGGCCGGAGCCGCCGGTGGTCATCACGCCGCCACCGCCCGTGTTGACGCCCACGCCGGTGGCCAGCGAAACTCCGGCCGTACCGGCACCCGGCGAGGGGATGCGCGCGGAGGACATCTACGCGAAGGCCGCGCCCGGCGTGGTCGGCATCCTGTCTTCGATGTACCGCAACGGCGCGACAGGGACCGGCATGATCCTCCGGGAGGACGGCTATATCCTGACCAACCACCATGTCGTGGACGAAGCGCGGTCGATCACCGTCGTCCTGTCCGACGGCACGCAGATGGAGGCGCGCGTGATCGGCACGGACTATTTGTCCGATATCGCCGTGCTGAAGGTCAATCAGACCGGCCTGCCCTGTGTGGAGCTGGGCAGCTCCGACGGGATGGTGACCGGCGCGAAGTGCTACGCCATCGGCAACCCCCTTGGCATGACGCTGCAAAACACGTTTACCGACGGCATGATCAGCGCGATCAACCGCGACATCGTCATCAGCGACGCCGCGCGCGGCGAGATTATGATGACCGTCCTGCAAACCAATTGCGCGGTCAACCCCGGGAACTCCGGCGGCCCGCTGCTGAACCATCAGGGGCAGGTCATCGGCATTGTCTCCAGCAAGATCATGGGTGACTTTTCCTCCAACGTGGAAGGGCTGGGCTTTGCCATCCCGGTGGACACGGCCATCCCGATCATCAATTCGCTGATCGAGCACGGCTATGTCAAGGGCCGCCCGATCATCGGCATCTCCCCGGCGACCACGCAGCTTGACGAGCGGACGGCGGAAGACCTCGATCTGCCGATGGGCGTGGTGATCGGCGAAGTCAGCCCCGGCTCCGACGCGCACCGCAAGGACATTCGGATCGGCGACATCGTCACGCACGTCAACGGCCAATCCGTTTCCTCCCCCGCCGATATCAACCGCATCAAAAACCGCTTTTTGGCCGGAGATACGATCACCCTGACCATCTACCGCAAGGGCGTGGTTATGGACATTGACATCATATTGGGCGACGCGAATGAGTAACCCGTCTTCAACACCCTGCGCGGCCATCGTGACCTTTTATTACGGGGAAAACAACTACGGCTGTCTCCTGCAGGGCTACGCGCTGTCCCAAGCGGCGGCGCGGCTGGGCTATGAGCCGGAGGTTCTCTGTCTGCGCAAAAGCCGCGCCTCGTTTCAGGCGCGGCTAAAAGGCGCGCTGAAACGCCATGGGCCGCTTCGCGTGGCGGCGCTGCTGATCGGCCGGATCGGCGGTCGGGCGCGCGCCGTGCTGAACGGGCTGATCCGCCGGGACGTCGCGCGGCGCAACGCGGCGCTGGCGCGGTTCCGCGAGCGGAAAATCCCGCATTCGGACACGGTATATACGCGTACCACGGTATCCAACAGCGCAGACCGGTACGACGCGTTCCTCTGCGGCAGCGACCAAATTTGGAACCCCGCCCTGCCGGACCGTCTGGCGTACTGGCTGGGCTTTGTGCCGGAGGGTTATCGCAAGATCGCCTACGCCCCCAGTCTGGGTGGCGCGAAGCTGACGGGGGAGTCAGCCGCCCGGTCGTTTCTGCAAAGCTTCAGCGCCGTGTCCGTGCGGGAACGCGACGGCTGTGACCAAATCAACGCGCTGGAGAGCGGCCCTCCCGCCCAATGGGTATTGGACCCCACGCTGCTGCTGACGCGGGAGGACTGGGACGCGCTGCGCGTGACCGGCGCGCCGCTCCCCGCTTCCGTCACGGACGGGCCCTATGTGTTTGCCTATCTGCTGGGCGGCCGCCGCCGCCACCGGCGCGCCGCTGCCCGGTACGCGCGGCGGCGAAAGCTCAAGCTGGTCACCCTGCCGCATTTGCTGGGCGACTACCGCGCCTGTGACGCGCGGTTTGGCGACGTCCGGCTGTTTGACGTGTCGCCGGAGCAATTCCTCTCACTGATCCAAAACGCCGACGCCGTGCTGACCGACTCGTTCCACGCCTGCGTCTTCGCGGGGCTGTACCACACGCCGTTCTACGCGTTTCCAAGAGAAAAAATGAACTCCCGCTTGCACAGTCTGATGGAGATATTTGGACTGGAAGGCCGCTTGCTGGGATTTGACGGGAAGACCGCGCTGCCCTCGGAGGATGCGCCCCCCATCGACTTTGACGCGCTGGACAAGCGGGTCGCCGCCAAGCGCGAAGAATCGCTGGCGTTTTTGCGCGACGCGCTGACGGCGGACCTTTGTGAGCCGACCGGGGAAACCCGCGAGTTTCACGCCATTTTCACGCCGCAAGCCGAACCGGCGGCCGCCGCCGGGGATCGCTGCACCGGATGCCGCGCGTGCGAGCTGGCCTGCCCGAAGCAGTGTGTGCGTATGGAACACAACGCGGAAGGGTTCCTATACCCGCGCGTGGACGAGGCCGCGTGTAACCAGTGCGGACGCTGCCGGACCGTCTGCCACGCGCTGAAAGCCCCGCCCCCGGCGGACGGGTTGCGCACCGGATGGTTTGGCCGGCACGTGGACGACGAGGTGCGGCGCGGCAGCTCCTCCGGCGGCGCGTACACGGCCATCGCGGAGAGTTTGCCCCCTGATACGCTGATCTTTGGGGCGGTGTACGATATGGCGCAAAACAAAACACGCCATGTCGGCCAGACCTTGTCCGCCATGGCGGCGCAGCGCAAATCCAAGTACGTATTCTCCGATTTAGAGGACTGCTATCAACAGGCCGATCAGGCGCTGAAGAGCGGGCGGCGCGTGCTGTTTTCCGGGACGCCCTGCCAAATCGCGGGATTATACGCCTATCTGGGCCGGGACGACGAGGGGTTGCTGACTGTGGATCTGATCTGCCACGGCGTGCCCAGCCCGCAAATTTTCCGCGAGCATTTGGAGTATATCACAAACAATAGGAGCGTGAAGTCTGTGGACTTCCGCCCGAAAGTCTACGGCTGGACGCGCAGCGCGCTGTTGATCGGCTTTGCGGACGGGCGGCACTACCTCAACGACGCGGAAACCGACCCCTATATGGCGGCGTTTCTGGGCGACTGCGGCTTACGCAAAAGCTGTTACGCGTGCCGCTACAGCGAGGGCGGCCACCGCGCGGACCTGACGCTGGGCGACTTCTGGGCCGTCAACCGCTTCGACCCGGCCTATAACGACGAAAAGGGCCTGAGCCTAATCGCCGCCAACACGCCGAAGGGCCGCGCGCTGATCCCCGCGCTGACGGCCCGGATGCGCCTGACCGCGCTGGAGCCGGACGATTACGCATATGCCTACGCGCCGCGCCGGTACTCCGTTAAACGCCGTCAGCGGTACTTCGCCAAGCGGCAAACAGGCGGCTACGCCGCCGCCGCGGCCTACGCCGCGTCCCGGGCCCGCCGCCAAAGACTGCTCCGCCATATCAAGCAAGCCGCTAAGGTGATTCTGGGAAGGGGCTAACGCGATTGCTGTTCGCGCAGGGCGCTGTACTGCTTGCATGTTCTCTTTAATTCGTAATCAAAACACTTGACCTCGATGATGACGGCAAGTGTTTTGTTCGTTTTGATGATGTCCTATAACAGGACATATCGCATTAAAACATAGTATACACTGATTTTGTCCTGTGTCAAGACAAGGAGAGTGTATACTGTGGCAAGAATTATTGAAAGTGAACAGACCAATATCATTGGTAAAAAGATAAGGGAAGCGCGTATCGCCGCTGGGTTAAGCCAGCAAGAATTGTCTGTTAAGCTTGAGACGATGGCGGTCTATGTTTGCCGCGGGTCCATTTCACGCATTGAAAATGGCGAAAGAACTGTTAATGATATTGAAATAGACGGGATTTCAAAAATTTTGAAAGTGTCACTGGACTATCTGTTTGAACGATAAAATAGGGACTATGCCGAGATAGCGGGACGTCGAGGACGCCGTCCCCTACGGAAAATCGGGGTTAGCGCGTAGGGGATGGCGTCCTCGACATCCCGAACCCCGCCGCACAATCACCCTTGCCAACCCCCCGTATTCTGTGATACACTAACGATATTATGGTAAGGAGCATCCCTGATTATGGAGTACGCCGCGTTAGCCGAAATCCTGTTCCCCCAGATTCACGACACCCCCGAGGATATAGAAGCCCGCTTCCCGCCGCGCGCCCTGCCCGAGGGCGCGGCGGTGACGCGCTTTGCGCCCAGCCCGACCGGCTTTCTGCACTTGGGCAACCTATACGGCGCGCTGGTCGACGAACGCCTCGCGCATCGCAGCAACGGCGTCTTCTATCTGCGCGTGGAGGACACCGACCGCAAACGAGAAGTCCCCGGCGCGGTGGACCAAATCCTAGAGATGCTGACCGAATTTGGGATTCCCGCCGACGAAGGCCCCCAACTCTCCGCTTCCCCTTACGGTCCGTATTATCAACAACAGCGGGCGGAGATGTATCAGGCTTGCGCCAAGTGGTTAGTGGCGCGGGGGCTGGCATATCCGTGCTTTTGCACGGAGGAGGAACTGTCCGCGCTGCGCGAAACGCAGACGGCGGAAAAGGCCAATCCCGGATATTACGGGCCGTGGGCGGTTCACCGCGATTTGCCGCCGGAGGACGCGGCGCGGCGGATGGAGGCGGGTACGCCCTATGTTCTGCGGCTGCGCAGTCCGGGGGACGCCAACCGGCGCGTGAAATTTACCGATCTGGGGCGCGGCGCGCTGGAGTTCCCGGAAAACGATCAGGACGTGGTGCTGCTGAAAAGCGACGGCATCCCCACCTATCATTTCGCGCACGTTGCCGACGACCATTTTATGCGCACCACGCACGTTGTACGCGGCGACGAGTGGCTGGCCACCCTGCCGATCCATCTCCAGCTCTTCTCCGTGATGGGCTGGAAGCCGCCCAAATACCTGCACACCGCGCCGCTGATGAAGCAGGACGGCCCCTCCAAGCGCAAGCTGTCCAAGCGCAAGGACCCGGAGCTGGCGCTGGAGTTTTACCGCGAGCGCGGCTATTGCGCCGCCGCGCTGAAAGAGTACCTGCTGACCCTGCTCAACTCCAACTTCGAGGAGTGGCGCGCGGCCAATCCCCAATTGCCGCCGGAGGATTTCCCGTTCTCGGTCAAAAAGATGAGCGTGTCCGGCGCGCTGTTTGATATAGACAAGCTGAATGACGTGTCCAAGGATGTAGTCGCGCGGCTGTCCGCCGGACAGGTGTACACGCTGCTGGCCGATTGGGCGGACCGGTATGACCCTGATTTCGCGGCCCTGCTGCGGCGCGACCCGGCGTATGCGGAGAGCATTCTGGCCATTGGGCGCGGCGGCGCGAAGCCCCGCAAGGACCTGGCCGCGTGGAGTGAGGCAAAAGCGTATCTGTCGTTCTTTTATGACGAGTTGTTTACCCCTGCCGAAGCCGCCGCCCCTATGGAGCCGGACACGGTGCGCGCGGTGCTGACGCGGTTTGCCGAAGCGTACGATCCCGCCGACGACAACGCCGCGTGGTTTGAGCGCGTCAAAGAGGTGGCCGCCGGGATCGGCTATGCGGCCAACATGAAGGATTACAAGCAAAACCCCGGCGCGTACAAGGGCCACGTCGGCGACGTGAGCATGGCCCTGCGCGTCGCGGTCACCGGCCGCGAGCAATCTCCGGACCTGTGCGAGGTCATGCGTCTGCTGGGCGCGGAGCGCGTACGGGATAGATTGACAAACCAATTGAGGTGAACCCCTTGCCCGCACAGAGACGAAAATCCCCGCCCCCGAAAAAGACAACAACGGCCAAAGCGGCGTTCAAACCCATCCGCCGGGAGATCGGCGCGCTGGCGACGCTGCTGCTGGCTGTGTTCGCCTGTCTGGCGATGGCCGGGATCGACGCCGTGGTGATCAACTTCCTGCGCGGCGCGGCGGGCTGGCTGATCGGGCGGGGGCTGTACTTATTGCCGTTCGCGTTTCTGATCGCGTCCGGGATGCTGCTGTTCCACCGGGGCCGCCCGGTGACCGCGCGCGTGACCGCGGTCCTGCTCCAACCGCTGCTGATCGGCGCGCTGCTGCATGTGTTTACGTATAAGGGCGAGTACGCCAAAGGCTGGGCGTTTTTCGGAAGCCTGGCCGCCGACGGGCGGGACGGCGTGGGGGGCGGCCTGCTGGCCGGTACGGTCGCGTTTCTGCTGG
>Ga0082212_10012136_pt1 | contig 10870 bp, 12 predicted proteins | sample TergutNt197P3_FD_71548 | JGI IMG/M metagenome (GOLD analysis project Ga0082212, IMG submission 71548) | Neocapritermes taracua P3 segment gut microbial communities from Petit-Saut dam, French Guiana - Nt197 P3 | ecosystem: Host-associated > Arthropoda: Insects > Digestive system > Gut ...
CAGCGGCATGGAGAAGTAACACAACCCCCGGCGGAGCGGCCCCCGGCGGAGCGGCCCCCGGCGGAGCGGCCCCCGGCGGAGCGGCCCCCGGCGGAGCGGCCCCCGGCGGAGCGGCCCCCGGCGGAGCAGCCCCCATCGTCAGCACGCCGAACGTTGTTACCCCGCCGCCTGCTCCCATCATCACCATCGACGACGCCCTGGTAGCGCTTGGCGCCATGAGGCTCAATCCTTTCGTCGACGTCGCGGGCAATGCCTGGTACTCTAACGCGGTGATGTATGTCAATACCAACAACCTGATGTACGGCACAAGCACCGAGCCGATGATGTTCAGCCCCGATGCTCCCCTGACCCGCGCCATGATCGCGACTATTCTCTATCGTCTGGCGGAGGAACCGGAATTCGGCGAGCTGCCCAATCCCTTTGATGATGTGGCGGACGACGCGTGGTATGTCGAAACGGTGAAATGGGCGGCGGAAAACGGCGTGATGTTCGGCTATGGGAACGGAAAATTCGGCCCCGAAGACGTCGTGACTAAGGAACAATTGGCGGCGATCATTTACCGCTTACAGGAAGACTGCGGCCAGTTACTGCCGGAAGATGAAAACGCAAAGGAATTTACCGACCTGAACGAGGCAAGCGAGTGGGCAAAGCTGGTAGTGAACACGTTAGCGGCGCAGGGAATATTTAACGATATCGTCGGCAACACGATTAATCCGCAGGACTCCGCAAGCAGAGCCGAAGTCGCCTCCATGCTTTATCGTTACCTGACGGCGGTAAACGAGATTCAGAACGCGGCTGATACAAAATCGGATCAAAGCTGAAAAACACAATGATGTTATACGCAACAAAAATGGTCGCGGCTTAATTTGTCCAGGTTATCATAATCACTCTATGTTGAAATCCTCTGAACTGAAATTCGTATAATATCTTCCCGTCTGTGCAGTAAATTTCAAAACGCAATAATCAGGATCGGCGACGCCTTTTGGATAATACATGGCGTCGCCATCTTGCCATATCATTTCTTTGCTCTCGGCGTCCTCATAGACTTCCATTGTTCCTTTCAACATAACGCCGCGGAAAAATCTCTTGTCATAGAAATATATACAAGCCTTCGGGTTAGAGCGATACTGCGATACACGCATCGACGACGTATTTGTTGTGAACCAGAAAAATTTGATGCCCTCGCGCTTTCTCGGCGGCAGCATTGCTTTTGTGTTTGGAAATCCGTCAATATCAATAGAGCTGATCAAAGATACGCCTTGTTTGTCAATGAGATTTCCGATCGTTTGTACTGCGTCGCGCAACATGATATTCACCTCCATTACCAGTATTTCTCAAATCCGATCCCATACCAAAATGCAATTTCTATATAGTCATCTCTAACCATCTTTAGGTGAAGATGTATTCCGTCATTGTCCAGCCACAAAACATCTCCTGTTCCGTCAAGCAATTCTGTGAATCCTCCGCGTTCCCATCCTAAGTTAATATGGCGCTCACCGTAGTCTATCAAAAACTCGCGTGTTGTTCGTTCAATGTAAATATGGATTTCTCTATTATGACTGGTATCGTCTATATCTCTGATACTACCATCAGTATACTCGAGTACCTCCGGCGGGAGTTTGTCAGTTGGCCATGCAAAGTCAGGAACAGGAATACGATGTAGTGGTATGGGTACATTACGGTTGTTTGCCATATAATGGAAATTCATGTCATAGTTACCCCAAACAATACCGCAGTCGCTTATAATGCGTAACGTCATAGAGTCGTAAAACTCAAACATCATAGATACATTATCCGCCTCATTAGGGTTGTCTAATGGCGTATCAAATGGAATGTCATATTGCAAATCGAGGAATGAACCAACGCCAAAATACTTCCATGAAGCCCCAGAGTGAGAATCTCTACGACAATCATAAAACTCGATAATGCAGTCTTTAACCCGATATTTGCCTTTTGTAAACACCTCATACCTTGTGAATATACCGTTTGTCGAATAAGTCGAGGCTTTGTAATACGCAAAACTTCCATCAGCCTTAAAATTCCAGTAAAAATGTTCTCCGCCATGATCACGACAGCCCCAAGTCCCCACAAGCGCGTTCATAGCAACAGCATTGTCGCCAGTGGCAGACGGTTCTATTGTAGATGTTTCGCCACCCGTAGGGTCAGGCGTTTGTGATGTGTCGGCGGGCGTACTCGCCGGGCGGTTGGAATGGTCAACGCCAGTAAAACCGCTCCCTGAATCGTCGCCACAAGCTGTCAGCAAGGATAAAGAAGTAAAAATGCATAACGCTAAGGCGATTGTGTTTTTTATCATGAATAATCTCCCGTAAAGTGAGAACGTGTTTCAAAAGACATCTCAAACATATCGCCGAGCCGCAATTTCTCCTTTTTGCGGACTTTTGCAGGCAAAGCGATGAAATGCGTATCATCGCCCATTGGCAAGAGAGAGGTCGGCCATGTTGAATTACCGACGCCGGCCGTTACGGCAATCAATCCGCGGTCGGCAAGATATTCGAGCGGCTTGCTCAACTCTGTCGGGACGGAAACATAGTGCCAGCCTTTCTCTCTTTCGAATAATTCAACTTTTCCGGTAAATGTGTATGGCATTACAAATTCCTCCTTTGGGGCTTTTTTTCAACAACGCCATTCCCTTCCTGCCAGGTATAAAAAACGTGATGCTCCGTACTATAATTCCATCCGATTTCTGAACCGTTATTGTCGAAAACGCCTGCATTAATTGCATTGACGTCAGACAGATTATCCAATATGTCACCATCAAGAGAAACTACAAACGCCCCCCTATCGTGCGTAAGCGCCACGAGATAACCAGCCTTATCGTAAAACAATAGTCCTGTTATCTCTCCTTCGCTTTGCGGCGTAAAGACGGAACATTTGACTTTACGAAAAGGCTCAATCCAACGGTGATTATACTTGTTTGTATGTATTTCAGCGTCTGTTTTGAAAAATGCTAATTGAAAGTATTCATAATCCTTCATATCTTCTTCATCATAAAAGTCTGCTTTTTCATCGTTGTCCAGAGCAATAACGAATGTTTCGTTATCTATAAAGGTACAAGGACGATCCCAGTTGTAGGGAGCTTGACAATAGGCGCCTATGCTTCCGGTTTCAAAAGTCCGAAGAAATTCTGCCGTTTCAAACAAATATATTTGACCCACAGGGTGCCAATGCCAGCCGTTGCTCAAAAAATACTTACCGTCCGGAGAAATATGAAGCCGACTATGAAAATAGTCCATATAGTTTTTATCCTCAAAAAGAGGATATCCCTCTTTTGCCTTTCGGCCGGTATCACGACGGTAAATTTCACGCTCTGTCAGATTTTCGCCTGTCTCCGCGTCGAAAATATCCAATCGGTTCCATTGCGTTTGACAAATGAGCAGTATGCGACCATTCAATGCCGTGAAACCAACGGAATAACTTGATACATCGCACTGATAGTCCTCGCGCCGTAAATCTCGCACAATACCTGAAGTCAAACTGTAAAGCGCCGCATTAACGCCAAACCGTTCCGTTACGCATATATATGGGTGATGATATGCGATTGAAATCTCAAGTTCTTTTCCTTCCCAACGTCCATCGCCAGGGCCAGTACAGATTGTCCGGATGTTGGGCAATTTGGCGAGTTCTTTCAAGGTTTTTGCTTTGGTATCCACAATAAAAAGTCGCCCTTCGCCGTATAGTGCGTAGAGATATTCTTCCCTGTCGGAAGCGGCAATCGCTTTAATTTTGATTCCAGCTAACTCTGTGTAGGCGATATTTTTCATTTCGACTATCTTCTCTTATATTTTGAATAGCCCTTAACGAATCCATTGAAACATTATTCCCGGTTCTTCAAAGATAGCATCGCTGATTTCGGCGATTATTATAATTGGCCGGCTTTTAATGGGTGACATTGTCCTCAGAGAACATTTATCAAGGAGGTTTGTCAAATATTCTTTTGGCGTTCTCTTTGACGGCTTATTCTCTTAGCTATCTTTCGAGTATCCTCATACGAATCATATAAGCTCTCTTCAATAATTCCATCCGACAGAACCTTACAATGGTTCATTGCCTGCACAATGCCATATCTGCAATGAGTACAGTATCCCTTTTGATAAACATAAAGCAGGATAGGAAGGGCATTGGCAGAGCGGTGATGTTTATATATATCCACAATATCCCTCTGTACAAATTGCGGAACACTTGAAACCTTTACAATCAGCTTGCGTATAATATCATCGTCCGTTTTTAGATAATTCTTTTCAAGCAAGCCGAGCGCATATGAATCAAGCCCTTTTTCCTCCAATAGATGGATAGCCAAATCATGAATCCGCTTGTCTTTAATGTAACCCAATTTGTCAATGGCAATTTCCGAGAGAAGTTTATTATTTGATTTGGCATATTCAATCAACGGGGCAATATCCAAAGGGAACGACCTGCGCCAGAACATCATCAACAGAAGCGCCTTTACGGTTTCGTCATCTTCACGCAAAACGGTGTGCGCCAATTCCAAAAACTCTGCTTCTGATGCTTTTTTGGCAAACAAATGTCGCAGCCGCGGCATTTTAGAACGGGGATTCTCTTTTTTTGCCGCTTCTTTTGCATATTGCAGCAGAACATCGACTGTTGGGGATTCTGCTAAAAGATTCGCTTGATATTCATTGCGCGATAGTTCTTCTGCTTTTAGCCTATCAACGAGCACTTTAATTGCTTCAGATTTTTCATACATTTCGTCAATAAAGTCATCAACACGCTTTTCACCAAATTTATCTTTTGCATCAGCTAATAAAGAATCACACCAGAGGCAATCACAATTGCCATGTTTTGTTATCATTTCATCAATATCATGGATACACTGCTTAAAGGACTTAAATCCTCTGTCCATTTTTCTTATCATTAAGCTTTCGAGCTGTTCACGTTCACAAAGGCCAAGATTATAACTTCGCATTTTGGGTAGACGCGTTTTCAAATCACAATATTTTTTCTCAAGTGCTTCATCAGCAGTCTTGTATCCATCGTTTGAAAAACAACATAATATATCATAAAGTTGCTCTGAGAGTCGCCAATAATGCCTTCCCTCAAACTTTTCAGCGATTTTATTCAAGAACACTTCCGGATTATCAAATGTTTGAATCGCAGTATATAGATAATACCCCTTTGTGCCTTCGACTTGCGTATCATACGCAATATCGCGCAAGCAATATCGCAATACAATATCACGATACCGCGCATGACTTGGATTTTCTTTGAGTTCAATAATCGCGCTACCAAGCCCACGACGCAAATTTTGTGAAAAGGTTTTTTCTGTCATATGTATCCTTTCTTTGTTCGCGTCTTTCAGCGAACAGTAACAATCGCAATGATAACTCCGCAGGGCAACCCTACAAAAAACGCGCCTTCAAAAAAATCTAAAGTATATACAAAGAAAATAAGCAGTAGCAAAAATATTAAGCAAGTCGAACCAGATGTAATGCTTTTCAACAATATAGATTTGCTTCTCATGGAAATGCACACACCCCGCCAACAACGTATCGTTCATATCCGCGAGTCAATTATACGCCAAAAACAAGATCCCTGATGATATTTCTTGTAAAAATCACTGATGATATTTCTTGTAAAAATCACATTGACAATCCCTGTCCGCCGCTCTACAATATGCTCATCTCGTCATTGAGATATTTCATCCCGAAAGGAGTTGTAGTGAATGTCGGTTATTATGGTGATTTTAAAATAACTGGATATTGGGCATAGCGACCGTAAACCAACAAAGTACGTTATTGTGGAGATTACAAAGCTCACCAGTGTGTTTTGCTGTGCCGTCAACAGTAACCTTTCGTGAATACTGCTGTCAGCGGGATACGATGAAGGTCGTATCCCCTTTTTCATTTGCCAGATTGCTGGCTTTGTACCGTGAAACAGCAGCTTCATACGAGGCTGCGATTTCGCGGTATACTCAAGACTGAACAGAAACGGAGACATTTAAATGATATGACAGACTTAGAAAAATACGGCTACATAGAAACAGAAACGCCGCCTGACGGCCTATGCCCCGGCAGGGTCACGGCGGTACACAGAGAACGCTATGAACTGATGACGCCGCATGGTTCCCGGTATGGCCGATTGAAAACCGGCGCATACTACGGCGACGGCGTTGAGACATATCCTACAGTGGGGGATTTTATCTGGTTTCGTGAAGGCGCCGGCAGCGATGGTCAGATCGTCAGGACGCTGCCGAGAAAAAGCCAGTTCATCCGCCGCGACCCATACGCAGGCAGCCAGGCTCTCGCCGCTAATATCGACTATGTATTCATCATGACGTCGCTCAACCGGGACTTCAGTGTTAATCGTGTCGAGAGATATCTTGTGCTTACCAGGCAAAGCGGCGCGACGCCGGTTATCGTGCTGACGAAAGCTGACTTGATGGGCGACCATGATGCACAGGTAGTCTCCATGAAGAAAATCGCAGGCGAAACTGATGTTGTCCCCGTAAGCGTGGTCAGCGGCGTGGGGTTTGACAAACTGAGCGCGTATCTTTTGCCCGGAGTAACCGTAGTATTTCTCGGCATGTCCGGCGTGGGTAAGTCGTCCATGCTAAATGCTCTGATGGGCGAGGAGGTTATGGCGGTCAATGAAATCCGCGAGGACGACAGCCGCGGACGGCACACCACGACGCGCCGCCAACTATTTGTGCTGCCGTCAGGCGCGATGGTCATTGATACGCCGGGGATGCGGAGCCTGGGCATGTGGGATGCGGGGAAAGGCGTCAGCGAAACCTTCGCCGATGTGGAGGCGTTGTTGGGCGCTTGCCGCTTTTCTGATTGCCGCCATCAAACTGAACCCGGCTGCGCTATTCTTGAAGCTATTGATCAAGGAAAACTGTCTGCGGACAGATGGGCCAACTATACCGCCCTCCAGCGCGAAGCGTTATACTCTGTCGACAGAACCGCTGCCCTGCATGAAAAGTGGGCGAAGAATAAAGCTATCGCAAAATGGAGCAAACAAATGAAAAAGAATGGAGAAATCAGAAAATGAATGTAATCATACGACGTGAAACCCCTGCCGACCATCGCGCTGTCGAAGAACTGACGCGCGAAGCTTTTTGGGCTTTTTGGGAGCCGGACCAAATCCTCTGCAACGAGCATCTTCTGGTTCACCGATTACGCAGCGTGTCATCTTTTGTGCCGGAACTGGATTTTGTCGCAGAACTCGACGGCAGGATCGTGGGGCATATCATCTATACAAAAAGTAAAATTGTGGACAATGCCGGCAAGGCGTATGAAACGCTGACATTCGGCCCGCTCTCTGTCCTGCCGGAATATCAAAACAATGGTATCGGTCAAAAGTTGATGAAGCACAGCTTCGAGGAGGCCCGGCGCCTCGGACATCGCGCAGTCCTCATCTTTGGGCACCCCGATTATTATCCACGCGCCGGCTTCCTTCGCGCCTCCGCGTTTGGCGTCGTGACTTCCGACGGCAATACGCTCGACGCATTCATGGTATATCCGCTATACGACGGCGCACTGGACGGGATTCGCGGGCGCTACCATATCGACCCGGTTTACGAGCAGCTGACGGAAGAAGATACCCTTGAGTTTGACAAGCAGTTTCCGCCCAAAGCCGCGTTTATCCGCACCCCGATCAGCGTATTGCTCGAACAACTTGAGCCGGAATCGCGTAATGCGTTAGCGGAAACAGGCTGCCAGACATTGGAGATGATGACGTCAAAAAGCGAAGACGAGATAGCGTCGCAGCCAGGCATGAATAAAGAAGCGGTAGAAATCGTCAGGTCTGTTTTACGCAAGCACGGCGTCCGAAGGGGCAAGCGGCTTGCACGTTCTACTTTGTCTGGCGTCTTGCGACTAATTCGTTGCAATAATATGTAAATCAATATATGATAGAAACAAGAAGGTGATCGAATGGACAGTATCAGGAGCGTACTTAACCATACCCAAAGCGGCGGCGATTTTTATCTGCTGCTGGGGGATTTTTTAGATGCATTCTATAAAGCCGACAGCAAAACGATGCAGGGCATGATCGCCGAACCGCCCTCCGATTTCGGGCAGGAGTGTAAGCGCGAGATGCTCTCCTTCGCCGCCGCCACAGCGCATAAGCTTGCCAATGATTACAGGCTGGATGTTCCAGACTGGATATTTGACAAGAAGTATTATATGAACGACAGCCCTTTTTTCGGCTGCGACGCAAAAGGCGATCTAAGGCTGCTGTTTATGTACAAATCCCCTGCTGAGTTCAAGCACCGCAACCTGTTTGTCGACGAGCACGTCTTAAGCCGTATTTAGGGGGGCGCTTATGCTTACAAGGGAAAAGATCATGCACGCTCTCAAGCGGTTGGGCGAGGAACTGGCAAGGGAAGGGGCAAGCGGCGAAGTATTGCTGACGGGCGGCGCGGCCATGTGCCTGGTCCATTCGGCGCGCGATATGACAAAGGATATAGACGCCCTGTATGAGCCGAAAAATGAAATAAACCGGTTGGTCAAGATCATCGCGGCGCAGGAAGGCTTGCCGGAGGATTGGCTGAACGATGGCGTCAAGGGCTTCATCACCGAAGGCGCCCCCACTGATGCGTTTCTATCGCTCGACGGCTTGAAGATCACGGTAGTTACACCGGAATACCTTTTGTCGATGAAGCTCATGTCCGCGCGCTACGGCGAAACGGATGCGGAGGATATCCGTTTTTTGATGGATAAACTGCAAATAAAGACGGTGGCCGACGCCTATGACGTCCTTACCCGTTTTTACCCGGCAAGCCGGATTCTTCCCAAAACCATGTATATGATTCAGGAATACATCGACGGATTATCGGATCATGGAGAGGGATACGGAAATAGCGAACCGATTATATGACCGCAATAACGCAATTTTCCTTCGGCTGATCTGGCGGCAAATTCTTTTGCGATAAATTCGCTGATGAACGGGATGCTCTCGTCGTTAACCGGGAACATGAAGCAATTATACTGGCATTTTTGCCGCCGTTCGCCCTTGAGCATAAAGTCATATCCCATGCGGCATCTTGCGTTGCATTTTGTGATATCAATGAGGCGTTTGCATGCCGGCGCCTTTTCGATAGCCTTTATCATTCCTTCCGGCAGATCTTCAATGAAATCATTATACTGGTTCACCGCGTCCCCATAAATCCGGGTGACAAGCCCGCTTTTGCGAAATACAAAATTCAGCAGAACCCGTTTTCCCTTGTCTGCATAGGAAACCAGATAACCGCTTTTCGCAAGATTCAGCTTTACGCTGCATCCATTTTCAAGTAAATGCTGGTTCAGCTGCGTAACAAACGCATGGTACGCCGGATTAACATCCATCAGAAAATCTTCAAATTTCAATTCTTTTTTATCCACGCTGATCCGCTCCTGTATTTAATGTTAAGCACATATTTACGCAGTTATATAATGCGAAATCTGCCAGATCACCCCGAACTTATCCTCTACCATGCAAAACAATTCGCTGAAAAAGGTCTGCCCAAGCTCCATGAATACCTCCCCGCCCTCTTTCAATTCGTCATACAGGCGGGCGATTTCTTCTTTGTCGTCCAAGCCGATCGTCAGGCTGACGTTATTGCCCTTGATGAACGGAGACCCGGATGGCGCGTCCGAAAACATCATGACCATGCCGCCGACAGGCAATCCGGCATAAATGATCCTGTTCCTGTCCTCTTCCGGCATGACATAATCCGGATCAGGCGGCGCATCGCCGTAAGTCATCAGGTTTCCGATTTCCGACTTGAAAACCTTCGCGTAGAACGCCAGCGCTTCGCGGCAGTTCCCGTCAAAATTAAGGAATACCTCAAGTTTCATGTACAACACTCCCTGCTTTTTATTCATCTTGTCGCTACCATTTTCATTTTATCACAGATCGCAGGCAGCCTCTATGGAGTAAGACAAGCGGACAAAACTACTCGGACTGCGTCAGCGGAGATAATTGAAGTTGCTTCGAGAGCCTGTAAGCGGCCGGGAGGTCATTTTCATCAGCGACCAAAACGCGGCCAATGACGAGTACCGAATGATTTGGCGAAGAGATCGGCGATAACCCTTGCGGTACGTCCCCTCTCCAGCCCGGGCCGCAGATAAGATAGCCGCCGGCCCCTGTGCCTGTCGTACGTTTACCAACGTAGGCAAAGGCGGTATTTTTCAACGGATCGGTGAACTGCACACTGTAATAGCGGTCAGACATATCCGGCACATGCAAAATTAACGGCCCTTTACTGAGATCTAACCAACCGATCGTGATGATTGTGTCACGGTTTACGCCAGTAATAGTTAAGCGTGAGCCCGATGAATGAAGCGGGTCTGCAAATTGCTCTTGAGGTTGCGTATAGAGTGTGTTAATTGGGATGGCGCCCTCTCCAAACCCTTTAACAAGGATTGCCCTTTTAAACACGGACATAAGCATACTCGGCAAAAAATAGATTACAATAAACCATACCGCGACAACGAGTGAACTGAATAGCAATAAATGCCCGTATCTTACGTGTTCCATCACTTCACCTCCACAACCGGCGGCACGTTGTATTTACCTTCCAGAATTGCCGGCCCGGGCATGTAGACTCTCAGCCAAAGAATGAATTTGCCCGAGGGAGCAGGTAACCAGTTGGATTCACGACCTGCCGGGGTAGTGTTTTGAATGTAAATATCAACAGAGCCGTCATCGTTTGGCACGAGTTCCGATCGGTCGCTCACACTATAGCGGTTGATTGAATTCTCCACGAAACGATTATTGGCGTCACCCATAGTCAGTGACCAAAACGCATTATTCGGCGGGAGTCCGCCTGCCGGAAAGCGCATGATGTAGTCGTGCTTCCCAGAAAGTTCATGGTTTTCGCCATCTATGGATGTTTTCCAGTACATCG
>Ga0082212_10012137_pt1 | contig 10870 bp, 7 predicted proteins | sample TergutNt197P3_FD_71548 | JGI IMG/M metagenome (GOLD analysis project Ga0082212, IMG submission 71548) | Neocapritermes taracua P3 segment gut microbial communities from Petit-Saut dam, French Guiana - Nt197 P3 | ecosystem: Host-associated > Arthropoda: Insects > Digestive system > Gut ...
ATCTGGTTCTGGTCAAAGGCGATATCAGGGGCAGCGAAGATCCCGTGCTGGTGCGCGTTCACAGCCAGTGCCTGACCGGTGACGTGCTGGGTTCCCTGCGCTGCGACTGTGGCGGCCAGCTTGCCGCCGCCCTGGCGCAGATTGAAAAGGAAGGCCGCGGGGTACTGCTCTACATGCGCCAGGAGGGCCGGGGCATAGGGCTTGCCAGCAAGATCAAGGCCTACGCCTTGCAGGATCAGGGCTATGACACCGTGGAAGCCAACAAGGCGCTCGGCTTCGCCCCTGACCTGCGCGACTACGGCGTCGGCGCGCAGATTCTGGTGGATCTCGGCGTGCGCAAAATGCGCATCCTGACCAACAACCCGCGCAAAATCATCGGCCTTGAAGGCTACGGCATTGAGGTTGTGGAGCGCGTGCCCATTGAATTGGAGGCCTGTCCGCACAACGCCGTCTACCTGAAAGCGAAAAAGGAAAAACTGGGGCATCTGCTCACCTTGTCGTGTTCCTCAACCAGAGGATAACGAGGAAATACCAGCACTTCCACGGAGAAGCCATGAAAAGCATTGAAGGAAAGCTTGACGCCAAGGGCCTGCGCGTCACCATAGTCGCCGCGCGTTTTAATGATTTTGTCGTGGAACGCCTTATCGGCGGCGCGGTGGATTATCTTGTGCGGCACGGCTGCGACGCGAACAACATTGATCTGGTGCGCGTGCCGGGCGCCTTTGAAATGCCGCTGGTGTGCAAACGCCTGGCCGCGCGCAAGAAGTGCGACGGCCTTGTGGCGCTGGGCGCGGTGATCCGCGGCTCCACCCCGCATTTTGACTTTGTCGCGAACGAATCGATCAAGGGCATGGCCCAGGTCAGCCTGGAAAGCGGCATGCCCATCGGCTTCGGCCTGCTGACCACCGACACGCTGGAGCAGGCCATAGAGCGCGCGGGCAGCAAAGCGGGCAACAAGGGCGCCGAAGCGGCCGCGGCCATGCTGGAAACCGTGCGCGTGCTGGAGCAGTTGGCCTAGATGGCGAAAAAGACCAGCACATCACGGCGAAGCGGGCGGGAGCTGGCTTTGCAGTTTCTGTACGGCCTCGATTTCGCTCCCGTGCGTTCCGAACGGGAACTGCGGGAACGTTTTGAGCAAAGCGCGGCGGCGGCGGACAAGACAGCCGCGCTCTCCGGCTTCGCCTGGGAACTGGCCCTGGGCGTGTGGGACAATGCGCAGGCCCTGGATGCCGTCATTGCCCGTTTCGCGCGCAACTGGCGTCTGGACAGGATGGGCCGGATTGAACTGACGCTCTTGCGCCTTGCCGTATACGAACTGCTGTACCGGACGGATATTCCCCCGCGCGTGACGATCAATGAAGCGCTGGAGCTTTGCGGGCAATTCGGCGAAGCAAGCGCGCGTTCCTTTATCAACGGCATTCTTGATGCAGCGGCCAAAGCGCTGGAGCAGGATGCCCAAGCCGCCGAGACGGACCCGGCCGCACAACAGGCGCATCATGAAGACTGAACGCTACAGCCCGGAAAATATAGAAACGAAGTGGCAGGAACGCTGGGAGAAGGCGCGCGCCTTCGCCACCGGAGCGCGGGGCGCGAAACCGAAGTATTATCTGCTTGAAATGTTTCCCTACCCGTCAGGGAACATCCACATGGGACATGTGCGCAATTACTCGATAGGCGACGTGCTGGCCCGTTTTCTGCGCATGCGCGGGTATAACGTGCTGCATCCCATGGGTTGGGACGCCTTCGGCCTGCCCGCGGAAAACGCCGCCATCAAAAACCGGGTGCACCCGGCCCGCTGGACCTATTCGAATATTGACAACATGCGCAGCCAGTTGAAACGCCTCGGCTATTCCTATGACTGGGATTGCGAGCTGGCTACCTGCCATCCGGAATACTATCGCTGGGAACAGCTCTTCTTCCTGAAGTTGTATGAAAAAGGCCTGATCTACCGCAAAACGGCGCCGCAGAACTGGTGCCCCGCCTGCCATACCGTGCTCGCAAACGAGCAAGTTATCGAAGGGCTGTGCTGGCGTTGCGACAGCGTTGTGGCGCAGAAGGATCTGGCCCAGTGGTTCCTGCGCATCACGGCCTACGCCGAAGAACTCCTCGCCGATCTGGCGGTGCTGGAAAAAGGCTGGCCGGAGCGCGTCATCTCCATGCAGCACAACTGGATAGGCAAGTCCATCGGCGCGGAAATCGTCTTCGACCTGGAACAACCGGGGGCGGACTCCATCGCCGTATTCACCACCCGCCAGGATACGCTGTACGGCGCGACCTTTATGAGCGTTGCGCCGGAACACCCGCTGGCGGAAAAGCTTATCGCGGGTTCGGAACGGGAAAGCGAAGCGCGCGCGTTTATTGAAGAGGTGCGCACAATGGACAGGCTGGAACGCCAGTCCGATCTGCTGGAAAAAGCGGGGGTATTCACCGGGGCATATTGCATCAATCCACTCAGCGGCGAACGGCTGCCCGTCTGGCTGGCCAACTTTGTGCTGGCGGAATACGGCACCGGCGCGGTCATGGGCGTGCCCGCGCACGACCAGCGCGACTTTGAGTTCGCCAAACGATACGCCCTGCCTATCCGCGTGGTCATTCAGCCGGACGGCCCGGCGCTTGATCCCGCGACCATGGAAGCGGCCATGACCGGGCCCGGACGCATGACCGGCTCCGGCGAATTTGACGGACTGGACAACGAGGAAGGCAAGAACAGGGTCGCCTCCGCGCTCGAAGCCAGGGGCAAAGGCAGGCGGACGGTCAACTACCGTCTGCGGGACTGGAACATCTCCCGCCAGCGGTATTGGGGCGCGCCCATCCCCATGGTCTATTGCCCATCCTGCGGCATAACGCCTGAAAAGGAAGAACAGCTCCCCGTACTCCTGCCGCTCGAAGTCCAAACCCGCGACGACGGGCGCTCCCCCCTGCCGGACAGCCCGGAATTTTACCAATGCTCATGCCCGATCTGCGGCAGGCCCTCCCACCGCGAAACGGACACCATGGACACCTTTGTGGAATCTTCCTGGTATTTCGCTCGCTATATCAGCGCCCGCAAAACGGACGCCGCCTTCGATCCGGACGCCCTCAGCCACTGGCTGCCCGTGGATCAATACATCGGGGGCGTGGAACACGCCATCCTGCACCTGCTCTATGCCCGTTTCTTCACCAAGGCTCTGCGCGACTGCGGCTTCTTCCCCAAGGAACTGAAAGAACCCTTCGCCAACCTGCTCACGCAGGGCATGGTGCTCAAGGAAGGGGCGAAGATGTCCAAGTCCAAGGAAAACACGGTGGATCCCTCAACAATGATCGCCCGCTACGGCGCGGATACCGTGCGCCTGTTCTGTCTTTTCGCCGCGCCGCCGGAACGCGATTTCGACTGGTCCGACGCGGGCATCGAAGGCTCCTCGCGCTTCCTGAACCGCGTGTGGCGCCTTTTTGTCGAGGAACGCGGCCATGCGCTCGCCTGCAAGGCCTGCTCCTCCACCGCCGAGGACGCGGCGGAATCCGCGCCGGCCCGCGAAATCCGCTTCAAAGAACACGCCACGGTCAAAAAGGCCACAGAGGACATCGGCGAACGCTTCCAGTTCAACACCGCCATCGCGGCGATCATGGAACTCGTCAACGCGCTCTACCTGGCCCGCGACGGCCTGAACCAAAGCGAACGCGGCCGCCGCGTGTTTTCCTCCGCCATGTCGACCGTGCTTGCCCTGCTGTCCCCGGTCGCCCCGCACCTGTGCGAGGAACTGTGGGAAGAACTGGGGCACGGATCCCTGCTTGCCGACGAAACGTGGCCCGCATGGCGGGAGGACGCCCTGGCGCGCGCTATGCTGACCATCGTCATCCAGGTGAACGGCAAGCTGCGCGGCAAAATCGAAATCGCCGCCGACGCCGGGCAAGAAGAGGTGGAAAAGGCCGCCCTGGCTGAAGCCAATATCGTGCGGCAGCTTGAAAAACTTACCGTGCGCAAGGTGCTGCATGTGCCCGGCAAGCTGGTGAACATCGTGGCGAATTAGGCGGATACCATGGGCGGCGGCATTACCGGCTTCATCACGCGCTGGAAGGCTTCCGGCGGCTCGGAGCAGGCCAATTCCCAACTGTTTCTGGCGGAATTGTGCGCTGTTCTGGACTTGCCGCCGCCTGATCCCGCCCGCCCCATTAACGAGGAAAATCTTTATTCCTTTGAGCGCAAGGTCTATGTGCCGCGCGGCGACGGCACGGGAGAATTGCGACGCCTGGATTTATACCGCAAGGGCTGCTTTGTGCTGGAATCCAAGCAGGGACAGGACAGGACGAATAAAGCCGCCACATTGCCCTTACCCGGCATGACCGCTTCCGCCGCCGTCAAAAGGGGCTCCCGTCAATGGGAAGACGCCATGCAGCGCGCCAAACGGCAGGCGGAGAATTATATCCGTTGCCTGCCCGCTCAGGAAGGCCGCCCGCCTTTTCTGATCGTCGCTGATGTGGGTTTTTGCTTTGACATCTACACGGAGTTCACCTGCACCGGCGGCGTGTACCTGCATTTCCCCGATGCCAGGGGCTACCGCATCACATTGGACGACCTGGAAAAGCCGGAAGCGCGGGCCTTGTTCCAGGCCATCTGGAACGATCCTCTTGCCCTTGACCCTTCCCGCCGCGCCGCCAAAGTTACCGAAGAAGTGGCCGCGCACCTGGCGGAACTGGCACGCCTGCTGGAAGCGGACGGCCACGACCCGGAAAAGGTTTCGCAGTTCCTCATGCGTTGCATCTTTTCCATGTTCGCCGAGGATGTGAGCCTGATCCCGGCCGGCAGCCTGACGGATATTCTCCAAAAATCCCTCATGAAGCCTGAATTGTACGCGCACCTCATGCGGGATTTATGGACGGCCATGAACAACGGCTCGGTTTCCGTATCGCTGGGTGAAAAACTCTTGCACTTCAACGGCAATATCTTCGCCAACCCGGAAGTCCTGCCCCTCGCCAAGCCGCAGATCGCCATATTGCTGGAAGCGGCCAGGGCTGACTGGAAAGAGGTGGAACCGGCCATTTTCGGCACTCTCCTGGAGCGCGCCCTTGATCCCAGGGAACGGCACAAGCTGGGAGCGCACTACACGCCACGCGCTTATGTGGAACGTCTGGTCATCCCCACAGTCATGCAGCCTCTGCGCAAAGAATGGGACGACGTGCAGGCGACGGCGAACCTTTTGTTCAACCAGGGCAAAGAAAAAGAAGCCCGAAGCACGGTCAATGAATTCCACAAGCGCCTGCTGAAAATCCGTGTGCTTGATCCGGCTTGCGGTTCCGGCAATTTCCTCTATGTAACCCTGGAACACATGAAGCGCCTGGAAGGCGAGGTGCTGCGTGAGCTTGCTTCCTACGGGGAGCGGCAGCAAAGCCTTTTGCAGGTTGATCCGCACCAGTTTTTGGGTCTGGAGATCAACCCCCGCGCCGCGCACATTGCGGAAATGGTGCTGTGGATCGGGTATCTGCAGTGGCATTTCCGCACCCACGGCAATGTAAGCCCGCCGGAGCCGGTGATCAAAAAATTCGACAATATCCAGCATACAGACGCGCTGATCGCCTGGAAACGCTGGAAATACGCCGAAGACAAGGACGGCAAGCCCATCACCCGCTGGAACGGCGAAACGTACAAGACTGACCCGACAACCGGCCGACAGGTGCCGGACGAGACCGCGACCACGGTTGATAAAGTGTATGAGGGCGTGAAGGCGGTGGACTGGCCGAAAGCGGATTTCATTGTGGGCAATCCGCCGTTTGTGGGCGGCGGGCTGAAAAGAAAGACCTTCGGGGGTGGGTATTTTTCCGCCTTGACGAAACAGTATGCGGAACTTCCCGAATCCTGCGATTTCGTCATGTATTGGTGGCACAAGGCGGCGGAACTGGTACGGATGGGCAAGGTGAAGCGTTTCGGCTTTATCACCACCAACAGCATCAATCAAGTTTTTAACCGCCGCGTTGTCGCCCTGCATTTGGAAAACAAAAAGCCGCTGCATCTGGCTTGGGCCGTGCCGGATCACCCTTGGGTGGATGCTGCCGATGGTGCGGCGGTACGCATTGCCATGACTGTGGGAGAAAAGGGCGCCGGCGAAGGCGTTTTGGCCGCTGTTGTAGGAGAACATGAAACGGACGGACGCGAACGCTCGGTAGTGCTGGAAGAAAAAAGCGGCGTTATCCATGCGGACTTGCGACAGGGCACAGACATAACTCAGGCCATTCCGCTCAGGGCAAATGAGGCTTTGAGCAGCCAAGGCATGAAGCTGCACGGAGAGGGCTTTATAGCTACCCCGGAGGAAGCGGTATCATTGGGGTTGGGGCGTATCTCTGGCTTGGGGCAACATATTCGCCCATACAGAAACGGTAGAGATATAACCGAAAAACCGCGCAACGTCATGGCGATTGACCTGTTTGGGCTGACATCGGAAGAAGTGCGGGACAAATACCCGGAGGTATATCAATGGGTTTATACACGGGTGAAGCCTGAGCGCGACGCGATGGCAACACGTTCCAAAGATTCCGCGCAATATGCGGCGAAATGGTGGCTATTCGGAAAACCGCGCGAAACATTCCGTCCTGCCCTAGTTGGCTTACCCCGCTATATTGCGACAGTCCGTGTGTCGAAGCACCGGTTTTTCGTTTTTCTTGATGCTAGGATCATTCCTGAAAGCCGCCTTATGGCGATAGCTTTGGATGATGCCTATTATCTCGGCATGTTGTCTAGTCATATCCATGTAGTATGGTCATTGACAGCAGGGGCTTATCATGGTGTAGGGCACGACCCCACTTACAATAACACGCTCTGTTTTGCTCCTTTTCCCTTCCCCCTCGCCACGCCGGAACAGCAAGCCCGCATCCGTGATCTGGGCGAAAAGCTGGACAGCCACCGCAAGGCGCGGCAAGCCCTGCATCCTGATCTGACCATGACCGGCATGTACAACGTGCTGGAAGCCCTACGGGCAGGTCGGGCACTCACGGACAAAGAAAAAACCACCCACGAACAGGGACTCGTAACCGTGCTGCGCGAGCTGCACGACACATTGGACGCTACCGTTGCGGACGCTTACGGCTGGCCCGCTGACCTGCCGGACGAAGAAATTTTAGCCCGCCTTGTAGTTCTCAACGCCGAGCGCATTGCTGAGGAAAAACAGGGCACAATCCGTTGGCTGCGCCCGGAATACCAAACCAAACCCAAGGCCGAACGCAAAGCGGCGCAAGCGACGCTTGACCTTGCATTGCCGCCGGAGCCAACGCCCAAGGGCAAAATAGGCACGGCCGCCAAGGCAAAGGCCGAAGCCAAACAGGCTTGGCCCACTGCCCTGCTTGACCAAACTCAGGCCGTGCGCGATGTGCTGGACGCTTTGCGGGATGGCGGCATCGCCGCTACAACGGATAGCGTGGCCGAGCGCTTCACCCGCGCCCCCCGCGCCAGGGTGCGGGAAATTTTGCAGGCGTTGGAGAAGTTGGGGTTTGTGTCGCTGTCGTAAACAGACTGCCATCAAGCGATTGATGATATAATATGATTGTCGTGAAGCGGCGCGGCAATTGGGCGTATTTATGAGGCAAACAGCATCCATGACCAGACCCGGCTTCAACTTCTGCATCTGCCCGGACGGGCGGCTCATCCGCGAGCATGTGGCCGCGAAGCTTGCTGAGCAGACCAGCGACGCATGGCAGCGCCACGTGTACTGGGGGGATGAGGAACTGCCCCCGGCCTTCTGGGAGCATATGAACCTGGCGGGCTTGTTCCCCGTGCGGCGCGCGCTGCTGATCCGCCAGGCCCACGCCCTGCCCGCCGCCGTGTGGAAACGCCTTTCCAACGCGCTGGCAAGCCCGAAGGAACACAGTTGGCCCTTTTTCTGCCTGGAAATGGGCTGGGATAAGGGACAGCCGAAAATTCCCGAACATATCGCGAAACTCAAGTGCTTTGCCCATGCGGGCAGCCGGGGCTGGATCTGGCGCCGCGCGGGCCTGGATGACCGCTCGTTGCGGGCCCTGGTGCAAAAGGAGAGCAAAGCGCGCAAGCTGCGTTTTGAGCAGGGCGCCCTGGAACTCCTGTGCGCCGGCCTCATTCCGGATGCGAGCGCCGTGGCCGCGGAACTGGACAAGCTTGAGCTTGCCGCGCCGGACGGATGTGTTTCCGCGGAACTGGCGGCCCAGGCCGCGCATGTGCCGGCCTTCGACTTTTTTCGCTTTCTGGGTCTCCTGCAGGCCGGCAAGATCCAAAAAGCCTGGATGGTTGCGCTGCACGCCAAGCTGGAAAGCGAGGGGCAGCTCTTCCGCGTGCTCGCGCTTTTGAGCCGCGAAGCCAGAATGCTGTGGCAGCTTTTGCAGGGGGAAAACGTGCACACGCGGTACCCCGCCGAGCTGGACGCGAAGCGGAAGCTGGCCTTCCGCCTGGGGCACGAGGGTGTGACAAGGCTGTTCAGGCTCCTGTTTCTGGCGGATCTGTCCGTCAAATCCGGGGAAAGACAGCAAGACCAGGCGTTCGACGCCCTGGTGGCGGATGTGAGTCTGCTGCTCGCGCCAGGTTCCACAAGAACGGAAACGCTTCCATGAGCGCCGCGCCGCACCAGACAGGCCACCGGGCGCGCCTGAAGGCGCGTCTGCGGAAAGATGCGGCGCAGCTCGCGGATTATGAAATCCTGGAATTGCTGCTCGGCTGCGTGGTGCTGCGTCGCGATACCAAAGCCCTGGCCAAGGCCTTGCTGCAACGCTTTGACAGCATACGCGGCGTTCTGGATGCGCGCCCGGACGAACTGCTGTCCCTGGAGGGCTTTGGCCCGTCCCTTGGCCTGTTTTGGCGGCTGTTGCGCGAACTCATGGCCAGATATGAGGAAGCGCCCGTGCGGCGCAGGGAAACGCTCTGCACCCCGGACGCCGTGGCCCGCATGGCCCGCGCCAGGCTGGCGGCCTGTCCGCACGAAGAGCTATGGGTCGCGCTGACGGATCACGGCAACCGCCTCATCGCCTGGGAGCGCCTGCGCCAGGGCACGGCGGGGCAGGTGGCCGTCACCCCCCGTGAGGTGCTGGAGATGGCGCTGCAGCATAAAGCAAGCAACATCATCCTGGTGCACAACCACCCGGGCGGCAACGCGCGGCCCAGCGACCCCGACCTGCGCCTGACCGAGGAACTCGCCCGCCTTGCCCCCGCCCTGGACATGGCGCTGCTTGACCATGTGGTGGTGACGGAGGGCGGCAGTTACAGCCTGGGGCGCAATGCGCTTGTGTGATGCGCGGTTGCCCGAACGCGCCCGGCATGCGCAGTTGGCGGACAGATCCGCCGCCCGGCGCGCGCAAACCGCGTCAGGCGACTTTCTGCATGACCCAGATGACCTGGCCCAGGGTGCTCTCGACAAGTTCCTCGGGAGTCAGCGTGCTCTCCGGACACTGGGCGTCGTCTGACAGCAAATAATAGCGGCGCTTCTTGCCGCCATCCTGAAAAATACGCCTCACCAGCAGGCCCATCTGGTCGTCCTTCAACACGAAGATGCCGCCCGACACGGGCTGGACAGCCGTGGTGTCAACGCCAAAATACGCGCCATGCCGTATAGTGCGCGTCATGTCATTATGGCGCATGCGCAAAACAAGCGTATCCCCCCCGGCGAAAGTGGAAGGAAGCGCCAGTTTCCCGACAGCCTCAAGCTGCGCGGGGGTCTCGCCATTGGGCTGGAATGTCATGGAGTACACAGTGGCAAAAATGGCTTTTGCCGCGGGATCGCCGTAATAGGCGGCTTCCTCCCGCGCGCCCTCAGCGGAAAAATCTTGCGGTATATAGCCCTGTTCGGTACGCAAATGGGTGGGACCGACGCCGTAACGCAGCCAGTCCTGGCTGAGGCCGCACTTTTCAAAGAGCGTGGTGTACCAGCCGGAGGGTATCACGCCACGCCGTTTCGCATCCGAAATGCTGGACTGGCATACTTCCAGAACTTGCGCCAGTTCACTCTGCGTTCGCGTGTTGGTTGCCAACTGCATACGCCGATACGTGTCCATAAATGAACTCATGAGCTTTCTCCTTGTTCGCGTGAAACCGCAGCAACTCTGTCTGAAGAACTTGTGCCACGGCGATATCGCAAAACTGTAAGAGATTAAGCTACTTGAATGTCAATATTGGATAAGCTTTTTTATTCATAAGGTGATATTTTTCCGCCGCCGGAAGCACTCGTATATATACATCAATAAGTACACACCATTAGGAATGTCTCGCCTCGCTCTCATTGAGACCGGCGGTAAAACAGGCTCGATATTGGGGGGAACTGTTTCCGGATTCAGGCCTTTGAAGCTTCAAGGTACTTTCAGGTACGGCGTCATTGTGGGTATGCGCCTCGTGGGCGGCTTTTCCTTTTTGCCGAAGTGGTATACCATGCCACAGCTTGCTGTCGGTGGCGGCTTTTGCTAGCATATCGCGCTTGCGCAACATTTTTCACGGAGAAACCCCATGGCCAAAAAGCCGTCAATGCATCCTGAAGAGGCCCGCCGCGAAGCCCTGCTGACCGCGCTTTCCACCATTGAGCGCAAATACGGCCAGGGCGCGGTGATGAAGCTTTCTGATGACGCGCATGTGGATGTGCCCGTCATCCCCACTGGCTCCATCGGCCTGGATTTGGCCCTGGGCGTCGGGGGCATCCCCCGCGGCCGGGTCACGGAAATCTTCGGGCCCGAATCTTCGGGCAAAACCACCCTGACCCTGCACATCATCGCCGAATGCCAAAAAAAGGGCGGCACCTGCGCCTTTGTAGACGCGGAGCATGCCCTGGACGTAAGTTATGCCCGCAGGGTCGGCGTCAAGACCGACGAACTGCTCATCTCCCAGCCCGATTACGGCGAACAGGCTTTGGACATCGCGGATATGCTGGTGCGCTCCGGCGCGGTGGACCTGGTGGTT
>Ga0082212_10012138_pt1 | contig 10870 bp, 10 predicted proteins | sample TergutNt197P3_FD_71548 | JGI IMG/M metagenome (GOLD analysis project Ga0082212, IMG submission 71548) | Neocapritermes taracua P3 segment gut microbial communities from Petit-Saut dam, French Guiana - Nt197 P3 | ecosystem: Host-associated > Arthropoda: Insects > Digestive system > Gut ...
TGTCAGGCCCACGAGTGCATACTGTGCAATGGTAAAACCGCTGAATGCACCTGCAGCTGACAACGAGAAATAAAGACCGGTACCCATGAACACGGCCGCCACATTGTTGATAACTTTAACTTTTTCAGCGTACATCATCGGCACAACAAGGATAACGACAGCCGCCGGTACTGCCCACCACGGTACAAATCCGAATGTAATAGAAAGCACAAACATCAAAATTGCCGCAATAATACCCGCAGTCATTGAGCAGAAAGCATTAATCGCGTTTTTGACATTAGCTCCGAACAGAAAATAGGCCGCCCAGGAAATAAACGAAATATATGTTACCGGTTGTCCAAGAGCGGAACAAGGCCAGCCGTTCATCTGCCAGGTAATGAGTGTAACAACACCTGCAAGAACCGCTGTTAAAAGCGCATAACAAAACATTTTTTTACCAGTCATAATTTTTTCCTCCATTAAAAAGTATATTAATTTTCCAGCGTAGTAATTGGACGCGACTGTAACAGATAAATTTTTTCACCTTCCACAGCCCATTCAAGGTCCTGCGGCTTGCCGTAAAATTTCTCGGCCTGTACCGCAAGGTCAACAAGTGTTTTACGTTCATCTTCGGTCAGGACAGGGGCATTACGAAGATCCTCCGGAACTTCAACTTCCGCTACTCCGCCTTGATTGTCCTTTCGGATAACCATTATCTCTTTTTCCGCAACATACTCGGTTTCAATTTCGTATGTACCCTTTTTAATCAGATAGTTATCCGGATTAACGATGCCCTGAACCACGCCTTCGCCCAGACCCCACGATCCTTCGATCATGACAGTATCCCGATCCTTATTAATAGGGTTAGCGCTGAATAATACACCGGCCTTTTCCGAATTGACCATTCGCTGAACAACAACTGCGATAGAGATATTCCGTTCATCGAATTTTTTTTCATGCCGGTAGAAGATTGCGCAGTCATTGTACAGCGACGCCCAGCAGGCTCTTACATAACTGATAAGATTATCACCGCCAATTACATAAAGAAAGGTTTCCTGCTGTCCTGCAAAACTGGCGTCATCCAAATCTTCCGCGGTACCGCTTGAGCGCACAGCCACCGGGGCATCGCTGCCCAGCTTTTTGTAGTTTTCGATCAGCAGTTTTACGATATCATCGGGTATGGGAGAATCGGTAAGCCACTGCCGTATCGCCGTGCCGGTTTCTTCCAGGCTGCTGCTGTTATCCCAGTCTATGGAGTCAAGCTTTGCAAACACCTTGTCCCAAAGATCGTTTTCCTTCATAAAACGGTCAAATGCGCCGGCGCAGACAATAAACCCTTCCGTAACCGGAAATCCATTCTGGTACAAACGGCAAAGACTTGCGCCCTTGCCTCCGGCAATAAGACCTATGTTTTCCTCAGGAAGCTCGTTAAACCACGCAATTAATTCCATAACTCCCCCGAGTTTTAAAATGGCTCCCCATTCTTAAAAATATGGGGCAGCAAAGCCGCTGCCCCAAACCGTTATAGCTCAGTTAACTTAATACTTCGACAGTACCCTTGTCACCGTCGACACGAATCTTGTCACCGGACTTGATGATCTGAGTCGCGCGGGTTGTACCCACTACACAGGGTATGCCGAACTCACGTGAAACCACTGCGGGATGAGACAACGCACCGCCGGTATCGGTAACAAGGCCGGCAATCTTGGAGAAGCTGACAATCCAGCCGGGATTGGTCATTTTGCAGACCATGATATCGCCCTTTTGAAGCTGATCAAATTCTTTCGGCGTAAAGACCACCCTGGCTGTGCCTTCGACAACGCCGGGTGAACCGGGGATTGCTTTAAGCGAGCTTTTGGAAATCGGTTTATTCTCTTCCTTTTCCTTCATCTCCTTCTCGAAGATTTCGGGATAGCCCCACAGCACCTGTTTGTAGATCTCTTCGTACAGCTGCCAATGGTCTACTGTTCCGTACCAATAGCGCGGATGGCGTTTTGCTGCGGCTGCCATGTCTGCGCGGCGCTGTTTAATTTTATCTTTTACCGGATAGTCGGAAACGCCAAGACAGCGAATCTCTTCGTATTCAAGCATAAAGATATCTTCCGGATCGTCCAGCTTGCCGGCTTTTACAAACGCTTCGCCGATGCAGCGGAACATGATTCTCATGTGCGCATAAATCGACTGGTCGATGTAGAAGTGATGGTCAGGCGTAAGCGGCATCATCTTGAGGCAGAGATCGAGTTTTTCGTTGAATTTCTTTAACAGCTCAGGATCCTTGATCTTGGAACGGGCGCGTGCAATCGCGTCAGTCTGGGACTTGATACAGCCGTCGTAATGGGCGTTAAAATCATAATCTGTCTGAACATAGCTCTTGACTGCTTCGTAAATCGGTGTCGGGTCTTCGTACCAGGTTGTAAATATATACTCATGGGTATACATCGCCTTATAACCGTACTCATTGCGGTACGCTTCAAACATTTTGAACAGATCTTCACCGCCGGAAATTTTCTTTATACCCGACTGGATTACCGCTGCGTCATTTTTCAGGAAGAAATCTTTCATTTCAGAATTCTTCATTATTACTTCTTTCATTTTCCACAATTCACGCAGGGAGTCCCAGTTGCGGTCCTGACTGGAGATTGTGATCTTCGTCATATCCCCGTCATCGCCGACGGCTTCCTTGTAAATCCCGCCGAATTCCTGGGAAGCCTGCACCTGTGCAAGGTTCATGATCCAGTGGATGCGGAACGCGCGCTCCTGTAAATCCAGGCAGTCTTCCATGTGGATAAGCATTTCGGGTATGGACTTATGCGCCCAATCGAAACCGGTCATATATTCGCCGAACTTAAGCAGATCGGGAATGTACTCTTTGTGCCATCTGTCAAGGAACTGGTCGGCATAAATTGGCATTACGGCGGAATAGTACGCAAACAGGCCGCCGATTTTGTCAGCGTCGGTCTTGGGCGGCACAATGGCAGTGTACACATACCCGCCGATTTTCTTGGCAAGCCATTCGCTGCCGATGGGCGCGCCGAACCTCCTGTACAAATACTCGCATGTCGGACCCCACCAGCCGCCTACATCAAAATACAGCGGCGATATCGGGTTCGGACAATGCAAGTCATCATAGAACCACATAAGGTCTTTTTCGGCGTCGTCCTTCCATTCCACCGGAAGCTCGGCGTCGCCAAAATGGGTAGCGTAAATTTTTCTTTCTGCGCTCATGTTAACCTCCATTAATTATTTTCCGCAACACGGGAATTATCGTTTATACATTTTCGATAATGCACTAATCAGGATAAGACCGGTTTTACGAATCTGTCAAGAAATTTCTTTGATTTTTTGGGAGGCCAGCATGATTGCTTTAATTATACGGTTATAGCCCGTACAGCGGCAGATATTGCCCTCAATACCCTTGCGAATTTCATCCTCACCCGGATGCGGACTGCGATCCAGCAGGGCTTTGGCAGTAAGGATCATGCCGGGTGTACAAAAGCCGCACTGTACCGCCCCGGCATCCAAAAAAGCCTGCTGCAGGGGGTGTAATTCGCCGTTGGAAAGCCCTTCGATGGTAAGGATCTGCTGCCCGTCCGCTTCCACCGCCAGCACAAGACAGGAATTTACTGCTGTGCCTGCAAGAAGCACCGTACAAGCGCCGCACTCGCCTTCGTTGCATCCGATTTTTGTACCTGTAAGACCAAGTTCATCCCGGATGAATTCGGCAAGTGTCATGCAGACGGGGATCGTCCTTTCGTATGTCTCACCGTTCACTATGGTTGTGATCTTCTTTTCAGTCATTGTTATTCCCCTTTTGCCCGTTTTGCCGCAAGGTTAACAGTTCTGACAGTGAGTTCTTTGGCAAGGGCTGTCCGGAACTCCGCGGGGGAACGCCAGCTTGTACGGGGTTTTGCCTGCCTGGCAGTTAATTCCGCCGCTTCAATGAGCGCGGCCTCTGTAAAAACCTTACCCGTTAAAAACGACTCGGCGTCCGTGGCCCGCATTGGCGTGGGCGCTGCGGTGGTCAGGGCAATGCGTACGGTTTGTATCCGGTCGCCATCCAGTACGATAGAGCAGGAAACGCCGAACAACGCCAAATCCATGGCATTGCGCCTGGTGAATTTTGTATATGCGCTGCCGGTTCCTTCTTGCGGTTTTGGCACAAGTACCTGTTTTAACAGCTCACCCTCACCGAGCGCCGTCTTTTTGGCGCCTGTAAAAAAATCACATAGCCTGACCGTGCGCTCTCCGTTTATTCCCGCAATCACACAGGCCGCATCAAAAACAAGGAGCGGGCCGATGCTGTCTGCCGACGGCACGGCGTTACAGATGTTTCCGCCGACGGTTCCTCTGGCACGTATCTGCGGGGAACCGACCTGGGAGCAGCCCTCAAACAGGGCTGTATAACGCTCCTTAACAAATGCGTTTGTCTCAAAAACGCAGTGGGGCGTCAGGGCGCCGAATTCCAGACCATTTTCTGTCCGGAAACAGCTGAGTTCCCCGACATTTTTTAAGTCGATCAATACCGGGTAAAATTCCTTGCCGCTGTGCATGGCCACTAAAATATCAGTGCCGCCTGCAAAGAATTTGCCGCCTGTTTCAATTTTCATCTTACAAGCTTCTGAAACCGTCGACGGTATTAATAATTCAAATGCAGGCAGCATTTATGTACCCTCTCTTAACAGAATATGTTCCGCTTCACAGTTCAATTATATCACCATCGTCCGGCACAAAAACGTTTCCGCCAAAAACACTTTTCGCCTCCCGGGTGTAGAGTTCCCTGCGCTGAGCCAGGTTGTTATCAACCGTATGGTAAAGCAGAAGGTTTTTTACCCGCATACGCTCGGCTACCTGCGCCGCGTCCAGCGCCGTTGAATGGAATTTCTCATGTGGGCTGTAAATGTTGTTTTCGGAATTAAGGCACATTGCCTCTGACAAGAGCCAATCGGCGTTTTCAACATACCCTGCGTTATCCTCGTTAAACGGCTCATCGCCAAGACAGACAAGTTTTTTTCCGTCAGGCAGAATTGCCGAAAAGCCGAACTGTTTTGCTTTGCGCGAGTGAATGTCGAAGAATTCAATGCGCATGCCAATAATATCAACAATGTCTCCGCTGTTAACCTGGCTTATCCTGACACCCTGTTCTATGTACCCAATGTGTTTGGGCGACAGGATTAGACGGCAAATAGTATTGATCACGTTCACCAGTTGATCATGGCAGCGCACGACAACACCCCCGGAATACCGCCCTTCCAGCATCTCCTCCGAAAATGCGCGAATAACCCAGATTGCTCCAAGAACATGATCTGAGTGCGCATGGGTAACAAACATTTCTTTTATCGCTCTGTACTGGATTCCCGCCTTTTCAAGCCGCGTCATTATACCATTGCCGCCGCCTGCATCTACAAGAAAATATTCCCCGCCGTTGTTAAAGGCAAAACAGGTATTATAGCATTTTGTAACCAGCGCTTCGCCCGTACCCAGCATGATCATCTGCATTGGATAATATTAACACAGGTAACCGGTAAAAAACAACATTATAAAAATAATTGAAGTCCTTGCCTCATTATAGTAGTATTGTGATTACATGATATTGGCGCATTGTACAAGCGGCGGCTGCGGAGCAAAGATCGGACCGGGAGAGCTTTCTTCCCTGTTAGAAAATATTAATGTCCCAAAAAATGAACATCTGCTCGTTGGTTTTGATTGCTCAGACGATGCTGCTGTCTACGCATTGGATAATAACACGGCGATTGTATCAACGGTTGATTTTTTCTCCCCCATGGTGGACGACCCTTTTACTTTCGGGCAGATCGCCGCAGCAAATGCGTTAAGCGATATTTACGCCATGGGAGCTGCTCCGTTATTGGCGCTGAATCTTGTCTGCTTTCCCGAAAAACTTCCAAAGTCTTGGCTGGCCGATATTCTTGCCGGAGGGGCAATAAAAATCGCTGAAGCCGGGGCTGTGCTGGGCGGAGGCCATTCCATTTACGATAGTGAAGCCAAATACGGACTGGCTGTTACGGGAATTATCGGGAAAAAAAATATTATCCGCAACAATACCCCGCAAACCGAACACAGTTTAATTCTGACAAAGCCATTGGGCGTTGGCATTATTATGGCGGCTTCAAGGGAAAAAGCGGCAAGCGGGGAGGCTGTGCAAAAGGCTGTTGATTCCATGTGCAGGCTTAACCGTTATGCCGCCGAAAAGATGCAAGGCTATCCGGTAAGCGCCTGCACCGATGTAACGGGATTCGGCCTGCTCTGTCATTTGCTGGAAATGTGCGGCAAAAATGCATCGGCGGAAATTTGGCCGGAAGAACTGCCCGTATTCAGCGAAGCCCCTGCTTATGCTGAGGGCTCATATCTGACAGCCGGAGCGAAGCGTAACCGGAACCACTTTGCCGGAAACGGCGATGTGAATAAACTGCCGATTGCAACACAGGAACTTTTATTTGATCCTCAAACATCCGGCGGGCTTTTGATCTGCGTAGATTCCGAACAATCTTACGAGCTGCTCACCGATATTCAAAAGGATGATCCTGCAGCGCGTATTATCGGGCGCATAACGCCGCAGCAGAATGAAAAAATAGTATTCAAAAAAAAATGACGATTGTAAATTATCTGGACATTTGCGAAGGAAGCGTTATTGCCGTAACCGGATGCGGCGGAAAGACTTCACTCATACAGCTTATTGCGGAAAAGTTGCGGGGCAAAAAAGTACTGGTATCAACGACCACAAAGATGTTCCCCATAAAAGGCATCCAATGCCTGGGTGTATTAAACAAGGCAAGCGGAAAGCTGGAGGCTCTTCCGGCAGAGACCCTTGCAGAGCTCATACCCCAATATAATATCACGCTTCTGGAAGCCGACGGTTCACGCGGACTACCCTGCAAGGGGTGGCTGCCAAACGAACCGCTTGTTCCTCATTACTGCACACACACTGTGGGCGTTATTTCGGTGAGCGCACTGGGCAAGGCAGCAACAAAAACAGTTGTTCACCGTCTGCCGGAATTTCTGTCACTGACAGGGCTGGAAGAGTGCGAAACTATCACGGCGCAGGCGCTAGAGACAATGATCTGCGCCCCGGGAGGTATGTTTAAAAGCAGCGCCGGAAAGCAATATCTCCTTGTCAATCAGGCTGAGGATGATACAGCAGCCTGCGCCGCACAATCTTTTTTACAAACCATAAAAGAAAAATATCCTGATCGTTTTGAAAGACTGCTCTACGGGAGTGTCCGCATGGATACATGGAAAGAGGTATAAAATGAGCGTACCTGTTTTTAAACAAAAAATTGTTGTACGCGGCGGCGGCGATCTGGCAACCGGTGTGGTACAAAAATTTTTCCGCGCCGGGTTCCGCATAGTAATTCTGGAAACACCGGTGCCCACCGCAATCCGCCGCAGCGTTGCGTTGTGTGAAGCGATATACTCAGTATCCGCTAAAGTTGAAGATATAAGATGCCGCAAAGCCGCCGGCCCCGGTGAACTGGAAAGCTGCTGGCAGGAGGGAATTGTCCCTCTCCTTGTCGATCCGTCAGGTGAATCAATACGGACAATACAGCCCGCCGCAGTAATAGATGCGATCCTTGCAAAACGAAACCTTGGAACGAACCGCAGTATGGCGGATATTACAATTGCCCTTGGGCCGGGCTTTTGTGCGGGAGCAGATGTTGATGTTGTAATTGAAACAATGAGGGGACATGACCTTGGCAGATTAATTTTTAAAGGATATGCAAAACCAAATACCGGAATACCCGGCGAGATAGACGGGAAGAGCAGCCAGCGCGTGTTATATGCCGCAGGAGCCGGAACCATTGTTCATAAAAAGAAAATCGGCGATCTGGTTGAGTCCGGCGAAGTACTCTTTACAATCGGCACAACAGAAGTATGCGCGCCGTTTTCGGGGCTTTTACGCGGGCTTATCCGCGAAGGCATACATGTACCGCAAGGTATGAAAGTTGCCGACATAGATCCGCGTACCGATGTAGACTGGCGGACAATTTCCGACAAGGCGCGCTGTCTTGGCGGCGCCGCGCTGGAAGCTTATTTTTATCTGAAAAACAAAAAAGGACAGAGCGGTGATGTATGAAGTTATAACTTTTACCGGGCTAAAAAATTGAAAACCACCGGTTCGGTTGCGGCTATTTTACTGGCTTCGGGGTTCTCGGAGCGTTTTAACAACCACAACAAGCTCCTCCTTACCTTCCGTGGTAAACCCCTGGCACGGTATACCCTGGAGCTTGCGGCGGGGATGGATTTTTCCGGAGGTATCTATTTTGTCGCCGCAGCCGATGACGTAGCTGCTCTGGCAGCTGACCTTTCGGCTGTCAGTGTAGTAAAAAACACCGCACCGGAAAAAGGCTTGCAGGAAAGTGTACGTCTTGGCCTCCAAGCCAGCGGACTTGAAGCCTGCGGACTTGAGGCCTGCCCGGCTGTGGATTATTTTCTTTTTTTTCCATGTGATGAGCCATTCCTAGATAAGGGTACCGTACAGCGTATTTTGGATGAACGAAAACCGGGCTGTATCGTGGAACCGCGTTACCGGGGCAGGCCGGGGAACCCCTGTTTGTTTTCCGCTGCCTTCCGCGATGAACTGCTTGCTTTGAATGAAGGAGAAACGCCCAAACTTATCAAAACACGATATCCTCAGGCTCTCAGGGCGGTTGAAGTTACTGATCCCCTGGTTCTCGAAGACATAGATAATGAGGAAGATTTTAAACGTCTGAGCCGTTATTGACTGTTATCCCAAAAGCAGATCGACCACATACATTTCCAGTTTTTCAAGATTACGGGTTTTTACGCATTCTTCCTGGAATTTATAATCGAACTTTTTAACCTTTTCCAGCAATCGTTCAAAAATCTTTTTACTGTTGATGATATGCCGGTAACAATCTTCCGCCGGCTGGGAACGCATCGCCTTTACATCAAGGCCGACACACTCACCCTTGTCGCCGAAATTGTTTTCGTACAGTACTTTTACCTGATTAAAAGCACCGCGAAGGTTTTCAACACCAAAAGTTTTGTCCTGATCATAACGTATGCCGCTTTGATCATTAAGGTGCACTCCCCACAGCTTTCCCCAGGCCAGGGCAAAAGCCATATCGGCTGCCGGATCAAGCCCGGACAATATTGAATGGGCCGTTTCTATGCACAGGCCGACACGGGATGGGTCACAGGTCTGGGCGGCTATTGCCAAACCATGGCCGGCAGTACCGCAAAAACTTTTGTCAATCGGCTCATTTGGTTTTGGTTCAATCAGAATCCGGACATCCGAATCGTACTGTAAAATTGTATTCATTGCATCCCGGAGTTGTTTTATTTTTTCCACGGGGTTTTTACTTTCGGCGCATAGTGTTCCTTCACGGGCAAGCCAGAGCTGGATTTTATTGGTACCAAGGGCTTTTGCAATATCAACAGAACGCAGGGATCGCCAAATCGCAAAGTCGTAATCTTCCTTGCTGCTTGCCGTGTAGGCGCCGTCGTTGGTATGCGGATCAAACCACAGTCTTGGAGCAACAAATTCGGCAAAAAGGCCGTTTTTATCGAGCAGCGCCTTAACGTCTTTGGCACAATCGATAATTGCTTTTTCGCTCATGGTATTCATGTCGGGAACTGCATCGTCGTCATGAAACTGAACGCCGTTCATTCCTATTTCGGCGTATTTTTTTATCTTTTCTTCAAGTGAAATTGCCGGCCTGATACCGGGGCCGAATGTTTCGTGTCCCTCATGTACATTCCAGGGTCCCACCGTAAATAAGAACTTTGCCATGGTTTACCTCCGTACCAAATAGCAGTATACTACATCCATTGGTTATAGGCCAGTATATTATAAAACATGACAAAAAACATGACAAAAAAACAGGCTGGCAGCAGCATTATTTTTCATTTTGAACGTTCCCGCCTGAACAATTTATTTATAGATGCCGTAAAATATCCCCTGATCGCGGTATGCGCCGGGGCTGGTTACGGCAAAACGAGTGCTGTTCATGATTTTGCGGAAAAGTATCAGGCAATGACGGCATGGATACAGTTTTCTGAACGTGATAATATCGGAGCGCGCTTTTGGGAAACCTTTATCCACACCCTGACACTGGTTAATTCACCTCTGGCTAAAGCAGTCTCCTCCTTAAGTTTTCCTGACACAAGAGAAAAAATAAATCAGTATCTGCATTTTCTGCGCGGGAATCTGGAGATGAAACAGCGGATCATCGTCATGGATGATTTTCATTTTATTGAAGAACCTTCTGTGCTTCGCTTTCTGGAAGAATGTGTTTTTAATAAATTATTACCGGGAACTTCGGTAGTTCTGATTTCCCGTTCCACCCCCCGTATCAATATCGCGGGCTTCGAATCCAGAGACATGCTGTTCAACGTAAGCGAAGATGATCTGTGTTTTACCGAAAGCGAACTTGCCCAGTATTTTCGCCAGTTGAATATTTCTCCTCAGCCGGAAAGTCAGCGCGAGATCATGCAGGATACAAAGGGCTGGGCATTCGCGATTAACATTATCGCGCGGTCATATCAAAAAGCGCCGGGTTATGGAGGTTATTTACGCAATGCGATGAAGACCAATATTTTCCGGCTGATGGAAACGGAAATTTGGGACGGGATTGCCGAAGATTTGCAGCGCTTTTTGATTCGCCTTTCCCTGATCGACCATCTGTCCCTTGATTTGATTTCCCTGTTGGCTGGAAAGGACAAAAAACTAACCGCTGATATGGAAAAACAAAGCGCGTATATACACCGGGACAGCTATATCAACGCGTACCTTATTCACCCGTTGTTTTTGGAATTCCTCGCCACAAAACAGGAGCTTCTTTCAGAGGAGCAAAAAAATGAAACATACCGGATAGCCGCTGCATGGTGCAACAAAAACGGGTTTAAGGTTGAT
>Ga0082212_10012139_pt1 | contig 10870 bp, 5 predicted proteins | sample TergutNt197P3_FD_71548 | JGI IMG/M metagenome (GOLD analysis project Ga0082212, IMG submission 71548) | Neocapritermes taracua P3 segment gut microbial communities from Petit-Saut dam, French Guiana - Nt197 P3 | ecosystem: Host-associated > Arthropoda: Insects > Digestive system > Gut ...
TCCTATAAAACCTCCGAAATCGGGAACAATCACGCAATCGTGCCCAAAAAGTAACTCTCTTATATATATGGTAATGTCCATTCTGCACATATCAATCAACTGCAAAGATAATATTTATATTCGATTTCTGAAACGTAAAATTATAAAATTATTGCGAGTGTAAAACAAAGAAGCGCAATGCGCCTCTTTGTTTTTCGTCATCCTATGTTTGCGAGTCCCGAGGGGCGAAGCAATCCAGAATAGTAACCTAGATTGCTTCGTCGCTATGCTTCTCAGCAATGACGTGATAGTTTTCATTCCTCAGTCCCTATGTTTGAAATCTAATCTATTACATTGCACTCTCATAAGCTATATTGTTTTTGGTTAAACGTAAAGCAACTTTATCAAAACTAACTAAAACTCTATAGCTTATCTCTATTTCATATTTTTAAATTTCAAACATAGGGACGGGAAGTTGAAAAACCACAACAATGACATACTACAATAGTTTTCACTTCATTGCTTGTAACTAAAAACTTTTAGCCCCCCGAAGCCATTAACAGCAAAGGTTTCATGTTAAAATTGTGGTAATGCGGTCTTAATTTTTCCGTATTGTAATGTTCAGCTACGTTGACAATCTTTCTCGATGATGTTATAATGTCGATAGGCTCATTGTCATAGCGACCGTTTTTTAATACAACTATTCGTCCCGATACTCCGCTCAGGATAAGGTCGAGAGCCAGATTTCCGTAAGCCATTGGCGCAATCGAATCGATAGCATCAGGATCGCCGCCGCGAACCATATATCCAATCTTCTGACTTATTGTTTCGATAGTTTTTCCTCCGTTATACTTGCCCGAAAGGTCTTTCAACTTATGCGAAACCAGCTCTCCTATTCCGCCCAGTTTTGCGTGTCCGTAAGCATCTTTTTCGTTGTCGGAAAAAATCATCTCGCTTCCCTCGAAAATTGCTCCTTCCGAAATAAGCGCAATAGAGTATTTGCTGGAGTTGTTGTTTCGGTCCTCAACCAACAGGCTTGTAAGCTGTTCGATGTCAAATTTCCATTCGGGAATAACACATCTGTGCCCCGCTCCCGCCATTACCGGCAGCATGGCAGTAAATCCGGCGTAACGTCCGAATACTTCAAGCACAAGCAGTCTTTCGTGCGAGCCTGCCGATGTACGCATGATGTTTATCATTTGGATTGTGCGGTTTACGCACGTACTGAACCCTATGCAATAGTCGGTTCCGGGAACATCGTTGTCCATTGTTTTGGGAATCGCCACAACTTTAACTCCCTGTTTATAAAGATGAACACCGTAACTTAAAGTGTCGTCTCCGCCAATGGGAATAAGATAATCGACATTAAGCCATTCGAGATTTTTTATAACTTCGGGAGTTAGATCGTTATATTCAGCGTTATAAGTATCTTTTAAATGCTCGGGTACGTTTGATTTTGACACGCGGCTTGGTCGTGTCCTCGATGTATGTAGAAATGTTCCTCCCGTACGGCTTACCTTACTAACAACATCATTGGTAAGTACCTGAAAGTTGTTGCTGTTATCGGCTTTGGGATCTCTTATTATTTCGGTTATGCCTGCCCAGCCTCTTTTTAAACCGATTACTTTATATCCTTCGCCGTTTGCCCTGATTGTTACTGCGCGTATTGCAGGATTAAGTCCGGGAACATCGCCACCGCCCGTAAGAACAGCAATGGTTCCTTTAGTTTTCTTAATTTCTACCATATTTTTGCTTTTTATATAAAATTCAAAAATAAATTATTTTGATGACTATTACAAATGTTTTTATTTCTTCATCGTTCCTCCCCGCAATGTCGAAGGAATCTGTTATTCAATTACTCAAAGCAGAGGAAGCGTAGAAAATTATACCAATCTTAATCAATACGCATTAATCCACCGATACCTTCGGGCGTTGTCGCCGAATTTAATTGCAACCGATAATTCGTGAGTTCCAAAGGTTTGCGGTCTTATATCGGTCAGAGTGTAGTCGTAGGCATAGGCAAAATAGAATTTGTCGTAGTTCAAGCCAACCATCATTATAATGGCGTCGCTTGTTCTGTACGATAAGCCTGCCCAGTAATTATCTCTGTAATACATCCTTCCGGTTATATCCATTTGAATTGACTTAAAAAACATATCCGATGCTTTTATAAATCCCGACGGTTCAAATGTCCAATCTTCATTTACAGGAAATTTCACTCCTCCCGTAATGAAAAAGTGTCCTAATTCGTTCCTGTTTTTCAGGGTATCGCTGTTTCCAAATATAAGATTGCCTCTCAGGAGGTTAGTCATTGAAAATCCTGCATAGTATTTTGTGGTTGTATAACTTGCTCCGAAGTTGAAGTCGGCGATAAAAACCGATCTGTCGAATGTGTTTAATAACGGATCGTCCTTATCATAGATTAGTCCGTTCAAGTCAACGAAATACTGATAACCTGTAAAAGCCAGTCCAAACGCCAGATTATTAGGCACATCGTTTGTTTCGCCCACTGCAATATGATATGCATAAGCGGCTTGAAAACCGGTTCTTCGCATTATTCCGTTATTATCGTTGAAAATATAGCCTCCAAGTCCCACGTTACCGCCTTTTGTAGGTTTTACCTCATCTTTCTTTACAGAAGTTGCCTTAGATATATAACTGTCTTTCAGAACTCTGGTCTGAAAACTTGCCGCATAAGTGCTTGGCGCTCCTTTCATTCCTACCCATTGTTCCCTTGCCGTAAGATTGATTGTAGTATAGCCGTCTCTGCCTGCAAATGAAGGATTTACAAGAAATCCATTCATTATATACTGCGAATACATCGGCACTTGCTGCGAGAGTGCGTCTCCGAATATAAAACTCAGAATAACCAATGCCGCTATGCTTTTTATACTTTTCATTATTGTATGAACGAAATATGACATATTTTTATCTTATAATGCTTATAACTCCCGATTTTGGTTTCGACGATCCATCATTTAAATAAAGGATGTAATGATACGAATCGGTTGGCAACAATCTGCCCTTTGAAGTTCCATCCCACTCATTGGCAGAGATATTCTTAGTACTGAACACAAGTTCTCCCCATCTGTTATATACAAAAACTTCGGCATTGGGGAATTGCTCAATGTTCTTAATCTTCCATGTATCGTTGAAACCATCGCCATTTGGCGTGATTATATCCTGTATCTCCAAACAAACAGATGAGATTGAATAGTCAACCTTAATTGTAGCAGAAGTTGAACATCCGTTTGCATCGGTGGCAATAACGCTGTATGTGTCGGGCTTCAGATCAGTTCGGTTAAGAGAAGTATTGCCGTCAGACCAAATTACAGTGTAAGGCAGTGCGCCTCCCGAAATTTGTAATGAAACGCTACCGTCATCACTGTCGGGACACATAGACGGCGTAATATTAGGAGTGATTGTAAGTGCATCAAACTCTGTAATAAACACTTGAACATCAGCAATACAGCCGTTTGCATCTTTTGCATAAACAGTGTAAGTTCCGGCGGTAAGAGCGTCGAAAGTATCGGAAGGCTGATAGTTGACTCCATCGATACTGTATTCATAAACGCCTACACCTCCATTTGCGGTAACTGTTACGCTTCCATTCGAGCCGTCTTTGCACGATATATTAACCTGATCGATAACATTTACCAACAAAGCCTCAGCCGGCTGGCTGAGATTTGCGGTGATCGTTGTTGTACAAAGATTTGCATCCTGTATTGTTATGATATAACTTCCTGCCTCAAGTCCGCTGAAAACTCCCGACGGTTGGAATGCTCCGTCGCCAAGTTTATACTGATATGAGCCTGTTCCACCGACTCCTGCAACTGTAATGATTCCCGTGTTAGCCCCGAAACATAATATATCTGTTGTTGACAATATCATTCCATCTATTGCCGAAGCAGGTTCGCCGATATTAACGCTTACCGATTCAACCGCTCCGTTTGCATCTTTTGCATAAACAGTGTACGTTCCGGCGGCAAGATCGTCAAAAGTATCGAAAGTCTGATATATGATTCCATCAATGCTGTATTCATAAGGGGCTATGCCTCCATCTGCGGCGACTGTTACGCTGCCCGTAGAAGTTCCAAAGCAAAGAACATCTGTTTGCGATGCTATGGCTACGGATAAAGGCTGTGTAATTGTAACAATCACATCAACAGTACAAAGGTTATCATCTTGAACAGAAACCGTATAAACGCCGGCAGCCAACGAACTAAATGTGCCAGACGTTTGATATGCTCCGGCTCCAAGTTTATACTGATATGCGCCTGTTCCGCCGGCTCCTGCAACAGTAACCGAGCCATCGTTTCCGCCATAAACAGAAACATCGGTTTGAGAAACTATTGATAACGACAAAGCGACTGCAGGTTCAGTAATGGTTACAGTGTGAACGGCAGATACGCAGTTATTTACATCGGTTACCACCACCGAGTAAACGCCAGCAGTCAATCCGCTCTGATTTTCCGCCGTTTCCGAAACACCAGTGCCTGTCCATGCAAAAGTGTAGGGCGCAGTGCCTCCAACAACGAAAATATCTATTGAGCCAGTTGCTTCGAATTTACATAACACGTCAACCTGCGTTGAAGTAATTACAGGAATCGTATTGACTACCATTGTTATAACGTCAGTGGCAGGATTGTTGATTGCACAGGTTTCGCTCGATGTCAATTCTACTGTTACTTCATCATTGTCCGAAGGAATATAAGTAAATGTATCGGAATCAGAGCCTGAATCAACACCGTTTACTTTCCACTGATAACTTGGCGCAAGTCCGCCATTGACCGGAGTTGCCGTAAATGTTACGCTTGTACCCTCGCAAACAGGATTAATATCTGCCGAAATTGTTACGCTGACCGGCAAAACCGTGCTTACATTCATCGTAATGATATTGGATGTAGCGGGATTGCCGCTTGTGCAAATTTCGCTTGAGGTCAATTCTACCGTTACTTCATCATTGTCCGAGGGCGTATAAGTAAATGTATCGGAATCAGAGCCTGAATCAATTCCGTTCACTTTCCATTGATAACTTGGCGCAAGACCGCCATTGACCGGAGTTGCCGTAAAGGTTACGCTTGTTCCTGCGCATACAGGATTAATATCTGCCGAAATTGTTACGCTGACCGGCAGTATCGTATTGATAGTAATTATTGTAACGACATTAGACGTGGCGGGATTGCCTGTTGCGCAGGTTTCGCTCGATGTTAATTCTACCGTTACTTCATCGTTATCTGACGGTGTATAGGTAAATGTTGATAAGGTTTCGCCTAAAGAAATAATTCCATTTACATACCACTGATAACTTGGCGTAAGTCCGCCATTGACCGGAGTTGCCGTAAAGGTTACAGGTGTTCCTAAGCATACAGGATTAATATCTGCCGAAATTGTTACGCTGACAGGTAATTCATCATTAACTGTCATGATAATAGCGTCAGTAGCGGGATTGCCGCTTGTACAGGTTTCGCTCGATGTCAAAACTACCGTAACTTCGTCATTATCCGAAGGAATATAAGTAAATGTATCGGAATCAGAGCCTGAATTAACTCCGTTTACTTTCCACTGATAGCTTGGCGCAAGACCGCCATTGACCGGAGTTGCCGTAAACGTTACGCTTGTACCCTCGCAAACAGGATTAAGGCTTGCAGAAATTGACACGCTGACCGGTAAAATATCATTGACTGTCATAGTTATAGCGTCAGTTGCGGGATTGCCGCTTGTGCAGGCTTCGCTCGAAGTCAAAACCACTGTGATTTCGTCATTATCCGAGGGAGTATAAATAAATGTATCGGAATCGGATCCTGAATTAACTCCGTTTACTTTCCACTGATAACTTGGCGCAAGTCCGCCATTGATTGGAGTTGCCGTAAACGTTACGGGTGTACCCTCGCAAACATCAGTATTGTCGGCAGTTATAGAAACGCTGACCGGCAAAACCGGATTTACAGTTATTGTTGCATCGCCTGCCATACCAGATGCAATGGCGGAACAATGAGAGTCGTTCAATGCAATGATAGTGTAGGTGGCTGTGCTTAAAGGCGTAACGCTAAGAGTGTAAGGACTAACCGTAATTCCGCTTATGGTAGTAGTAATAATCCCATCGCTATAAGTGAAGTTCCACGGTTGCGAGCCTGTAAGTGCTATGCTGATATTTGTCGTCTCTCCTTCGCATATTGTCGCATCGCCGCTTATATAGCTTGTCGGAAGAGAATGAACCATATTGATAATTTCAGCAGAGGTTACGGAACACCCGCCGGCATTGATAATCACAACATCAACTATTGCGCCGTCCATCAAAGACGATGTGGTGTATGTGTTTAATGCGCCATTCTGAACGGAAACGCCATTGACTCTGAAATTATAATTCATTTCGCCTGCCGGAGCCGTAAAAGTAACTGCAGTTCCCAAGCAAAACTCATTGGAGGCGATACTGCTTGTTAAACTTGCATCGGGCAATGAATATACCGTATTTGTTATGCTTGCAGATTCGGCGCTACAACCTCCTGAATTAGAAACTACAACATCAACAATATCGCCGTCTGCAAGAGCTGAAGTCGTATAAGTTGCCGATGTGCCGCTCTGAACAACAGAACCGTTGACGCGGAAATCATAATGAATGCCGCCGCCGGCAATAAAAGTAACGGCTGTTCCCCCGCAGAACGTATTAGTTGCTTCGGAACTTGTTAAGGTAGGCATCGGGACTGTTAATACGGTGTTTGTTATTCCTTCGGACGTTACCGAACATCCGTCTCCATTAGCAACTATAACGTAAACAACATCGCCGTTTGCAAGAGCGGAGGTCGTATAAGTTGAAGATGTTCCGCTTTGAACAATAGTGCCGTTAACGTAGAAATCATAATCCGTACCTCCGCCGGCAGTAAATGTTACGCTTTCGCCTTGACAAAATATATTATCGTCATCGGAACTTGTTAATGTAACAATTGGCAGCGGATTTATTGTAATATTTTCAACGGCGACATTTGAACATCCCGATGGAGCGGTTATTGAAACGGATATTTGTCCAAGGGTTCCTGTTCCCCATAATACCGTAACATAATTATCGGTTGGTGAACCGCCCTGCGTTTTAATTCCTCCAGTAACCATCCAATCATAAGAACTATAGGTATCCGTTAGAGTATAAGTATATTCCGAACTTTCGCAAACAACATTTACAGGCGAGTCAAACACCGGCGGAGTTTGCATAGGATGAATTGTAACCGTATTAATTACAGAGAACCCGCATGGTTTTAAATTTACATTCATATTGCAAACCAGCGTTCCATAGACAGCTCCAATATCCCACAGTACCGTTACATTAGCTGTTCCATCGCCGCTAAGTATCGTTCCGTTTGTAATGCTCCAAGCATAACTTGTAACCATCGCTGCAGAAGTAACAGAATACTCTTTAGTTTCGCCTTCGCAGGCTTCTGATTCAATTGTAGTAACATTATTAAATATTTCGCCATAATCATGATCCAGAACGAATTCTGCAGAAGCAGTACAACCGTTGGCGTCGGTTACTGTTAGCGTTATATGGTATGTGCCGGTCGGAAGCTCTGGATTAAAGAAAGGATTTGGCATCTCGCTTGTTTCACTGGCAATATAATACGGCGTTCCTATGAAAGGCTGAACTCCGGTTTCCTTAACTCCCCAACTGTATTGATAATATGGAGCTGTTCCTCCGGATACTGTTGATGCAAATGTTGGATCTCCAAGTAAAGTAAAACAACTACTAATCGCTATATCAGATACCGACAAAGTAGATGAAACAGTAATAGTTACAGATTCAGACCGCCAATTGCCATAAGAATCGGTGGCGGTTAAAACAACAACTTGCTGTCCGACATCGGAACAGTCAAAAGTATTAGGAAACACAGAAAGAGACACATATCCGCAATTATCATACGATCCGTTATCTACATCCGAAGCATTTAAAACGCCTGTGCCGGTTGTCGGGTCAAGTATAAGATTATGAGTTTTAACGTTAACGATGGGTTTTATTGTATCGAGAACCGTAACATTTGCGATGCACATTCCGGAATTCAAAGAGCCGTCGGTAGCGGTAAGAGTAACAGGTATCGGAGCTCCTATATCGGCGCATGTAAACGCCGTTCTGCTCAAAACAAAACTTAAAACCGCCGAACAGTTATCATACGATCCGTCATTTACATCATCTACATTTAAAGTGGCATTCCCTGTTTTGTCAACATAAATTGTTGCAGGTTTGCAAATTACCGTTGGCGGCGTAACATCGTTGGTTGTAAACAACACTGTTACGCTCTCCGAATTTCCGCTTGCATCTGTAGCCGTTAAGGTTACAGATGTAGTTTTTGCTCCGTTTATAATTGTTCCCGCAACAGGCGATTGTGTATATATAATTGAACCTGATGGCGTACAGTTATCGGTTGCCGCAAAACCTGAAAGAAAATTCGGAACCGCAGCTTGACAATCGCTATCAAGATTTGAAACAACATCAGAAGGAGTGGATACAATTACAGGTTTGGTAATATCAACAACCAAAACATCAATGCTTTCTATCGTTACATTGCCGATTTCATCCACAGCGGTAATAGTAACGGTAGTAGTAGTTCCAAGGTCAACCGGAGTTCCCGCCGCAGGAGACTGAGTAAAGGTAAAATTTCCAACTATACAATCATCATCTACCGTTACCGGAATCGCCGGAATAACCCCTTTGCACGATGCATCTGCTTGCACAATAACCGGAGATGCCGGCAAAATGATGCAAGTAGCGGGAGAAGCATACATACCTGCATTAGCCTTTTCAGCGCTATATAATTTGCCACTAAAAGCGCTTAAAACTGCCAGAAAAAATATAAAAACAAATAAAAAACGTCTATATGTCATATTTCTAATGTAATCCAATGAAATTTATATATTTTTATAACAAATTTTAACAATTCCGATGATAAAATCCGCTATTTTATTCAATTTACATGATAATATATCTTTTTTCATACAAGTCATAATTTTTTACACTAACAGCTTTAACTAACTTATAATTAACAATATACAATATATAATTAAAAAAACTACTTGCAAAACTTTGCTCTTTTAGCACTTTTGCACAAGCGAATATAAGTGTTTTTTTAATTACTTGTATCATAATATTTTTAATTTTTACATAAGGGCGTTAAAGCTGATTTTTTGCTTACGCCCGATGTATTGGACAAAACTGGCGTTGGCGCTTTTACCGTTCATACGTCCTGCCTGGGTATTCCACAGTTTGGGATCTGCTTCTAATTTACAGGAAAACTGTACTTTCTCCTTTCCGATGGCAATCCGTCCCATAACCGGACATAATCCTTTGCGGGAAACATTCTTTTTAAGGTAGAATGAAACCTTTAAATTTGCCTGTGATGCTTCCATAATAAACTCTGTTTAAGAATAATACAAAATAAATTGAAACAGAGTTATTTGCGTATAAGAAAAGATATGCAAAGTAAGGCAATAAGCCGTCAGAAAAGAGGTAATGATTTGGTAACGGAACTATTGCTTTCTTTTGCATTTTTCTATACTTTTGCATTCTGTAATAGAAGCAAAACAATACATTAAATGGAAGTAAAACAATAAATTACACTCATTTGCGCTCTTTTTGAAAAAATGACTTTTATTAACAGCAACTTGTAACACCTTTTTCCCAACGCTCTGTTAAACAACCTGTTAAAACTGCACTTAACCCCAACGGGTAACGATTTAGTAACGAACTGTTTTCTTTACAATGCATTGCTTTGCTTCTCAAATAACTCTGTTTGTTGACAAAAATAAGTTTTTTTGCGTTTTTAAAAATAAAATGTTTTAAAAAGTTTTTTCCCTAATTTAATATGAAGTAACAGGGTAAAATTTGTTAATGACCATTTATTATTATGCCGCTTTTTTTTCATTAATTTTGTCCATTCGTTCCTGAATGACCTTCCGTTTTTTCAGATATTCCTCGTTATGTTTTCTTTCAATTTCAGCCATGTTAATGCTGAATAATGAAAAAGTATAATGTTGTTCTAAATGCACAACAGGTTATTAAATTCAAAATTTACAAAAGTATAAGCAAGCAGTTAAAAACGAGTAGCTATTCATCGCTCAACGTAAAAAAAAGAACTTAACCATAAATAAAAACCGAAACAGTTTATATTTTTGGGGCAATTTATAATATCTCTTTTCAATGGATAACAACAATGATGCTTTTGCTGAAAATCAGTGGTTAAAATGGGCAATGGAATTGCAATTCATAGCGCAGGCCGGACTAACTTATTCGAAAGATTTGTTTGATTTAGAACGGTTTGACAGGATTCGTGAAATATCGGCGGAAATTATGAGTTATAAAACCGGATTCAGCGCCGAATATGTTAAGGATGTGTTTTGTAACGAAACAGGTTTTCAAACTCCAAAGTTAGATACGCGAGCCGCTATTTTCAACAACAATAAGATTTTGCTTGTAAAAGAGCACACAGGAGTGTGGTCGCTGCCTGGAGGCTGGGTAGACGTTAACGAGTCAGTGCGGTCAAATACCGTAAAAGAGGTAAAAGAAGAATCGGGATACGATGCTGTTCCCATAAAGCTTATCGCCGTGCAGGATAGGAAAAACCATAACCTGCCTTTATATGCTTACGGCATCTGTAAGGTCTTTGTTTTGTGCGAAATTACAGGCGGTGATTTTGAAACCAACATTGAAACTGTTGAACGCGGTTTCTTCGGACTGGACGAATTACCCGAACTTGCTACAAGCAAAAACACAAAAGAACAGATTGAAATGTGTTTCGACGCATATAATTCAAAAAACTGGGAAACAGTTTTTGATTAGGAATTACGAGACACGGGCGCAAGTTCCTTTTTGTTTTGCTTGAAACTCGTAACTAAAAAAGTATTCATTATT
>Ga0082212_10012140_pt1 | contig 10869 bp, 15 predicted proteins | sample TergutNt197P3_FD_71548 | JGI IMG/M metagenome (GOLD analysis project Ga0082212, IMG submission 71548) | Neocapritermes taracua P3 segment gut microbial communities from Petit-Saut dam, French Guiana - Nt197 P3 | ecosystem: Host-associated > Arthropoda: Insects > Digestive system > Gut ...
CAAACTTATATTGTAAATCATAAATATTAAAACAAGGGTCATTATCATAAAAAGTGAAATAATACACGATAATAAAGTTCTCATAATATAGCCTCCTAGATTTATTATAACACTTTTTTGTATATTTTTCCCCTTTTAAGAGAAAATAAACGTAAGGAGGCGTTTATGGAAAATAAAAATGTATCATTACCTATGGCAGCTTTGGACGAAGTACCTAATCCAAACACGAATGCGAAAACAATAACTGGCTTAGTGAAAGAAAAAGGGCGTATTGCTGGTTACCAATTATCGGATGGTAGGGTTGTTAGTAAAGAAGAAGGTGTTTCTTTAGCCAAAAATGGAGAAATAAGAGGAGTTGGGATTGCCCATAGAAATAATAAACAATATTTAAAGTCATTGCCCGATGGCACCGAAAATAATAACTTAGGTAATTTGCCGTCGGTATCAAAAAATACTTAGAAATTACTCTAAGTGTTTTTTGTTATCTATTTTCCTTAATTTATTAATACTAGAGCTCTTTCTTAATGACTGTAATTGTATTAATGCATATTCGTTTAATTTTTTTAGTCTATCACTTTGAGAAATGTTTTCTCTAATCATTGTTGAATTAGAACTCTCCATGTTAGATAGAACTATTAATTGTTCTATAGTAGCATAATCTCTCATATTACCTTTCTTGTCCTTGTTTTTGAGTTTCCACTGCTTCGCAGTCATGCCAAATAAAGCAACGTTTAATACATCTGCTTCGCTAGCATAAGTATTGTTTATTTGTTCTTTTGTAAGTACTGGTAATATTAAAATATCTTTTATTGCATCTGTGTGAATTCTATAATTTCCTTTAGTGATTATTCTTCTAACATTCCATTCTATTTGATTTTGATAATATTCATCTTTTTTTAATCTTTGAAATTCTGTTATTAAATACAATTTAAATTCTGGGCTTAACCAACTGGCAAATTCAAAAGCAATATCGGGATGAGCAAATGTCCCTACACTATATTTTCCCCCACTTGGAATAATTCCTATAGCATTAAATTCTTTTTTCCAGCGATTAGGTGTCATAGTGAATCTATTATAAGGCGCTTCTTTAATTTTAATTCTATGGGATTCCATAGAATTAAAATCTATATTATTTATTTCTTCCCATAAGCTATAAAAATCAAAGGAATCTTTGTTAGACATCCAATTAAATATAACTCCAGACGGATTGGCAGTATTGTGATATTTCGCTAAATCGGTTAAAGATATATAATCCACACCATTTACTCTTAAAATTCTTATATTTCTTTCTTTTACATTTATTACGGTCGATATTTCATTTTTCATAAATCAACTCCAATCTATAATTTTCATTAAGTTAAAACGGCTATTTTAAACCGTTTTGTTCTTTTTTATCAGCCTTTTTACTGATATTATATTCAGCTCTAACCTTAGCAAGTATTTCGTCTTTTACTTTTGGATTGGCTTTAAAATATTCTTTCACGTTTTCTTTGCCTTGACCGACTTTTTCACCTTTGTATGCATACCAAGCCCCTGATTTTTCTAATATGTTGGCTTCCGAACCTAAGTCGACTAATTCTCCCTCTAAAGAAATACCCATTCCGTACATAATATCAACGCTGCAGTTTTTAAATGGTGGTGCCATCTTGTTTTTAACAACTTTAACATTAGTTTTGTTACCAATAATATCAGTCCCTAACTTAATTTGCTCACTTCTTCTAATCTCTAGTCTAACTGAAGAATAGAATTTTAAAGCTCTTCCTCCTGGCGTAACTTCGGGATTCCCAAACATAACTCCAACTTTTTCTCTTAATTGGTTAATGAAAATTGCGACTGTATTGGTTTTATTAATAATGGCCGCTAATTTTCTTAAAGCTTGACTCATTAACCTGGCTTGCAGTCCAATATGAGAGTCTCCCATCTCACCTTCAATTTCTGCTTGTGGTACTAATGCCGCAACGGAATCGATAACAATTATACTAATAGAACCACTTCGAACTAAAGCCTCAGCTATTTCTAAAGCTTGCTCCCCATTATCGGGCTGTGATAATAATAAATCATTAATGTCTACCCCTAACTTAGCCGCATACTGAGGATCTAATGAATTCTCCGCATCGATAAAAGCTGCTTTCCCTCCTAGTTTTTGCGCTTCAGCAATGGCGTGCAAAGCAAAAGTTGTTTTACCACTTGATTCTGGACCATATATTTCAATTATCCTTCCTTTTGGATATCCTCCAATACCTAATGCTACATCAAGAGCTATACTTCCACTCGGTATAACATCTATTTCACGTTTTTCATTATCTCCTAAACGCATAACCGAACCTTTCCCAAATTGTTTTTCAATATCTTGAAGTACTTGTTTTAAATTTTGATCTACTTCTGAAGTTTTTGTCATTTATTTATCCTCCTTAACTCCTACAATACCATTTTATCTTATAATAATCTCATTGTCAATACTTTTTGCAAACATTTGTTTGATTTGACACTGGTAAGTTTTCCCAAAGAAAAACAAGGGTTATCCCTCGTCAACTTCCAATTCTTTTTTATTTGGAAATACTAAATGCTTATTAGCAGCATAATACTGAATACCAGATATAACTGAAAGTACGGCGGCTAATATAAGTAAGAAATCAGCTATACGGACGTTCCATAATTCAAACGGCATATTGTAAAATAAAGTTAACGCTAAACCGGTCATCATGGCGACGGTCTTAGCTTTCCCTAACATACTGGCCGCAATTACTTGACCTTTATTGCCGGCTATCATTTTAATAGAATCAACAAAGGTATCTCTGATAATAATTACCACTGGAATAATCGGATGGATAAATCCTTGGGCTGCTAAAATTATCAAAACAGCATTGACTAATATTTTGTCGGCTATCGCATCCATCATTTTCCCAAAATCGGTAACTAAATTATATTTCCTGGCGATATATCCATCGGCAAAATCAGTTAAAGCGGCAAGGATAAATAAAATCCCCGCAATTAAATATCTAATGTCGATAACAATCATTTCATTGACAAAAAGTTGTGTTACTTCAATTCCTGTCGCCGAAAATGGAAATAGTAAAATAGCTACTATAATTAGTGTTATAAATATTCTAATCATTGTAAGTTTATTTGGTGTATTCATGAGCCCCTCCTACTTATTACTTGTTATAACTGTTCCTTCTTCAAAATCGTCATCGTTTTTATTTAAAGAAACAACAAAATAAATAATTATAACTATTAAAACGGCAATCAATCCATAAACTAAAAATGGAATGAAAGATGCTTTTGTCTTTCTATCAATGGTATATGGTGATTTGATTGTTTTAACAGTTTTCTTTTCTTTTTTGGCATTTTGAATGTCTTCTAATGAAAGTCTAGATGTATAGTCAAATAAATATTCATTAAATTCGTCAACTAAGTCTTCTTTGTTTAGTCCCAAGTACTTCGCATAATCTCTAATAAAATATTTCAAATAAAAGATATCGTCAAAAGACTCACTGTTTCCAGCTTCGATATTTTCAATTTGTGATGGTCTAATTTTTAAATCCTCGGCTACTTCTTCAATTGAAACTGCCATGCTTTCACGAGCTTCTTTTAATTGCTGCCCTATTTCTTTCATAGTTAACCTTCCTTTATTTAAATAAAAAAAATAATATTTTATAAGCCATGTTCTGTACCTATTACTAGGCGACAAACATCTATCTACCGAATTTCGGTCCCATAAAAGATTCTTGATTCTCTTTTATTAGGCTCCCCTACCATAATTTGGGTTTCTTGCTTGCGGAGTTTACCACGTTTCACTTTTTCATTTCTGAAAAACTCGTCTCTGCGGCACTTTATGCCCTATACCATATCATAAAGACTTAGGTCATCAGGCGTCGTTAGCTAAAAAGCTACCTTAGGTTATTTTTTCCCTAAGCACAATCACTACAGCCATCACAGACTGTGCAAGTATGGACTTTCCTCTACATTATAAAAAATGCAGCGTTTGTCAAAATATTACTTTTCTCCATAAATGATTTTCTCAAGATTAGATAATCTTCTAAGTAAATCAGCATTGTTCATATCGCCAGAACCTGTATCTCTGACAACGTCTAGTTTAGTTCTTAAACTTCTTATGTCTTGCTTTAGACGCATATTTTCTTCGATTAGTTCTTTTTTCTCTCTGTCGCCCTCACGCATTAAAGAAAGCATTTCTTCATAGTCGGTAATAACCGCATCTAAAAACTTATCGACTTCTTGTGGTCTATACCCTCTTGTATCGATTTTAAATTCTTTTTCTAAGATGTCTTTTGGTGTTAAAATTATTCTTTCTTGATACATGAGTATCCCCTCTTTCTTCTGTATATAATTTTCTCAAAAAAAAGTATTTTTGTCAAGATGGTTAACCGCTTACTAAAAATTGGAAAATTAAATTTAAACCATGAAATGTTGCGAGATATTAACTTTTGGGGGAATTGTTAAATATATATTGTATATAATATAAATAACAATATAATCCAGTTGACTTAATTTTCAATTTGTGATAATATTGTTTTACCGGAAGACATTGGTCTTTGACAGGTCGATAGTTGGATAACGATTTTTATAATTAAGTGTGCTTTGTGTACACCGTTCCAACTGGGGAAAGAGCTATAAAGCTCTTTTTTCATGGTAAAATTTTTTTGTTTCTTGCTTTTTTCTGTTTTTTATTTTGGAAGCACTAACCGGGTAAAAACTTCTTACTTTTAATATCTTGCTAGAATTTATTCTTATAGCAATAACTATTGACTTTTCGTTGTTAGTAGTCCCTATGTTCTTATAAAATTCTAATCCTTTTGTTTTTTTGTTATAAAATACCATATCAGGCTTTTTTATTATTACTCTCAATTTTGATATTACAAAATCTATTTTTTCAATACTACCAAAATCCTCTAAATGACGATTGATAACATGCTCTCTTCTATCGTCATACATAACAATAGTTTTGTTTTTGTGCTCATTTAATTTGCAATATTTGGCTATTTCAGGGCTTAATTTCCCTAAATAATCAAATCCTTGTTTACTCATGCTATCACCGCCCTTTATTAACTACTTGATAACATTATACTGCACGAAAGCGCGTTCGTCAAGCGAGTTTTTTAAAAACTTTTCTAAATACACAAAAAGCCTACCATTTCTGGCAGGCTTTTATTGAGTAATTTGGTTGGGCATCAATTCCAACATCTCATCGAATAAGTTTTCACCTATCCTACACTTAAGACTTGCATCCGCGATAGACGATGTCATTCTATCCTCAAATTACTCCCTCAAATAATAGCAAATTCATGCTAATTAATCTGACAAAATTTGTCGAATTACTTCGGCAATATTAATTTACCACATTTTTTTATTTATTTCAAGCAATTTTTAAATAAAATATCAACTTTAAAATATTTTAATATGTTTTTACATCTTTTCGTAATGAGACCACATTCTTAAAATAATAACTTCTTTTCTAGTTTCATCAATACGATAAACTAGGCGATGCTTTATATTTATTCTTTTCGAATAAAATCCTGACAAATCGAATTTAAGGGCTTCAAAATTAAAAGTTTTTGAATATGGGTCTATACTAAGTTCGCTTAGTATAGTTTTAACTTTATTCTCTAACTGTGCTTGTTTAATCAATTTAGCATCTTTAACTGCTTGCTTAGAAACTATAATCTTATATATCCCAGAACTCATCTTCTTTATACTCCGTCATTTCACTTATTTGTTCATTGTTAGCGGCCAATATGCTTTGAACATACCCGGGAATTTTATACATTTCCAAAGTTTCAACCATGCCTTTCCAATCTTCTTCGGAAACTAGGACAGCATTTTTTCCCTTGTTGTTAAATATAGTAATTGGATTAAATCCTATATTAACGTCATTTACTAATTTAAATAAATTGTCTCTAGCAGCAGTTATATTGATAATAGACATTTTATCACCAACTTTCTAACAAAATTATAACGTATTTAAAAACGTACGTCAAGACTTTTTAATAATATATGTTGAAACTCAAAAAATATGTATAATAAAAAACACAATTTTTAAATAAAATATCAACTTTAAAATATTTTAAATTGCGGTTGAAAATATTTTGCTGTATAATTGATACTAGGTGATAGGTATGAGAGAACCAACCTTGTATAGAATAATAAGACCAGTATTAACATTTCTTTTTAAAATTGGTTTTCATCCAAAAATTATTGGTAAAGAAAACATTCCTATAGAAGGCAAATGTATATTAGCAGGTAATCATAAAAGTAATTTTGATTGTGTTTTGGTTTTTGCCTCTACCAAAAGAACTATTCATTACTTAGCTAAAGAAGAACTGTCTAAAGGAATATTGGGCTTTATATTTAATGGATTTGGTATAATTCCGGTTCATAGAAAAGGTAAAGACAAAGCCGCTTTAAAGTCAGCTATTCATTATTTAAACAAGGATAGACTAATTGGTATTTTCCCAGAAGGAAAAAGAAATAAAAAAGGCGATAACCTTCTACCTTTTAAAATAGGAGCGGTTAAAATGGCTTTTGAAACAAATTCTCCTATTGTACCATTTTCTATAATTGGTAAATATAATATTTTAGGTAAAGGTGTAACAATTGTTTTTGATAAGCCTTATAAAGTAGAAACCGATAACTTGGAAGAAGAAAATCTTCTGTTAATGAATAAAATTAATAAGATGATATTAGAAAGAAGGTAAGGCATGAATTTTAAAGATATTTTTAAACGTCTCAAACCTCTTAAAGCTCCTTGGAAAAATTACTATCAAAAAGGCAAAGATACTATCAAAGTGCCTAATGATACCATCTATGAATTTTTTGAAAAATCAGCCATAAAATATTCTGAATGCACAGCTTATGAATATTTTGGCAAGAAAACATCATATAAAAATTTCTTAAAACAAATAGATGAAACTGCTAAAGCTTTTAAAGCTATTGGTGTTAAGAAAAAAGATATAATTACTATATGTATGCCTAATACTCCTGAAGCTATTATGTGTTTTTATGCTTTAAATAAATTAGGGGCTATTTCTAATATGATCCATCCTCTATCGGCGGAAGAGGAAATAAAAGACTATTTAAATGGTAATCATGCTAAAATGATTGTCTTGATTGATATGTGCTTAGAAAAGGTAAATAATATTTTACGTAAAACTAAAGTTAAAAAAGCTATTGTAGTATCACCTGGAGAGTCAATGCCCTTTTTCCTTAATGTTGGGTATGGTTTAACTCAAGGTAGAAAATTTAAAAAACCTAATGACCCTCTTTATATTAATTGGAAAGAGTTTATTAAATATGGCAAAACAATTGGTGGCATCGAAACTGTTCCTAATAAAAAAGATACTCCAGCGGTTATCTTACATAGTGGTGGAACAACCGGAACACCGAAAGCTACTTTATTAACTAACGAAAGCTTCAGCACTATGTGCTTACAAATAAAATATGTTATTAAAGAAATAAATGAAAAAGATTCCCTTCTAGCAATCATGCCTATATTCCATGGATTTGGCCTAAGTATTTGTATCAATGCTCCATTTTTCTTTGGTGCGAAGGCTATATTAGTACCACAATTTAATGCGAAAGAGTTTGATAAACTAATCAATAAAACTAAGCCTACCATAATTGTTGGTGTTCCTACTTTATATGAAGCTTTGACTAATAGTAATAATATTAAAGATTTGGACTTGTCATATGTAAAATATGTTATTTCTGGTGGCGATTTCTTATCTGGGCCTTTATTCGATAAAATTAATAATTACTTCCAAGATCACGGTAGTAAGGCTGTCGTATTTCAAGGTTATGGAATGACAGAATCTTTAGCTGCTACTTCCGTTGCGGCGAATGAATGGAACAAGAAAGGCAGTATCGGCATTCCTTTACCCGGTAATCACCTTAAAATTGTCGACCCTGAAACCAGAAAAGAACTAGGTATTAATGAAGATGGGGAAATATGCGTAACCGGTCCAACGTTGATGCTGGGGTATTTAGATAATGAAATTGAAACTAATGAGGTCTTACAAATTCACGATGATGGGCATGTGTGGCTCCATACTGGAGATATTGGTTATATGGACGAAGATGGAGTGTTTTTCTATAAACAACGTCTTAAAAGAATGATTATTTCTAGTGGATATAATGTTTACCCAAGCCATATCGAAAACATTATCAATGAACATCCTGCCGTTCTTTCATCTACAGTAATTGGTGTCCCTCATCCTTATAAGGTTGAGGTTCCAAAGGCTTTTGTTGTTTTAAAAAATGATTATATTTCTCTTGGTAGTACTGAAAAAAGTATTAAAAAATGGTGTGAGAAACATTTATCAAGACATGCAGTCCCTCATGAGTTTGAGTTTAGAAAATCATTGCCTAAAACTTTAATCGGAAAAATTGATTTTAAAAAGTTAATGGCTGAAGAAGAGGAAAAGAGAAAAAATGAAAAATAAGTATGTTGTTTTTAGAATAGTTAGATTTATCGTGAAACCTATTTTTAAACTATATTATAATCCTAAAATAATAGGTAAAGAAAATATTCCGTTAAAAGAAGGGATAATTATCGCTGGTAATCATAAGCACACTTTTGACCAATTTGGTATTATGGTTTCGACCAAAAGAGTTATTCATTATATGGCAAAAAAGGAATATTTTGATGGCACCCATAGTTTGTTTTGTTCTCACTACAATCCAACCAAAATAGGAAGAATGGTAACTAAATGGCTAGTTAGAATGTCGGGCTGTATTAGTGTTGACCGTAATATAAAAGATACTGACGCTATGGGAAATGCTGCTATCGCTTTAAATGAAGGTGAAGCTATTGGCCTGTTCCCAGAAGGTACTAGAAATAAAACAACTGAGTTGTTATTACCGTTTAAATTTGGTACGGTTAGTTTGGCTTCAAAAACAAAGGCTTATATTGTGCCTTTTGCGATAACCGGCGATTATGTTTTCAGAAGTAAAAATTTAACTATTAGAATAGGACAACCTTTTAAGATTGATAATATGTCTCTAGAGGAAGCCAACGATAAATTATATAACGAAATAAAGTCTTTAATGAAAGAAAATTTAAAAGAGCAATAATGATGTGAGCCCTGTTTAGTAGACATCAATAAAAAAAGCAGTATATTTAAAAAGAGAAAATTCGTTTTCTCTTTTTGTCTAAGTTTTTCTCTTTTAGATTTCTAGTTATTCAGAACATTCTAATTCTATTGCAGTTCTACTAATAAGTTCTCCTGCTTCACATAGATTCCAAATTTCTTTTTGTAATCTTTTATTTTTGGGTTCTTTCTCTTCAAGTTCGTTTAAATACAAAAATACTTTACAAATGTATTCTTCAGCTTCATCTAATTGTTTAATTAGATGATTTTTAAGTCCATTATTATTTTTCATTTTTCTTGTATCCTTTCTTTTTATTAATTTTCTTCCCTTTAATTCTTTTAGTACTGTAAAATTCAATCCATTCATGAACTAAAACTATATATTCTTCTAAAGATGTGATATTATTGTTGTGCAGAGTTTCTTTCTTCAATATTGAATGAAAACTTTCTATTGGAGAAGCATCAATAGGTGTACCTTTTCTACTCATAGAAATTAGTATTCCATTTGATTCGCAGATAGCTTTGTATTCATGAGATGTATATTGGAATCCTTGGTCGGAATGTATAATTAATCCAGTTACATCTTTTTGTTTTGAGATTGCTTCATTTAATGTATCCATAACGAGCTTATTGTCATTATGTTTGGATATTTGATAAGCTACTATATTTCTATCATATAAATCTATAATTGTTGATAAATAAGATCTGGCTCCTTTAAAAGTTAAGTAAGTTACATCTGTTATCCATATTTTTTTAGACTTATTTGAGTTAAAATTTCTCTTAATCATGTCTGGTTTAACATTTTCTTCCAGTCTTGTATTTTTATTTTTTTGTTTTGCCTTCCTGTGATATTCAGGAACTATATTATATTTCTTCATTATTCTTAAAACCTTCTTTCTATTTATTACAACCCCATATTTTATCTTTAGGCCTTCCACAATTCTGCGATATCCATATGTGCCTTTAGAATCATCAAATATTTCTTTGATAGTAAGATAATCATAATAGTCTGGGTCTTCCTTGTTTCGATATTTGTAATAAGTTTTTGGGCTTATCTCCAATACAGCGCACATGTTGGAAAGTTTATAATTATCTCTGTATAAATTTATAAAAGTTATTTTCTCTCGCGTTGTGCCTTGAGGAAGGCCTGGTATTTTTTTAGTATTTCATATCTTTCTTTATAGTCTTCTAATGTAACTGGTTTGTTTTGTGGTCCAGTAGGTCCTTTTTTTCTTTCGAAACCATATCCTTTTCTATAATTATTGAATATTGTCCGAACTGTTCCAATAGATAAATCAAATTCCCTAGATATTGCTCCTTCTGGAACATGTTCTTCAAAGTGCCTTCTACAAATTTCTAATTTTGTTTCAATATGAATTTTCCTGAACTTTTGCCCTTTTGTGGCCATAAAAATAACACCTCCTTTCGAGATGTTATTTTAGCATTTCATTAAAAACTATTTTTTACTGATGTCTACTCAGAGGGGTGCAGTTCATATAATCACTTTTTATATTTGTTCTACTTTAGTTATTATTTTAATATCATAATCATATTAGGTCAGACGATATGGAATGTCAAGTAACTGATGAATAATTCAAAAGCGGAGCGTTTCGTACGGATGGGTGGGTTGGGAGAAACGCTCCGCATCCGATTGATCATCGGTTACTCAAGTAAATTTTTCGGTTATCTATGACCAATAATTAAAAAGGTTGTTAAATCGTCATGGGATAAGTATTATGTTTCATAATTAATGTTTCTATCCATA
>Ga0082212_10012141_pt1 | contig 10869 bp, 15 predicted proteins | sample TergutNt197P3_FD_71548 | JGI IMG/M metagenome (GOLD analysis project Ga0082212, IMG submission 71548) | Neocapritermes taracua P3 segment gut microbial communities from Petit-Saut dam, French Guiana - Nt197 P3 | ecosystem: Host-associated > Arthropoda: Insects > Digestive system > Gut ...
AAGTACAAAACGCTTTTTACGGCTAAATTTTGCTCACTTCCTGTCATTTTGACACAACTCCTTGATTTCAAAGGAGATATACAGTTTTGATTGCAACGAAGAGTAGCAAACTGCATACCCCTTTTTGGCAAAGTATTTTTTCCAGAGGTCGGAGTAGTGGACGGAGCAGAGCACCGCCATTTCGTTGAGTCTGTCCACATTCCACCGCGCCGTCCTCTATCGAAATTGCACGTAATCAGGTACAATCACGTTGTCCAACCATGTTGCTCTCCCACTACGATTACGCCCTCCCCGCCGAACTCATTGCCCAAGAGCCGTTGCCGAACCGCTCCAATGCCCGACTACTCGTTGTGGACCGCCGGACACAATCGTTTCAGCATCGGCATATTCGAGACTTGCCGGAATTTTTGCGGCCACAGGACTGTCTGGTATTGAACGACACCAGAGTTATCTCTGCCCGGCTGATAGGCAAGCGGACTCGAACAGGCGGACGCTGGGAAGGACTCTTCCTGCAATTTGTCCCGCCAGACCTTTGGCTGATCATGGGAAAAGCCAGCGGTAAAATCGAACCCGGAGAAATGGTACAACTGTACTCGTCCGACGGCAATAATTTTTTGACGATTCAATTTATCGAAAAACAGGAAAATCACACTTGGCTCGTTCGCCCGTTGGAGACGGCAGACGGCAGACGGCAGACGGCAGCAGATTTGGAAAAAATCGGTTGGACACCGATACCGCCGTACATTCGCCGAGGAAAGCCGTTACCGTATGACAAGGAACGTTATCAAACGGTCTATGCGGCTCACGCCGGTTCGATTGCCGCTCCGACTGCTGGACTGCATCTCACGCCGGAATTGCTCGAAACGGTCAGACAACAAGGCACAACTATTGCCTCAGTAACGCTTCACGTCGGGTTGGGAACGTTCAAACCGATTACCGCCGAAAACATTGACGAACATTCCATGCATTCCGAATGGTGTACGTTGTCAACAGAAACGGCGGTGACCATTCAGCGGTGCCGAACGAATGGCGGACGCATTGTTGCCGTGGGAACGACCTCGGTTCGGGTATTGGAATCCGCACTGGAACCATTTCAGGCGTTTGAAAAACACACATCGCTTTTCATTCGTCCGCCGTATTGTTTCCGGCACGTCGATGCGCTGCTCACCAATTTCCATTTTCCGAAGTCGACGTTACTGATTTTGGTGCGTACTTTCGGCGGTGATGAGTTGATTCAAGCGGCATATCGTGAAGCCATTTGGGAAAAGTATCGGTTTTTCAGTTACGGTGATGCGATGTTGATTATTTAATTGGTACATTAGACCGTATTACATTTGACTACGACGCATGGTTCGTCCGTGATACCAAAGGGGAAAGGGGAAGTATAACATAAAATCCCGTTTTCAAAAATACCAATTCGGCGACTTTATTGGGGGACTGTTCCTGTGAAAACCTTATCGACCAAAAAGCGAAGCATCTGAATATGGCATTGCTGGAACGGATACAAACATAACAGTATATTAAGGCACTACCCGATGGAAGAGGTACTATTTATCGTTGGACAAACACCCGTTATTGATTTCCATACTTTGAACTATTCCTCGTACAACGTTATAGTCAAACTTTGATTCCCCAAAAACGACAATGTTAATAGTACCTATATCCAAATTGCCAGCACATTGCCAATATACTATGCAACTCTGCATAATGGGACTATTATCATCTGAAACTTCACCACTGCGAAATATCAAAAGTCCATCAGCATTCTTCCCAGCGAAGTACTCGACAGACTTGATATCGCTGGCAGATAGTGTTGAATGTCGTATATCAACAATAAAGAAATGCCATTGTGCCTCTTGGCGACTCATCGACCAACGGAAATCGTTTGCTCTTACATTCAATGCCTCAAACGTCAACTGAATATTTGACAAAAAAGTTTTTTGTGCCGGGTGTAATCTCGATGCGGCTTGTAAATACTTTTCCGTCCTTCCGTTTACATCACCAAATTGAGGAACCCGAGAAAGATACGCGGTGATTTTGTCATTACGAAATAGACTCTGTTTGGGTTGGTTCGATTCATCTTCCACTAAAGACATGTCAGGAGGTAAATGGAACCGAAGATTACCTAGTGTATGTTCCATCCAATCTTCTGGGATGTCTATTTCTGGCATAAGACTATGTGGAATCATATCGAGTTCTGGTTTGCCGTATTGCCACCATGTATATGCCCAAAATAAGTGCGGAGTATAGTACCACGACAATCCTCCTGTGATCATCAGGATTGCAATCACGGTCAAAACAGATGCTGAATCAAATTTTTTAGATTTTTGTTTTCCTTTATGATTGCAATCCATGACGGTTCTTTTCGTATTAAAATGTACCAGAGTTTATACCGTAGCCGGTAGAGAATTCCAGTATTTTGCTCTTTCCTGACTTGGCGTTTAAGATTATACTCCTTTCCATCGCTCCCGTCAATTTCCTATGGACAATTTTCAGTTGACCGATACCGAAAAGAACGCAAAAGGACAACTTGTTGTATAATGGAAGTGTACTGATTCGGGTGCGGAATACCGCACGATGCCGCCCAGAGGTCAGCAACCTACCTTTTGCACACCAAATATCCCCCATGCCTCCGCAGGAATCCGAACAATTTTTGGAATGGACGGCAAAACACCATTTTAGTGGTATGTACGTACTCCACTTTATCGGTACGATGATTTTCATGCTGATCCTATCGATTCCGGTGAGCCTCATTCCATCACCCTTTCCCCCAGGCGCGCTTTATATGGACGGAAAAGGACCGATTATTTTGCTCGTGGTTTTTCCTGCTCTATTTGGAGTGTTGCTGATCATCATGTGTATTTTGCCGACCAAACGAAACAAAATGCCAAGCCGAACACTCCGTGTGGAGCGGCAGTCGATTATCTTGACCGATAACACCGTCTGGAAAACGAAGGAACGCCGAATGGATTCCGTCGGAGCGAAAATTTGTGCCGTTCACCAAGACTTTTTTAGCCGCTTGTTTCTTACCCTTGATATGTACCAAATGGACACTGCCTATTACATCGAAATCAGCCGCAACGGCGAAACGTTGTTGTTTCCATGTCGTGATGAAGGAGAACAAAGCCGAATCATCAAGCAAATCAAGGAACTGCTAATGATTCGCGTTGTTGACGTGTGAATATGTCGTCGATACAAAAACGGTCTGTAAGACCGAAGCATCATAACCCAGGGCAACGCCCTGGGTTATGAACGCAATATAAAAATAACCGCCCTGTAAGGGCAAGGCAAATCCGCCAAAAAAATTACACCGTCCCTTGCCCCTTGCGGGGCGGCAAGGTGGTGGGGACACGTTACCCAGGGCGGCGCGGAGTACTGGCAGGCATTTCGTGACTCGCACATACGTGAAAGCACATCAACGGGATCAACAATGCCGAAGCCGCAATAATCGTTCTTGTCATTTTCGTTTGCCTTTGTGTGAAAAATGGAGTCGGCTTTTCCTTCTCCCTAAATTATAGACGCACGAACGGAGAAAACAATAGAAGAAATTTTTGAAAAATTTGGTTTTTTTTGAAATTGCCTTGCTTATGCGGCGGGCTAACTCTTCCAAAACAGCCGTCCCGTTATGGTTATTTCGCGTTTCAGGTTTTCGTTCCCAATATCTTTTTCGGTGACGACATCGACCATATACGGCACATCGGAATCTTGAAATTCTGCACGTACATCAAGAATGGTGTGATCTGTCAGATTTTTTCCTGTGAGGAATAAATCAATATCGCTACCGGGACGAAAACAGCCCGTCGCTCGTGAACCATATAAGATGGCAGACTCAATTTCCGAATGAGCGGCAAGAATGGACTGAATCGTATCCATGTCGTCGGTTTCAAGACCGAATGAATTCATAACTCATCCTCCTGATCAAAAACGGGTTTCAGTGTTTCTGCCAACTCACGAAAAAGAATGACATACTCCGTTCGAATGTGTTCCGCAACACGTTTTGCCAATTCTTCATGGTAGGTATGTGATGTTCGATTTCGGTCTTCAATCAGCCGAAACCACGCTTTGGCATCACGGATCAATCCTCGTTGAAATGCCAGCCGAACAGCGTCTTTGCTCCCTTGGATTCCTAATGTACCGGAAACTGCGTCGAGTCCTTGATCTTCGTAAAAATCTTTAATCGTGTTCCATGCCAGTTCGCTGACGATTTCGAAAGTTTGGATGAATCCGGGTTCTTCCAATTCGGTAAGCGTTTTTTGTGCAACGTACAATTCCAATCGGGCAAGTGCCTGAACGTAATTAGCGTACCGTTGTTTCCAGCGAGTTGTCATTGCCTACTTCTCCATAGTTTATACTGGTATTGTATCATAAACACAGCAAGAGTGCGGATGCCGCTTCGGATGAAAGGGTACCAAATGTCGCATGACACGATTCTACCCGATATTAGGCAAAACAAAAGCCGGAATGGAGCGGAGCGCAATGACGGAAAAGAGCGGCATACGCAAGTATGCCGGTGAGTCGCTCGTGTTTACCGGCACCCTTGCGGGTGCCGCTCTTGCGTAATAAAATATCGAGAGTGAAACACAGCCGGAACAACCGGATATTTAGCCGGAATACTGAGTAATGAGAACTCGTCCTTTACGCAGCATAACCAAAAACACAATCAGGTTGACCAAAGGGATCAGTAACAGCAAAAGATGTCCAAACGCTCCCCAACGACTGTAACCCATCGTTTGAACATATTGAAACCAAACGATGCACATGTAAATGGTAAGGAAGCCACTGAGAGACTTTGATATCCGTAGTACCGTCTGAAGTGTGTGGTATTGACTTGATTGTATTTCGATTCGGTCAAAACGAATGTCACGCAAAGTCGCTTCTGGCACTTCCTCTTTTGCGATTCCAAGAGCAGTATAAGCGATTGCAATGTTACAACCACCCCAGACAAGAGCAGCGAGAAACAGCCAAAGAAAGAGATTTTGTTTGCGCTGGATCGCATTGGGATCAATATCAAACGATTGTTGATACGTTTCGGAAACGAGCGGCGACAAATTTTTCTGACAATAGGGGCAACTTGTTTCTATTTCTGAAACCGAAGCACCGCAGTGAGGACAAAATTGATTGGACATGCCGGTGTCGTGAAATGATCGAGGCTAACGAACTATGTCCATTGTATCACTCTAATTTTGTTTATCAACCTTATTTTTACCTTATTTTTTTGACAAAACAACCTCAGTAGCCCAAGCGTTTCCCGAATGGCAACCTTATTACCTCATTGAATCGGCGTGGAATAAGGTAATAAGGTCAGATATTTTTTTACATCGATTGCTACTGAGGTTGTTTCGTTTCGGGAAATAAGGTGAAAATAAAGTTTTGTTACAAAGACCGCAATTTGTTGTCCGGTCGCTCCACTTCGTTTCGCTCCCGGCTTGCATTCGCCCTGCTGACACTGCGGACTCTGTTATCCCATCAACCGCAAATCACGAATCCGTTCAAAGTGGATTCGATTGAACGTAGCGAGCGGCAGATCGTTGGCAATTGCCGTCGCCGCTATCAGAATGTCACCAAGAGAAATGAGTTTGCTCTCCCGCTTCAGTTGCCGATGAATCATTCTTGCCGAGTCGATGGTCGTCTCATCGAACGCAAGAACCGTGATCCCCTCAAAAATTCGTTGCCATTCATCCATGTCTTTTTCGTGGGCACCAGAAAGAACTTCATATTTTGCGACGGCGGAAACGTACAATTTTTGCTGTTGTTGGTTTAACCGTGTCAACAACGTATTTTCTTTGTTCTTTGAACGAAAATAGTCTATGAATACACAGGAATCAATCACCATGGCGACACCCATTGCCTTCGCATCTGCTGAATTTCTTCTAATGCTTGGATTTCTTCTTCATCGGCAACCGGACCGTTGAGCAGTATTTTGTGGTATTCTTCCCTGCTTATTCGAGGCGGATTTTTGGCTGCCTCTTCTTCCAATCGCCGTCGGTTTGCCCGAAACTGGGCGTGCTCTTCCGGCGTGAACCATGATTCGGACTCCGTGTTTGCCGGTGCGGAAACTTCGGCTGATTCAACATCGGACGGAAGAAAACCCGCCTCGTGCATTTTTTCCAACACGAATGTTTGTGCATTCCAATTCGATGGCACGTTCAGACAGTCCGGTAAATCTATCGTTATCGTGGGCATAAAAGAGTCGTTGGTATAAAATCAGCAATCCGCTTATTGTACCATGTTTTCTCTTCCGCCGATGATGAGAACGTCGGTAAAAAAAACACAGCAAAAGTGCGGATGCCGCTCGGAGGAAAAGGAACGAGATGCCGTATGGACAGATTCTACACGATACTATGCAAAACACAAACAGAGCCAGTCGCGAAAGCAAGGGACATCACTTGAAAAACGCAATGCTCAATGGATATTTCCAGACAACGCCGTCATTGGCTTTGACTGCTCCGATGATGGGAAAAATCACCGCAAGCACGATCAATACCGGCAGGATAAAAAAACCGACAAAGACAATGCAAAGCAATCCTGCTGCGAACATATAGATCAAAAAACTGATGAGCCAATTCAAAACAATTTTACCGTGTAGATCAACCAGTTGATTTCTATCTTTGACAAGTGCCCACAGAACAATTGGAACCGCAAAACCAACACATGTGCTTCCCAGCAGTTGCGAGAGATGAAGCAACATACAGTACGTGTCCGGCTTCATGCCGAAAACGTCTGGTTCCACAGGGAATGGGTTCGATGCGTTTGTATTCTCTGATGACATGCTGTTGCCTCCGCTAACTTCGTTCAAATACTTTTTGTCGAAAATGTTGTCTGATGACATGACTCCCTCATCCATTTTTCGAGAGTGTAGCACCGATTGAGGGAAAATGCAAGAGGGGGAATCTTTGTTGTCGTGCAAGGTTTTCAGAACGTCTTCACGGGTGAGTATTGGATTCTCCTTACCGGCAAACGTTAGGACACAGATTTGGACGATTTGCAATGAGTGGAGTCCCACCTTTACAGCATCCGGTCTTCGGATAAAATGGCGGAGAGCGAAAGAACTTTTCCCTATAATATCATGTCGAAACCGGGACATCCGAAAAAAAAGGCAAATCACGGCAAACGTCCTGCCAATTCCAAAATGCGCAAAGCCAAACGGCAACAGGTTAAAACCTGAAATGTTCGTTTTTTCTACGTGTCAGGTTGGAGCGGAATCGGTTCTCAAACAAGAGTTTGTGCGGCTGCTTCCTGGTGTGCGCAGTGCTTTCGCCCGCCCCGGATTTGTTTCGTTCAAAACAGAAACACCCATACCGGAAAAACTTACCAGCCGCTTGATATTTGCCCGAACGGTTGTCGATTCGCTGGGAAAAGTTGAGACCGACTCTTGCGGTCAACTCGTTGTGAGCGTCTGGAAAATCGTTGCCGAACATCATTTGTTCGTCAATCGGGTTCATGTCTTTGGACGTCATTTCTCGCAAGACGTTCATCACGAGGCGCAGTCCGTTGTTTCCTCAGGCACGGGGGGTGAGCCGCATTTTCCACCGGAACTGATTGACATTCATCGGCACATCGTCGAGCAAACTCCGCAAAAAAAATTTTTGGGGACTGGGGCAAACGACTTATTTCAACCCGCCAGGTCCGGTGAAACAGTTCTGGACGTTGTCATGATTGAACCGAATCTCTTTTTCGCCGGCACACATGCGATTACAGCAACATCGCCGGTTCATGTCCGCTATTCCGGCGGCATTCTGCCGATTTCATTGCCGACCGAAACCGTTTCCAGAGCGTATCTCAAATTCAACGAAGGTTTCCTTTGGTCGGGCATCGTTTTTGACAACGAGGATAAGTGTCTCGACATCGGTGCGTCCCCCGGCGGTTGTTCGCAATTTCTTTTGCAACAAGGAGTTCGTGTGTTCGGTGTCGATCCAGGAGCGATCCATCCAATCGTACTGACTCATCCACGGTTTACTCATGTCCGCAGCCGGATCAAAGATGCTAAACGGTCATTGCTTCGTGATGTCAAGTGGATCACTGCCGACATGAATGTCGCACCCAATTACACATTGGACGTGTTGGAAGATATTGTTTCGAAAACACCTTCCGTACAGGGGATGCTTTTTACTCTCAAACTGATTCGCTGGGAACTTGCCGGCAAATTGCCAATGTTCCTCGACCGTATTCGGACTTGGGGTTTTTCCGACGTTCGGGCAAAACAGTTGGTATTCAACCGGCAAGAGGTGATGGTTATCGCGAAAGAATAGGTTATCCAGATTTGACGGATTTTGGTGAAAATTGAGCGCTTATTCCTCATTTTTTCCTTCTTCAGATCGTAACTCGAAAGCAATCAGCATCGAAGAAAAACCGAAGCGACCGAAAAGTCATTTTGCCGTACCGGGACTCTATTTTTACGATGAACACGTCGTCGAAATTGCCAAAAATGTCAAACCTTCTGCGAGGGGGGAATTGGAAATCACTTCGGTCAATCAAGCGTACCTCGAACAAGGAAACCTCCATGTTCAGACTCTTGGACGCGGCGTTGCTTGGTTCGATACTGGAACTCACGAGTCGCTCCTCCAGGCGGGCGGCTTTGTCGAAGCGATTGAAGAGCGGCAAGGAACGATGGTCGCCTGCCTCGAAGAAATCGCACTCAACAATCAGTGGATCACCAAGAAACAGTTAAAAGAACATGTGAAAACGCTAGGGAAGTCGACGTATGCAGATTTTCTGCGGCAACTGATTGACGATTGACTTTCGGCGTGATATACTTCCGTTTTCGTATTTTTTTAATGTTCAACAAATTGGCACCATGCAGGAGACGTGTCTCATTACAGGAGGAGCCGGTTTTATCGGGTCGAATTTCGTTCGCCAATGGCTTGCCGAAGAGTCCGCACCATTGGTCAACGTCGATGCGCTCACTTACGCCGGAAATCTCGTGTCACTTGCCAATGTTGAAACCGACTCTCGTTACACATTTGTCCACGACAATATCTGCAATACGGAAGCGATGCAGAACGTGTTCCGAACGCATCAACCCCGGTATATCATCAATTTCGCTGCCGAATCGCACGTTGACCGCTCCATTGACGGACCGGAAAGTTTTGTCATGACGAACGTCGTCGGTACATTTCGGCTTCTGGAAGTTGCGCGAGAATACTTCGGAACTCTTGCCGAAAACGAAAAAAAACTATTTCGGTTCCTTCACGTTTCCACGGACGAAGTCTATGGTTCGCTCGGTCCGACCGGGAAATTCATGGAAACGACTCCGTATTCGCCGAATTCACCCTACTCTGCATCGAAAGCATCGAGCGACCATTTCGTTCATGCCTATCATCACACGTTCGGACTTCCGACGCTCATCACGAATTGCTCGAACAATTACGGTCCGTACCAGTTTCCCGAAAAGTTGATTCCGCTGATGATCGCCAACGCCGTCGAGGGAAAGCCGTTGCCTGTTTATGGGGACGGAATGCAGATTCGTGATTGGCTTTATGTGGAAGACCACTGCCGGGCAATTCGCACGGTATTGCACAAGGGAACCGTCGGAGAGACGTACAACATCGGCGGCAATGCGGAAATGCCGAACATTGAAATTGTCCGCTTGATTTGCGATCTTGTTGAAAAGCATCGACCGGAAATCGCACACAAGCCGGTGCGTTCGTTGATTACGCACGTTCAGGATCGACCGGGTCATGACCGCCGCTATGCGATTGATACCACTAAAATCGAAACCGAACTGGGTTGGAAACCGGTGGAGTCCTTTGAAAGCGGAATGAACAAGACGTTGCAGTGGTATCTCGACCGGCAAGATTGGGTACAGGCGGTCAGTCAAGGAAAATACCAGCGGGAACGGCTGGGGAAGGGAAAATAATGAGGAGTGGTGATAATGCCTTCAATCAGCAGATTTTTTGGAATAATTATATGCATGTATTGGCAAGATCATTTGCCGCCGCACTTCCACGCGGAGTATGGCGAGTTTGAAGCCCAAATTGATATTGAGACTTTGGAGTAAGTCATGGCACCTTGGAAAATCCTCCGCATGAATGTGTTGCCGAACTATCGGCTTGAATTGACGTTTGTCGATGGCTCGCACGGTATTGTTGATCTATCAGACATACCGTTTACCGGTGTGTTTGAGCCTCTGGAAAAACCAGACTATTTTGCACAAGCAACGCTTGAAAATGGTGTCATTACTTGGCAATGCGGAGTTGATATCGCACCTGATATGCTACACGAAAAAGTCAATGCCACCTTATCCGTATAGGAACAAAAAATGAACAATGTTTTAAAATATATCGAAGGAACGATCCACGATGTAACCGTCCGTGAGATCAAGCGTTTCACCGACTCTCGCGGTTGGTTGGCGGAGATTTTCCGGCATGATGAACTTCCTGTGTCCGTCCATCCAGTGATGAGTTATGTCAGTGAAACGTTGCCGGGCATTGCACGAGGACCGCACGAACATGTTGATCAGACCGACTTATTTGCATTTCTCGGTCCCGGCGACTTGAAGTTGTACCTTTGGGATGCCCGAAAAGATTCGCCGACCTTTGGTGTCAAATGGTCGAAAGTCGTTGGAGAAACTTGTCCTTGCGTTGTCATTGTTCCTCCGGGAGTCGTGCATGCTTACAAATGCGTATCTGACAAACCGGCACTGGTTTTCAACGCTCCGAACCGACTCTACGCCGGTGAAGGAAAGAAAGAAAAAGTCGATGAAATCCGGCACGAAGAAGTTACCGATTCGTTGTTTACGTTAGATTGAACGTTTTGTGGTTCAAAAATAGTAATGGTAATAATGCAGGCATCTATTTTTTGTGCATATTCACTGCTGTTTTCATGAAAACAAAAGATTTCTCCATATGAGTGTACCCGGCAGTCGCAAAT
>Ga0082212_10012142_pt1 | contig 10868 bp, 9 predicted proteins | sample TergutNt197P3_FD_71548 | JGI IMG/M metagenome (GOLD analysis project Ga0082212, IMG submission 71548) | Neocapritermes taracua P3 segment gut microbial communities from Petit-Saut dam, French Guiana - Nt197 P3 | ecosystem: Host-associated > Arthropoda: Insects > Digestive system > Gut ...
CATTTATCGTTATACACCACTGTCAAGCTTCCCCGGAATGTTTGTCCCAATATTTGTCCTGCCGCGCTAAAAGCGTGTATTGGCGCGGGTTTTAGAGATGAAGTGATAAGCCGGTTTGGGAAAAATAACGGCTGGATGATGCCTGATTTTCAGACCGTCATCGATTGGAAAAACAAACTGAGGCTAATAAAAAAGCCCGTTCAAAAGAACGGGCTTTCAGTCAGGAAACCGGATTTATTGCTGTTTCATGGTGGACATGGCTTCGATCTTGTCGAGGCGGCTTTGCAGGCCTTTTTCAATATTGGCATGATCATTGTCACGGGCAAAGTCAATGGCATTCATATCCCATTCATTTCTGAGCCTGACATCGGCGCCATGATCGAGCAGGGTTTTGACCATGCGAATATGGCCGCCTCTGGCTGCCATCATCAGCGGCGTTGTTTTATTGGGTGCCAGCGCATTGACGTCGGCTTTTTTGTCGAGCAGCATTTTTACAATTTCTTCATTGCCGACAGCGGCAGCGTAGTGCAGCGCCGTCCAGCCGGTTTGATTGACCTGGGCGCCTTTTTCCAGCAGGGTCTTGACTGCCGGGACATTGGATTTCCAGGCGGCAAGCATGATGGCGGTATTGCCGTTGTCAGCGCGTTTATTCAGATCAATGCCGGGCGTGTTGACCAGCAGGTTGAAAACGCCCATCGCGCCTTCATGCATGGCGATGATCAGGCCGGTATTGCCTTTGTAAGGTTCGGTAACGTTGGGGTCCACGCCCTTTTTTAAGAGCTTTTCGACCAGATCAGGCCGATCCATTTCCACTGCCCTGAAGAAATCCCTTTTGTCATCAGCATGCGCCGACGATATGGCGATAAAACCGGCAAAGACAAGGGCAAACAGGCAATATGCCTGTCTGAAAAAGCGGGAAGTATTCGTTGTCATCATCGTGTCCTGGCCTTTTAATAATATGTTGGGGTTTTACGGGTAACTTCTTTTTATCGAAACATTTTACCCGGATCAGGCGGACACTGCACCCCAAAAGATCAGAGAAACGGCATCGCCAGCACGCCTTTTTTGAAAACAAGCACCCGCGCCGTCCCAGGATTGGCGTTTACGATCAATTTACACAACACCAAAATGAATACAGAAAATCACACCGAAAGCGATTAGCCTTTTAGCATAACGTCATAAGCGGTGGATCGAAAATACGCGGACGGTCAGTCCCGCCCGCGTATTTTTTGCCAGATTGGCTAATCCTGCTTGGCCAGGAGCTCCTGTGTACTGCTTGACAGAGCGTTCACATTGTCGTGCGAATGGGAGATGGCATCTCCAATCGTGCCTACCAGGCCGGAAATGCTTTCCAGCGCACCCTTGATCTCCGAGGTTGCCTGGATAATCCGGTTGGTGCTGGATTGCGTATCACCAGCCAGTGTACGAATCGCCTCAGCCACAACCGCAAAGGAGCGTCCCTGTTCGCCTGCCCTTGCCGCTTCAATGGAGGCATTCATGGAAATCAGGTGAACGCTCATGGAGATTTTGTTGATTTCCTGGGTCATGCTCTCATACACATTGACGACATTGGCCACATTTTCAACATTGCCGACAATATCATCCGACAAACGTTTGATGTGTCCAATATCCTCTTCAATGGCTTTGATGGCTCTGACATTGCCTGCCTGCCAGTTGACCACTTCCGCATGATCGCTGTGCATGTTTTCGTAGACTTTTTGGATACAGCAGTCTGCCGTATTGATTTCTTTGGCAATCTTGATAGCCATTTCGGTACAGGTGTCCGAACCGCATGCGCCGCAATTAAAGTTGCGGGCAGTATGGTCGCGCTTGTTCAGCTCAATAAAGGCATCTTCAAGGTCTTTTTGCCCATAAGGTATCTGTTTGACAGGCTTTGCCTGGTAACGCCTGACAAAATCTTCCAGCCGCAAGGTTTTATCATAAGTCTCATACAGGCTGACAAAATAGTCATAGTCCTTGTTGACCACAGCCTGGCGCGCCTCGTTCATGGACGTATTGACCTCAAAAAAAGTCCGGTCGTGGTGACAGCCCGTTCCCAGATTGCAGCCTTCCGCACAGTTGAGTACATCAAAAATGGCAGGCAGGTTGTTCCTGTTTTCCTTGGAAAAAGCATCCAGCATGCGATAGACCACAGCCGGTCCTTCACTCTTGTCAATACGAAGTCCGTTACCCAGCATGAATTCCACGTTTTCCTTCAAGCCGCCGGGCATGGAATAGATCGATCCCAGAGCAGAATCAGGATGGTCATAGCCGCTTTCCTGTTTTGGCAGGGGTATGCGATGCTTTTTGAGATACTCTTCCAGTTTGATGAAAGTAATATTGTAGGAAACCAGGCTGCCTGTCTGTTCAAATTCGTTGGCTTTGGCAATACATGGCGAGATAGCGGCAATTTTGTCTGTAATTCCCATATATTTGCGCATGTAGATGGCTGTGCACAGCATGGGGGAATGAATGGGCGATAGATATGGCAGCAACTCGGTTTTGTGCATCAGGATGTAGTTCACAATTGCCGGACACGGTTGCGTGATGACGGATTCCGGCATGTGCTTTTGGATATACCGGATATGTGCCCAGGTACAGATATCCGCACCAACGGAAACGTCATATATGACGTTAACGCCCATTTGTCTCAAAAGCGTCAGTATCTGCTCCCAGTTTTCAAGATTTGCCCGTGCCGCAGGCGCGCAGAAAATGGAAATAGGAACACCCTTGCCCAAATCATGAAAGAACCGTTCGGTATCATCAACATAAAACCGTGAATCATGATTACATACCGACAGGCAGGCACCGCACGAAATACATTTGTTCTGGTCTATCCGCACTTTGATGGTACCGTCTTCAATATAAGCCACATTCGCTTCATCTACCGGGCATATCCGGATGCAACGGTTACAACCGACACATTTGGATAAGTTATTTCCTATCAATTTACTCATGGGGTTTCCCTTTTTATAAGGCTTCCAACTACGATTGCCAGTTAGCAATATTGCTAACTGGCAATTATAAAATATTAAATATGCCTTTATCGCATTTTTTCCACCAATCGTTCATAAGGTGTTTTCCCATCAAGGGCCGTATGTGGACGATGATAATTGCAAAGTTTTCCCACTTGGCGATAACGTAGTGATGCCCAGGTACTTGCTTTTCATAACGAATGGAAGGAACAACACGCGTTTTGCACCGGTCGGGAAGCCGGTTTAAGTTATAGACGTATTATTTACAAGTTAAGTATATAATTCCCTTATTATTTTGGGGCGCTAATCCTTTAGCAAGACCTTCCGCAAGCCCTTTAAGAAATTGGTTTTTCAGACTCTCCTGTGCGAAAGCAGAATTTGCAAACACGCACAAAAACAAAACCGCAAACCGTTTTTTCATTTGTACCCCCTTCTTACCTATCAGTAATCGTCATAGCCACCTTAATCGAAAAATCTTTTTTCGATGTTTGCACTGTGTCCTATAGAGCATATTGTGCACTGTAGCGCACAACGCAAAGTTTGGCAATACGCTATTGTTTAAGGATGAGAAAGCATCCTGAGTTCGGCCCTGTCCTGCGTCGCCTACGCCTTGAAAAAGGCTTGTCGCAGGAAGCATTGGCTGAACGTGCTGGTATGGTTTCCCACGCACATTTGAGCCGCTTGGAAAGCGGACATAAACAGCCAACGGTTGAAACGCTTTTTCGGCTGGCAGATGCTCTGGAAATTTCTGCATCGGCAATCATTTCAGAAATGGAAAAGCACAGGGGCAGGACTCTTTCATAAGAAGCAAACTAAAAATTTGCTGAGTAGCCAAAAACAGGGTTACAGCGCACAAAAAACGCCCTATTTTACAGGGCGTTTTCATGTAGAATAAATGGCAAATTTTGTGTTGTTGCTGTGTAATTTACAATTATAAAACAAACAGTTATGGACGTATTATTTACAAGTTAAGTATATAATTCCCTTTTAAAACGTTATAGACGCTGCTGTCAGACACCTTCATGCTGTGATAGCGATCCGGATACCAGCTAATCCGCCGCGTCCCGAAATGATGCGTCCTGCGTAAATAAAGAATCTTCTCTTCTATATGAACAGGAATCCGAAGTTTGGGATTCTCAGGGCACGGTTTACTGTTGGCAAGACCTTTTTCTCCTGTCTTGCAAACAACGTCTTATTTGATGACAAGGGGAGATTCCGCAAGCGTAACAATGCGGTATGGTATTTGCGCAAAGCATGAAAGTTCAAGAAAGACCGTGGTATGGCTTGTCAGGATAACCGTTGAGCCTTTTTGGACTGATGAAGCGATTTCCATCATGATTTTTTCCTGCCAGGATTCATCCAGAAAAGCATAAGGTTCATCCAGAAGGAGAAGCGGCCTTCCGGAAGCAAACGTTCTCGCCAGAGACAATCGCCGCCGCATGCCGCCGCTCATGGCTGAAGGGTATTGCGTTTTTTCCAGGCCAAAGAATTCAAGCCACATACCGGCAGTTTCCGCCATTTCCTTTTTCGGCATATCCGCAGGCAGAATGTAGGTTATATTGGCTTCGGCGGTCAGCCAGGGGATCAGCACATTATCCTGGAACATCAGCGCGGGTTTCGCATGTCTTGTCACCGTGCCGCTATCAGGAGAAATGACGCCTGCCATTATTTCAAGAAGCGTTGTCTTGCCGATGCCGGACGGCCCTGTCAGGCACAGAATTTCCCCGGCACCGACAGACAGGGTTGCTGACGCAATGACCTCTTTCTTTTCAAAACGTTTGGAAACATCATGCAGTTCAAGAAGCATCTGCCGGAACTCCTTTCACGTCCCGGTTTGCCGCCTTGCGGCGCAGGGGCAGAATAACCGCATATTCGAGAATGACGCCAAGCAAAATGAGCGTCCATGCCCAGGCGTTAAGTTCTTCCATGTTCAACTGGCGGTAACTCCAGAAAATGCGGGCGCCAATGCCCTCGTGGCTGCTGAGAAATTCAGCGACAGCCGCCGCTTTCCATCCTGCTGCAAGGGCAGTGGAAAAAGCGGCTACCCAGTAAGGCCATACACCCGGCAATATCAACTGACGGAGCATTCTTGTTTTGGGAACGTTATATAGGCGGCTCATGAAAAACAGACGCCGGTCAACCCCCATCATGCCCTGCGCCATGCTGCTGAAAACAAAAGGAAAGGTGACGGCAAAGACTGTCACTACAGGAACAAGTGAACCGGTTCCCGCCCACACCATCAAAAGTGTTATCCAGACGATGGACGGACATGCCTGTAAAGCCGCTACGAGCGGCGAAATCAGGCGCAGCGCGCCTGGTATCAGGCCGGCGGCCAGTCCCAGTATGACTCCGGCAATATTGGCAAGAATGATGCCGATTATTCCCCGTATGAGCGTATAACCCAGTTCATGGAAAAGTTCTCCGCTTTTTGCCAGACGCAGCCATGCTTTTAAGATGGCATCCGGCATGGGAAAAAGCTCAGGGCCCGCAATGACGCTTGCCAATGTAGCGGCAGCCAGCAGCAACAGCGCCGAAACAACATAAGGCAGGCTATTTTTCATTTCGGTTCCGGTAAAATAAATGAATCTGAAGGCAACCCGTCTTTCGCTGATTTGCGCAATTCGGGCATCACCATCTGCAGGAAATCCGCAATTTGCTCGCGGGCCTGCCAGGCCGTTTCGACATGGATCAGGTCACGCGCGAGTGATGCCTCAATCACATCGATTCCCAGGGTATCGCGTACCTGCTTTGGCAACAAGGCGGCAGCTTCCTTCGGTTTGCCGGCCAGCCGAAGCTCGGCGACCTGCATGGCGCGCACCAGTTTTGCCAACATTTCCGGATTCGCCTTGGCAAAAGCCGTATTGACGGCGATGCCGGCCAGCGGCAGCCTTGCCTTGCCTCCAAAATGGCGCGCGAATTCTTCTTCAAGACTGGCTACGATCCGGACATCCGGTTTTTTCGCCAGCAGTGAAGATAAAAAGGGTTCAGGTATTAACGCATAGCGGCGGGAACCACGGATCATTTCAAGCATCAGTTGCTGCGGCGCCATCGGAGCCACCTCGAAGGCAGGGCCGTTTTTGCTTCTTATTTTTTCCAGTATGCCGGGCGCAGGGCCATCCTGAGGCGCTACTGCCAGTTTCTCGCCCGTTTTTCTCAGGTCATCTGCTATGCCTTCCAGTGTCGCCGCTGTTTCTTTTCCCGATGCGACAAAGTAAAATTTTTTCCATGCCGTAACCGCAACCAGCGTGACCGGCGCGCCGCGTTTTGCCGCCTGGGCAAACCCCTTAAGGTCGCCTACCCATATATCGCCCTTTCTTGCCAGCATGGTGCCACGAAGATCGTCCAGGTTTTTCCAGTACTCGACATGGAGTGCATAACCTTTTGGCCATTCCTCCTTCACTGCGTACCAGAGGGGAATCTGTGATGTTGTCGCAGTTATGGCTGTGTACAGGACGACTTTTTTCTCATCTGCCGCTCTTGAAACCGGCAAAACCAGTATCAATGAAAAAACAACAAATGTCGCAATTGCAAAGACAAAAAACCTGCGGTACAACCTGTTTTGCATGCCATGCGCCTTATTTTGTGAGTTTGTGCCAAAAACAAATGGCGTGTAAATATAGATGTCATTTTAATTGATTTTTAAAAACTATATATTTCTTTAAGGCATTTTTTACCGGCCGTCCATAAGGCGCTTTTCCATCAAGAACCGTATGTGGACGATGATAGTCTGTAATTGCAAAAACAAGAACCATTCAGCCCTTATCACGACCTGTGAACAACACATTGAACCGGGTACACGGCGCAGATGGAAATGAAAAAGGGCAGCGGCAGGAAATGTATCTGCCGCGAAAATGCAGCACACGAACAGACGTTAAAAATAAAAAAAGGAAGAAGAAGAATACAGGAGGGTGTTTTGATGGGGGAGATTGCTTAAACAATCCCCCTTACTAGTCGAGCTAGCTGGATTTTGCGTCACAGTAAAGCAAACGCGACGCACACAACGGCAACTACCATAACAACAGCGCCGAAGATATTGGACTTATTCATAATGTTACATCCTTAATAGTTTCAGAAATGCACCCTTCCTTTTTTGTCCCTTTGCAGGGATTTTTACCGCCTGGTGCATACGGCTCGTTAATTCTACGCCTGTTTTGTAATGGTGTCAGTCCGGATTTTTTGAGGAAAAGCGATTTGGCGCAATATTAATATTCTAAAAAACAAAGCGTTAGATTATTTTTATAATATTTAGTTATAAAGATTCATTTTTCCTACATTTTTGTAATAAGCCGTTATTTCTGATTACACGGATTCCGTTTCAAGCAGGCTGGTCAAGTCAAAGAGCCGGAAAAAGTTTTGCGTGCTTTCTTTTGCAACGCGTGCAACCGGTATGCCCTTGATTTTGGCAAGTTGTGCTGCTACTTCCGTAACATAGGCGGGTTCGTTTTGCTTGCCCCTGATCGATTGGGGGGAAAGATAAGGAGCATCGGTTTCAATGAGGAGGCGGTTTAAGGGAATCAGGCGGGCAATATGCTGAAGCTCCCTGGCATTGGGATAGGTGATGACGCCGGAAAAGGAAATATAAAACCCCATGTCCATCGCTGCCTTGGCAATGGGCATGGTTTCGTTGAAGCAGTGCATGATGCCGCCATATCCACCCGCATCGGTGCCGGCCCCCTCTTCTTTTAAGATTTTGATTACGTCATCGGCGGCTTCGCGCGCATGGATGATGAGCGGTTTGCGGCATTGGCGCGAAGCCTCGATGTGGATGCGGAAACGCTCAAGCTGCCAATCGCGGTCTCCCTTGACGTGGTAGTAATCCAACCCGGTTTCGCCAATGGCGACGACTTTGGGATGGCTGGCGTATTCCACCAATGTCTTGACATCCGGCTGCCGGCTTTCCTTGCGGCCGGGATGGACGCCGACAGCGGCATAGAGTTGCGGGTTTTGCTCGGCCAGCCTGATGACGTCCGGAATGTCGTCCAAACTGATGGACACCACAAGCGCATGGGAGACGCCCTTTTTTTTCATGTTGGAGAGGACTTCGGGCAGACGCTTTGCCAGAGCAGGAAAATGGATGTGGCAATGTGAATCGACGTACATGGATTTTTTCTTTTTGGGTTAATGAAGGCGGCTGGCTGCATTGTAATGGATTTGGCAGCGCGCTGCATGGGTAAGACGTCAGTTAAAAAGGCGGCTGTAGTCCAACAGAATGTCCTCAATCAGGAGCCGCAAAACGAGCGGATGATCGGCTGCCTGGTTTCTTCCGGCCGTTTTTTTGAGCATACGGAGTAATTCATCAAGGCTGGCTTTGGCCGCCATTGTTTCCAGCTCTTTTTTGTAACGTGGAAAATAGCGCTGGCGGCCGCTTAGCCGCAGCGAGAGGAGGTCATAGAGCCATCGCTGCAACCAGGCAATGATATGGCGCGCCGAAGAACGCTGGAGGCGTTCTGCTGTTTTAAGGGCCACGTCCACGCCAGGTGCAGCCAGCGCGGCAAGGAAGGCATCCATTTCTTCCCGGTTGCCGTTTTGGACGGCTTCAAGCGCCGAAATGGGCGCTCCGCCCTGCTCTGCCAGCCAGGTTTCGGGATCTTCGACGTCCTGTTCTTTCAGCCAGTCCAGTGCAGCCTGGAATGCGGGCATGGGCATGGCCAGCCTGCGGCAGCGCGAGAGAATGGTCGGCAAAAGCGCATTGATGTTGCCAGTGATTAAAATGAAGATCGTGCCCGCCGGCGGTTCTTCGAGCATTTTCAGCAGCGCGTTGGATGATTCGGTCGTGAGTGCTTCCGCAGGCCATAGGCAAAACAGGCGCCGGCCGCCGCGATGGGTGGAGAGGTTGATGGTTTCCGTCAACTGGCGTATCTGGTCGATGCCGATTTTTTTGGATGGTTCCCGGCTTGAACGGGATGCCGCCTTGTCGTCCTCCGCGTCAACGCTTTCCTTTTCGTCGCCTGCCGCATGGCTTTCAACTTCAAGCGCGGCAGGGAGGATACGGCGGTAATCCGGATGGGAATAGGCACCAAACCAGTTGCAGGATGGACAGGTAAAGCAGGCATGTCCGTCAGGCTGCCGGTTTTCGCACAAGAGCGATTGGGCCAGGTATTCGGCAAAGGCGCTTTTGCCGGTTCCGCCAGGGCCGTGCAGCAAGATGGCATGAGGCAGGTTCCCTTGCATGCGGATAAACTGATCCCAAACCGGCTTATGCCAGGGTAATATTTTGTTATTGTTTGTATTCAATGAATTACGATAGTATCTTAAATTTATTTATTAAATAAAAACCAGGGAATTTTTCGATTTGATTCAGGAGATTTTTTTATTGTACCTGTTTTCTGTTCAAGTCTGCCTTTGATGCACTTTGCCGCCATACCATTAATGTCGTACAAAGAAAAAGCCGCCATGACAGGCGGCCTTCAATGAGGTTCCGGCATCACGGTCCATGCGCTAGCTCAGGATACCCAATGCTGCCGGTTTCGCAAAAACCTCGTTCACGATTTCTTTTCCTGCAGCCAGCCGCCATCGTCACTAATAAGAGCCGCCAGCTTTTTCTCCAGATACGCATAAGTTTTGGGACATTTAGTCGGCATTCTGGATAAACCGTTTCCGTAACCGTTTGCGCTGATTACCATTTTTGAACCGTCTGCAATTGCTTTTTGGACGGCAGCAAAATCGGCATCCAGCTTGCGAACGTTATCCTTGTATTCAGCATCCGTATAATAGTCCTCCCCATCATAACCGGGCGATTTCTTTGTTCTGATGCTCAGCGCATTTTTGACGTAGCGGATGACAGCCTGACCATCTTCGCCTTTGTGCTGATCGTTGTCGCCAAATACAAAAATAAAATCCGGGTTGGCTTTCACATCGCTTTCAGTCCAAACCTGATCGCACTGAAAAATATGGGGAGAAATCCACTTGCCGCTCACCGACGGATTCCAGGCTTCAAGCTGCGCTTTTAAATAATTGACGATTCGCTTGTCCACGTCCCTGCTTGTTGACTTAACGGCGCCATCTTCCTGCAGGGTCACAGTCATCTTATTTTTTACCATCATTTTCCTCCACTTTGCCTTTGGTCTTAGACATAAAATCGGGAGCTTCGCCCTTTTGAATCTGTTTGAAACCCCACTTTCCACGCGAATACAAAGTTTTCTTTATAGTATCACTAAGCAAAGCGGATGTATCGCTGATTTAGCAGGATGGTAAAAGTTGATACGGCAATTGCAGAGATTATCAAAGAAACGATTGCACGATGCCCTGCAATTTCGCCTGTATTTCGGGGATGCTTTGCGTGCTGTCGATGATTCTGAAACGCGCTGCAAATTTAGCGGCACGATGCAGATACGCTTCCCGAACCCGCTTAAAAAAGGCTTCCTTTTCGCTTTCGAATTTATCCGGGGCGCGAACCGCGTCAAGACGCGCGCTGGCGACTTCGGGCGGGACATCAAACAGGAAGGTAAGATCCGACTGCAAATGGGGGTGAACCCATGATTCAAGCTGCTGTAGCTTATTTTTATCAAGCCCGCGACCGCCGCCCTGATAGGCAAAACTGGCATCCGTAAACCGGTCGGACAATACCCATGTTCCGCTTTGCAGGGCCGGCTCGATGACACGTACGATATGTTCCTTCCGGGCGGCAAACATGAGAAGCGCTTCGGTTTCGGGATGCATTTCCTGGTGCAGCAGCAATTCCCGCAACGCTTCACCCAATTTAGTTCCGCCTGGTTCCCTGGTCACAACAACTTGTTTTCCGCTGTTTTCGAGAAGCGCGGCAACATAGGCGATGTGCGTGGATTTGCCCGCGCCATCAATGCCTTCAAACGTGATGAAGTACCCTCTTTGCGGATTGAAGCTGGCTGGTTTCATTTTTTTCGCAGATAGTAATCGACGGCTTTGTTGTGGTCA
>Ga0082212_10012143_pt1 | contig 10868 bp, 9 predicted proteins | sample TergutNt197P3_FD_71548 | JGI IMG/M metagenome (GOLD analysis project Ga0082212, IMG submission 71548) | Neocapritermes taracua P3 segment gut microbial communities from Petit-Saut dam, French Guiana - Nt197 P3 | ecosystem: Host-associated > Arthropoda: Insects > Digestive system > Gut ...
AAGCGCGCCTGAAATAAAGGTCAAAGCATGGACAGAAGCATAGAAAAACGCCTGCACGCCTTGAGTGACCGCCTGCAATACATGCGCGACATTTTCGGCGGAAGCTCGAATGAACATATGGAGTTGCTGGAAAACAAGCTGAATGAATACCGCGAACGCCAAACCTGGGCTAACCAGGTGGACCCCTTTGCAGACATCTCCAACTTGGAAGACTTCTTTGTATTTGTGGAACGCAAGCTTGATGCGGCGCTGGACCCCATAGACAGGGTCCGCATCGTGCGCCATCCGCAACGCATCTGCCTGCGCGACATTCTGGAAAACGTCTACGACAACTATACCGAAATCGGCGGCCAGGACGAACACAGCATCGATCCTGGCATGCTCATCGCCCGCGCGTACATTACGCGCCGCCGCGGCGCCAAAACCTTACACCAGTCCGTCATGGTCATCGGCCAGGAAAAAGGACACGGGGAAGAGTTCCGCAACGGCGGTTCCGTAAAACCCTGGGGCAACGCCAAGGCGCGCCAGTATATGCGGGTTGCGGAAACCGAGGGCATTCCCATCCACTGCTACGTCTTTACGCCCGGCGCCTTTCCCGTTGAAGACTATCCCGGCGCGGCTCAACAAATCGCCAGGAATATCTATGGTATGGCAGGCATCCGGGTTCCCATCGTCGCAGTCTTTTCCGAAGGCGGCAGCGGTGGCGCGGAAGCTATCGGCCTGGCTGACCGGCGGCTTATGCTGTCGCACGGCTACTACTCGGTGATTTCGCCTGAAGGCGCGGCCGCCATTGAAGGACGGCTGCGCGGCGGCGAGCGCGCCACGCCCGAACTCATTGCGAGCTGCGCCTACTATCAGCGCATCACCGCACAGGACAACCTGCGCTTCGGCTATATTGACCACATAATTCAGGAGCCGCCCCTGGGCGTGCGTCCGTATCATTTTGACTTTTTCCGCTCCCTGCGCCTGGAAGTGCTGCGGGCCACGGACGAAACAGTGCTGGCCGTGCGCGGCCTGCCCTTCTTCCGGGGCATGGCGGCGCGCCGTCGCCGGACGGCCGCAAATCTTGAGGAACATCCTGTCCGTTGGGGATTAAGCGCGGCCGACAAAAAACGGCTGGTGCTGCGCCGCCAGAAAAAATTCCTGAAGCTTTCCCGTTTTGCCTGCGTGGATCAGCGCGCCTTCTTCACCAAGCTGCTCAACGCGTGGCGCGATTTGTGGCGCGGCTGCTGGTACCGCGTAAAGTATGACTTTTACCGCAAACATCAGCGTAAGATCAGCTTTATCCTGGAAGAACTCGAAGCTGAATGGCAGCTTGCCAAAGCGCGCATAGCCGCGCCTTTCAAAATCTTTCGCTGGGGCGAACAGCCGGATCCTGCCCCGGAACAGGCCGCCAACGACCTGACGGCCCTTTCCAACTGGGTGGAAGACAACCGCATTCGCCGCTGGAACTATTTAAGCCCCCGCTTCAAGATTGACCGCACACTGACCTGCCCGAACGCCGAAACCTATGGCTGCCTGGATTTGTGGGGGCCTGACCTTTTTGCCGAGTTTGCGGGCGTCTGTTCTTATTGCGGCTACCATTTTCCCATGGAACCGGAATGGTATGTGCAAAACGTGTTTGACAAGGGTTCCGTCTTTGAATTCAACACGGATATCGAAGCTGGGAATCCTTTGGACTTTCCGGGGTTTGACGAAAAAATACAAGAAGCGCAGGAACGCACGGGGCACAAAAGCGGCTGCATGACCTTTGAAGCGCGTATTGAGAACATCAAGCTGGTGGTAGCCATGCTCATGGGCACCTTCCGCGGCGGTTCCGTTGGCGCGGCCGAAGGCCAGAAATTCATTGAAGCCGCTGAACGCGCCAAAGAAAACCGCTGGCCGTTCCTGGCCTATGTGCACGGCACGGCGGGCATACGCATCCAGGAAGGCACGCACGGCGTCATCCAGATGCCTCGCTGCACTGTGGCGGTCCGCCAATATATCGAGTCCGGCGGCCTGTACATGGTGCTGTACGACACAAACTCCTTCGCGGGGCCGGTGGCCAGCTTTCTCGGCTGCTCACCCTACCAGTTTGCCGTACGCTCCTCAAACATCGGCTTTGCCGGACCGGGCGTGATCAAAGAGACCACCGGCATGGACACCCCTCCAAAACACCATCGTTCTTACCGCGCCCTCTCGCGCGGGCACATCCAGGGCATCTGGGACAGGCGGCAGATCCGCCCCAATCTGAAACAGAGCCTGCTTACCATGGGCGGACGAAATCTCTATTATCGATAACAGGTATTTTTATGTTGAATATTACAGAACTTCTCGAACAGCTCAAAGCCTCTCCTTATGAGGAAGTCCATGTCACGGCCCCCCATACGGGCCATGTCAGCTTTGCGAAAATTCAGCCGGGGGATGCTGTATTTGGCCCAAGAGGCGCATGGAAGGATAAACCGGGCACGCAGCTTGCTTCTCTTGAGCGCGAACGCAACCCCAAACCTATCTGTGCTCCGCAGAAAGGCATCATCAGCGACATACGCCGCGAACTGGACGGCTGCTTTGTGGAGGCCGGCACACGCCTTGTCACCATGAAGCATACCCTGACCCGCGAGGAAGTCATAAGCCGGCTGCTTCGTCAGGCTCTCCACCTGTTCGACGCGCCGGAACGGGCCAAGTATTATTTCTCTCCGGACGTGGACAAAAAAATCCGGGCCGGGGGGGTGCGTTCCGTCACGGTGTGTGACGGCATGGAAGTATTCATCATGTCGCGAATGAAGCGTGAGGCGCCGCTTGCCTATTCCGGCCCCGACGGACTCATCTACGAAGTGTATTTCAAGCACACCGACAACGTGGATGCCGGACAGCCGCTCATCGGCGTGTGTCCGCCCGACCAGCTGGACGCCATTGAAGACGTGGTCTTGCGGGTGCAGGCGGAATGGAAGGAAACATAATGGGCAAAATACTGCAAATCCGGGTCAGCGCCTGGACCTATAACGAGGCGGAAGTCGAGGAGGCATGGCCGCGCTTGGCGGAGCTTGCCTTCAGCGTGCCGCTCACACATCACAAGCGCGGCGTATTGGAAATGGTGGGGGCCCTGGACGATGGCCTGCGTTTTATGGACTGGCCGTCCGCCCTGAAGGACTCCCTTACGCTGGGCTTACGACGCGTTGTCGCCATCAGGGATCAACTGGAAGGCGCGCTTGCGGATTGGGATCCCCGCAGGGCCAACAGGCTGAGCGACGAATTGGAGGATGCACTGGACGCTGTTGAGGCTTCGTGTAAACTGCCATAAACACCACGGGTAAAAACGTCATCCACAAGGAACACATCATGCTGAACAAAGTCATGCTTATCGGCCGCTTGGGCCGCGATCCAGAACTGCGCTACACCCAGACCGGATCGCCGGTAGCCTCTCTGCGCCTGGCTACGGATGAATCCTATACCGACAAAGACGGCAACCGCGTAGAGCGCACGGAATGGCACTCCGTGGTGGTCTTTCAGCGGGCCGCGGAAAACTGCGCCAACTATCTCGCCAAAGGAAGCCTTGTGTGTGTCGAGGGCAGCCTGCAAACCCGCAAATGGCAGGATCAGCAAGGCCAGGATCGCTATACTACGGAAATTAAGGCTTCACGCGTGCATTTTCTCGACAGGCGCGGCGAAACGGGCGGCAAGCCGACGGACGAAGGGGAAGCGCCACGCAAGCCAGGACGCAAACAGCAGGATGACGACCTAGGCCCGGCTTTCCCTTCGGAAGCCAGCGGCATGGACGATATGCCCTTTTAAAATGAAGCTTGAAACCATCTTGCCGGAATCCGAATGTGCACACATCCTGGACGTTTGGACACATGCGGCCATCAGCACACAACAGGCTGATCCGTTTTGTTCCTCGCCGACATGGCAGCTTGCGTTCCATGAGGCATTCAGCCCAAAACGCCGTCTGCTGCTTGAAAACGCTTCCGGCAGCCTACTCTGTTTTGCGGAAACAGCTTTTTCTCCGTCTGATATTTATCTGACGCCAATTGAGCCGCATTGGTTCTTCGGCTGCCCCTTGTTGGGAAACCACGCAGTTGACTTGCTGGTCAGGGCAATGGAGTTCATCGCCGCGGAATATGCCCCATATTTCCCGAAAATATTGATTAGCGGCATTCGGCCAGCAAGTTTGTTCGCAGACCGCTTGCTGAAAGCATTCAACAAAAATTTCGTTATCCGTGTGCACTCTCAAGGATTGCAGTGTGCGGCGTCGTTGCAAGGCGGCATTGACGAATATTTTTCCCGCAGATCAGCCAATTTCAGAAGCAAATTGAAGAAAGCCCGTAAACGCGCAGCGGCCGGAGGCGTTTATTACGAACGCGTCCTGCCGCTCTCTTCTGAAGACGCTGCAGCAGTGTACTCACGCATGCTCACCGTCGAGGCCTCAAGCTGGAAGGGTATACATGCCTGCGGCATGGCTGAATCGCCTGTTAGGGAATTCTATGCGGCAATGCTTCGCAGACTGTCTCGACGGGCACAAGCCAGGGTCATTATGGCAAGATACGAGGGCAAGGATATAGGGTATATTTTCGGCGGATTGGCAAGCAAGATCTATCGCGGCCAGCAATTCAGCTATGATGACGAATGGAAGGATTTTTCCATTGGCAACCTGATGCAGGTTGAGCAAATTACATGGCTCTGTGAGGAAAAGGCCGTCCGATATGATATGGGGCCTCTTGTTGGTCAGCGTATGGGCTATAAGAAGCATTGGACAGAAAAACGTATCCCCTTTCAGTGTTGGAGACTTGAAAAAAGATAAAATGGTTCCTGCAATATTTCAATATAATTCACTATAGCAATCTCAGTGCAATTTAACTTGCAGGATCGGATGCCCTCCGGGCAGCCCATGTGCTTCGCAGGGCAAGACGCTTGCCGAAATCGACGCTTTTTCTTTCCAGTCACGCCCACTGGCATAAACTGACGTCGGAGAGCTCTTACTGCCCATGGGCGGTTCACTGGAAGCAAGGATGGACGGCGGGCGTGGGCGCGCCCGGTCCCGCTACGACATACACGCCCTTTTGCGGCATGGAGAATCTATGTTTTTGGAAAGATTGGTCAGCCGCTTCAGCGGCACAAAACAGTCTTCGCAGCAGGAACACAGCACCGCTGTGAAAAAATTCAGCAGACTTTACGCCCGCTTTCGCAAGCTTCTCAACGCCAATGCCGCGCTTGGCGAATTGATGACTGACATGGAACGCAAGCTGGGCGGAGAGGCTTTATTCGGCAGCCTGTATCTGCGGCGAGCGGTCACAAGCGCCCTGGAACTCACCCGAACCATGAGCGTCAATCTGCAAGGAATGCGAGCCACGCGTTATGACGGCCTGAACGACGCCTTCGAGCGTATCGCCGCGCAGTTGCATCACCTCTTGCAGCAGGGGCAGAAACGAACGGCATCCAACGAAAATATGCCCCTGACTTTCGACATCAATCAGGCGCATCTGGGCATGGTGGATATGGTCGGCGGCAAATGCGCCAACCTTGGCGAAATGTCTTCCAGGGCGCGAGTGTCTGTACCTCGAGGCTTTGCCGTTACCTTACGCGCCTTTCACCTCTTTATGGCGCATGACGGGCTTGATGCGCGGATAACGGCCAGGCTCGGCAAAGCGGAACCTGAGCAACGTGAAGAGTTTGCCAGGACGTTGGACGAGATACGCGCACTTATTGAGGCTGCCCCTCTGCCGCCGGAACTCGCCCAAGCTTTTGAGGAGGCCTTGACGAACAGCTTCGGAGCGGAGGACGTCCGCCTTGCCGTGCGCAGCAGCGCGCTATCGGAAGACGGCAACAGCAGCTTTGCCGGGCAGTTTCTTTCCGAACTCGGCGTTGTCCGCGATGACGTGCCGGGAAGCTACAAGCGTATCATTGCCAGCCTGTTCACGCTTTCCGCCACCGTGTACCGTCTGCACCAGGGCATCCCACTGGAAGACAGCGGCATGGCTGTAGCCTGTATCGAAATGGTGGACGCCGTGGCCAGCGGCGTAAGCTATTCGCACGATCCCTCAAACTTGCTGGATGAAAACCTGATTATCAGCGCCGTATGGGGGCTTGGGCCCTATCTGGTAGATGACGTGGTACAGCCGGATACCTGGGTGTTCACCCGCGAAGCGCCCCATACGCTGCTTCGCAACAAGGCGTCCAAAAAAAATCGCAAATTGGTGCTCAACCATCTGGGCATGCCCGAGGATCAACCTGTGCCGGAAGACGAACAGGAGGCGTTGTGCCTGAATGAGGCCGAAGCGATGGAGCATGCGGCCATGGTCATGCGGTTGGAAAGACACTATGGAGGCTACCAGGATATCGAATGGGCCAAGGACAAGACAGGCCACATCATCTTCCTGCAATCGCGCCCCCTGGGCATCCACGCCTTGGCCGACACGCCAAAGACGCCCTTGATGAGCAACTATCCCCTGTTGTTGGAGGCTGGCGAATGCATCTATGCCGGCATTGGCTGCGGTCAGGTGGTCATGCCTGCCACAAACGAGGACCTGGCCGCGTTCCCTGCGGGCGGCGTGCTTGTAGTGGCGCATTCCAACGCGGCCTATGCCCAGATTTTGGATAGAGCCGCGGCTGTTATTACGGAAACAGGCAGCGTTACCGGGCATATGGCTACGATCTGCCGCGAATTCAAAGTCCCGACACTGCTCAATGTGCCCGGAGCCATGCTAAAATTACGACCCGGAATGCAGATCACGGTTGATAGCTTTTCTTGCCGGACGTATGAAGGCGCGGTGGAAGAGTTGTTACCCCTGCGCATGCGGGGTGAATCCTCGCTCTTGCAAGATACTCCGGTGCATGCGCAGTTGCGCGCAGCCGCGCAACACATTCTGCCACTCCATCTCATTGATCCGCAGGCTGCGGAATTTTCGCCAAGGGGTTGCCGCACTCTGCATGACATCATGCGTTACGTGCATGAGTGCTCCTATCATGAAATGTTCGCAATAAGCGATGTCGCTTCAGAGGCGTATGGCGTAGCGCTCAAGTTCACCGCCCCTCTGCCTATTGATCTCCATATTATTGATTTGGACAAGGGCGCCGACGTGCCTTTAGGCGCGCGTACGGCAACGCCGGAGCAGATTCTCTCCGTGCCCTTTCGTGCCCTGCTCAAAGGCATGATGCGGCCGGATACCATGTTGCGCGGGCCGCGTCCGATCAGCGTACGCGGCTTTTTGTCCGTCATGGGACAGCAGGTGGCTAACCCGCAAGGTGGGGACAGCCGCTTCGGCGCCAGAAGCTACGCCATCATCTCAGACAAATATTTGAACTTCAGCTCCCGCGTGGGCTACCATTACAGCGTGCTTGACGCCTATTGCGGCAAAACCATGAACAAGAATTACATTTCCTTCCATTTTCAGGGAGGCGCGGCAGGCGAAATACGACGCATGCGCCGCTGCAAGGCCATCGCCCTCATCTTGGAAGCACTTGGTTTTACCGTGCAACTGAGCGGCGACAGCCTGCTATCGCGTTTTCAAAAATACGAAACCGCCACTATTGAAGACCGCCTGGATCAACTCGGGCGACTGCTTCAGGTAACGCGTCAGCTTGACATGCTTATGGACAATGATGCCGCGATCGTGCAGTTCAAGGAAGACTTCTTGGCTGGCATTTACAGATAACCCGAAAAAATCAGCCCTTCAGCACGTCAAACTGCATACGACATCACCGTATTGCGGAACCCTTGACTTTTTTATTGCTATCACCAATAATTACTATCATGAATCAACGTGCCGTCCCACATCCGCAGCGCGTAACGCGGCAGCGTACAATTATACTTGAAGAGCTGCGCAAAGTAGTCACACATCCTACAGCGGATGAGATATATACTATGGTGCGCCGGCGCCTGCCGCGCATCAGTTTGGGCACGGTCTACCGCAACCTTGATCTGCTCGCCGAGCAAGGTGAAATCCTCAGGATCGAATCCGCCGGCAACAGCAAGCGCTTCGACGGCAACACCCACCCCCATCAACATGTGCGCTGCCAAAAATGTGGTCGGACGGCTGATATCATGCGCCCCGTGCCGCTGCCGGACACTCGCCACGTCGTTCTGCCGGGTTTCGTCATCACCGCTGCCCGTCTTGAATTTGACGGCCTGTGCGAGGCGTGCGCGCACGCCGTTTGATGCAGGACGACGCTTGGGTAGTCCATTTTCTCTCCGCGCACGGCGTCAGGATTGTGCCGGACGCGGGGCAACACTGTTGGAGGAGATATGTCCACGCCGAAAGACATGTGGCGTTGCCAGATGACCAATTGCGGGTTTGTCTATGACCCTGATCGGGGCGACAAACGGGGAAAAATTCCTCCGGGTGTTCCCTACGACAGCCTGCCGGAAAGTTGGCGCTGCCCCGTGTGCAAAGCCAGCAAACGTTCTTTCCGGTGCATTGCCGACGAGCAGTAGCCGGTTCCGTCCCAATTCCACATGCAAGAGCTTCCGCACATTGTCTTGGTGGGCCGCCCCAATGTTGGCAAATCCACGCTTTTCAACCGACTTATCCGCAGTAAGCGCGCCATTACCCACGACCAGCCCGGCATAACGCGCGACAGGCTGGAAGGAACGGTGCGCCATGCAGGCCGCAGCTTCAGCCTGGTGGATACCGGCGGCATTCTGCTGGACGCCCACGCTGCGTTGTTAAACGGTCCGGCCGGCATACGGGGCTTTGAAGCCCATATCCTGACGCAGATCGAAACCGCGGCACGTGAAGCGGCAGCCATCGCCTTCGTGGTTGACGGCCGCGCCGGGTTGCTGCCTCTTGATGAACATCTTCTGGCGCATATGCGCCGCCAAGGGATTCCCATCCTGGTACTGGTCAACAAGGTGGACGGCCCGGAACTGGAAGACGCGCTGACAACGGAATTCTATGCCTTGGGGCTGCCGCTGCTTGCCGTGTCCGGCGAGCACGGACATAACGTACGTCTTGCGGCGGACATGCTTGTGGAAATGCTGCCCCCGCCAAAGGAGGATGAACGCCGGCAGCACGGCTTACGCCTTGCGTTACTCGGCCGTCCCAATGTGGGCAAATCTTCGCTGATCAACGCCCTGTGCGGACAAGAACGCATGATCGTCAGCGAACAGCCGGGCACCACGCGTGACAGCGTGGACGTGCGCGTGGAAAAAGAGGGCGTTTCCTACACCTTTGTAGATACGGCCGGAGTGCGCCGCCGTTCGCGCATCACGGATGCGGTTGAAGCCTTTTCCGTGAATTCCGCCATTAAAAGCTCCACCAAAGCGCAGATCACGCTTTTGCTCCTAGACGCGCTTGAAGGCGTCACCCAACAAGACAAGCGCTTGCTGGATCTGTTGCATGAACGCAAGACGCCATTCATGGTTCTTGTGAATAAAATGGATATGCTACAGGAGCAAGGCGTCGTCAAAACGACGTTCAGACAGGCGCTGGATTTTTGCCCGCACATTCCCCTGCTTTTCATCTCCGCGCTAAAAAAACGCGGCTTGGAAAAAATCCTTCCACTCGCCTCGCAGGTGCATACGGAGTGCGGTATGCGCGTCGGCACGGGCCTCCTCAACCGCGCCGTGCGGGAAGTGCTCGCCAAGCACCAGCCCCCGGTGATCAAGCGCGTGCGCGCGAAGTTTTTCTACCTGACCCAAGCGGAAAGCGACCCCCCCACCTTTGTCTTTTTCGTGAACGACGCCGAACGCGTGCCCCAGAGCTATGCCCGGTATCTGGAAAAATCGCTGCGCCGCCTTTTCGGCATCGTCCATGCCCCTATGCGGGTGCGCTTCCGTTCCTCGCACAAGAAAGAGGGAAATTAGAAAAAAGAGCATGCATGTCCTCAAGTTCCCTGACACAAGTGGGAAGAGACGCATGCCACGGGGGAAGGCAGAATACCTGTCCTCCCGGCCATTGGACAGAGCAATGGTGCAAGAGGAGCGACGCTCCATTCCGTGCGCCGTACAAAACATCGCCAGCCAGAGGGTGTCCGATATGCGCCGCATGCGCGCGGATCTGGTGGCGCGCCCCCTTGGCGATGCAGCACAGCGCCAGAGTCAAACGCGCTCCGTCCGGACAGTCGGGCAGCAGTCTCGGCATGTCGGCAGCCTGAAAACAGACAAGAGGGCGTATGCGCGTGTGGCGCAGGGCAGAACCGTCCGCATCCAACACGCGAGTCCGGCGTGTTTTCGCATGACCAAGCGCATTGCGCGCCACCCGTTCAGACTCCAGCCTACCCTCAAGCAGCGCAAGATAGCGTTTCTCTATCTTACCCGCATTTTCCCACTGCCGCCAATGCCGTGCGGCATCTTCAGCCCCGGCGGCGAGCACGATGCCGGAAGTCTCCCGGTCCAATCTGGTCAACAGCCGCATTGCGGACGCATCCGGCAGGATGCGCTCAAGCCAGCCGCTCAGACTGGGTTTTGAACAACCGGCGAGGCTTTCCGTATGCAGACCGCACGGTTTGTAGAAAAAAAACAAGGTTTCCCGGCGCGTAAGCAGCCTGGGAGGATCCTCGGCGCATGCCGAAAACGCGTCCGCAGGACATAACGGCACAAGACCTATCCTTTCCCCGCCACGCAGCCTGAAAGCCGGAGGACGCGCAAGCCCGTCCACCAACACCAGTCGCTCCTTCCAGAGCCGTCGCCGCCCTCGTAAACCCAACGAGGGAAAAAAAGCGGCCAGCGCGGCATCAAGGCGTTGCCCCTCTTGCTCGTTTCCAGCAATGAATTCTAGCGTTTTTTCCATATCCGTTGCAAAAGCTGGACAAACAATTCGGGGGCAAAGCAACGCAGTAGAACAAGATACAAGAGCGCGAACACGACAAGGCTCACGGCAAGCTGGCTCAGAGCCTCAAGGGCGGAAGGCAGAGCGGAGAAATCAAAGATACGAATGCTCCGCCAGGAGCACAGA
>Ga0082212_10012144_pt1 | contig 10868 bp, 12 predicted proteins | sample TergutNt197P3_FD_71548 | JGI IMG/M metagenome (GOLD analysis project Ga0082212, IMG submission 71548) | Neocapritermes taracua P3 segment gut microbial communities from Petit-Saut dam, French Guiana - Nt197 P3 | ecosystem: Host-associated > Arthropoda: Insects > Digestive system > Gut ...
TACGGAAAATGTGGGTAATTGGGTGGCGCAAGCCGTAGGCGTTGCGGGACGTTATGTTTCGGTGGAACGCCTGCCCATCAAAATAGATACTCCGGACGATCTTTGGCAGGAACAACGTGATTTCGAACGCGCAATGCAAAAACGCGAGTGGATAAAAACCGCTATTATCTGCCTTACCGTGCTTTTATTGGTCATTTTGATCATTTCCTTCCTACGCGCCATAATAACGCCCAAATCGCAATTGGCTTTAGCAGAGGGGCAGGTGATAGATATTCTTTCGCCGGAAGACAGTATGTTTTTCTTGGATGGAGATGATGTAAATGCGGATTATCTGGATTATCTGGACTATTTGAATGATGTGAGTGCCAGAGATTTAGAGAATATGGGGGCGCTTGATGGTTTTGAAATGTGGGAAGAAGCTGCGGAGCTAGATGAAGCAGAGATGGCGAAAGAACAGGATCAAGCGGAAGAATTAGATGAACAGGAAGAAACTGAAGAAATGGAGGGAGAGGAAGATATGGCAGATCTGGAAGAAATAGAAAGCAAAATGGCCAGCGTTAAATCGGAATCCCTGGAGCAATTGGAAAGATTTATAGAGCGCGACCCGCAAGCAGTGGCGCAGTTGCTGCGCAACTGGTTATCAGATGATTATAAATAGAATAGATAGGTGAATGCTATGACTTATGAAGAATTGAACCCTAAAGAAAAAGCCGCAATACTGATGATTGCCCTGGGTCAGAATTATTCGGCGGAGATTTATAAACATCTTAGTGAGGACGAGCTGGGGCAGCTTACCTTGGGAATTACCACCACCCGCCGTGTTAATTCGGAAATTAAGGAACGGGTGCTCAATGAGTTTTACGAGATGTGTCTGACCCAGCAATTCATCTCCGAAGGAGGTATAGATTATGCACGACAAGTGCTGGAACAGGCTATGGGGCAAGATAAAGCGCGCGATTTGATCAACCGTCTCTCTTCTTCCCTGCAGGTACGGCCTTTCGATTTTATTCGCCGCGCCGATTCCATGCAAATACTCAATGTTATCGGTAACGAGCATCCTCAGACTATAGCATTGGTGCTCTCATATATTTCACCTAAGCAAGCCGCCGAGGTATTGGCAGAATTGCCCGAAGAGCGCCAAACCGATATTGTGCGGCGAGTAGCTAATATGGGCAGTACTTCCCCGGAATATGTGAAAGAGGCCGAACGTATACTGGAGCGTAAACTGAGCAGTATGGGCTTTGAGGAGCAAATAGCTGTGGGCGGTATAAGCGCTATTGTGGATATTATCAATTCTATTGACCGCAGTACGGAGCGTAATATTTTGGAAAGCCTTGATGTAGAAGATGCTGAACTGGCCGACGAAATTCGCAAAAAACTATTTGTCTTTGAAGATATCGCCAAACTCGGCAATTCCGCCATACAGCGCGTCCTCAAGGAGATCAACAACGCCGACCTCGCCATCGCACTCAAAATGGCGGGAGAGGAAGTGTCCAAGGTCATATTCAGCAACATATCCAAACGTCTGCAGGAAATGCTCAAAGACGACATGGAGGTCATGGGCCCGGTCCGCGTGCGCGACGTGGAAGAAGCGCAGCAGCGTATCGTCAACGTCATCAGAACGCTTGAGGAAAGCGGCGAGATCATTATTTCCCGAGGCGAGGGGGATGACTTGATTGTTTAGGATAGACCGCAGCCGCGTTCACATAAACGCTACTGAAGTCGTCAGGATATACGCCGAAAAAGAAGAAGAAGAAGAGGAAGCCGACGAGCTGCAGCCTCCCGAAATAAACGAAGATGACCGGGACGACGCGCCGTATGACGCAGAAGCGGAGGACGGCTCAGAGACCGGGATCGAAACCGAACCGACCGAGACCGAAATCGAACCGGAAATCGAAATGCCGGATGCGATAAAAGCCATGTCCGAACAGGCCGCTGCCGAGGCGAGGGAGACAGTATTTCAAGCGGAGCTTGATTCGGTGAAGATAAAAGCCGACGCGGAAGCTCTCGGATACAAAGAGGGCGCGAAGAGGGCCGATGAGCGCTATGCCGCGCTGCTTTCGGAAAACAAGGAATCCTTGAGCCGCGTCATTTCGGAAATGGAAGCCGGACGCACGAAAATGCTGGCGAGCATGGAAGAAGAGATCATCGAACTTTGTTTCGCTATCGTCAGAAAAATATCGGATGTCGACAGAACAAAGGACGGGGAGATCTTTAAAACGGCGATACGCAAAGCGCTCGCGCGAACGGATATGGCAAGCACTATCACAATACAGCTGAGCAGTGAGGATTTCGAACGGTTTTTTCCCGAAGGGGAAGCCGTTTTCGATACGCCGGACGGAAGAGTGACCGTCGCGGTCGCGGGCAGTTCTGAGCTCGACGGGGGAGATATAGTGATCGATTCCGAAGACGAAACGATCACGGCCGGTATAGGCACTCAAATAAAAAACATTGAGTTGCGGTTCAGACAGCGGCTCGGGAAAACCGATGAAAACAATTGATTTCAGCAAATACCACGGTATTTTGGACAAGATCGACCCGCTCGAATACCGCGGCCGGGTGACAAAGATCATAGGGCTTGCGGTAGAGGCAACGGGCCCCGCGTCAAGGATCGGGGACATATGCCGCATCTATGCGCAAAGCGGGGATTATAATATCAGAGCTGAGGTCGTCGGGTTTTCCGGAAGTAATATATTGCTTATGCCCTACGGCAATTTGGAAGGCGTCGGACTCGGCAGCGCCGTTTTGTACACTCGGGAAATACTTACAGTCCCTGTCGGGGAAAATCTTATCGGAAGAATATTGGACGCTTTGGGAAATCCGTTTGACGATCTTCCCGCGCCGGTGCCGGACGAGTACTATCCGACAGACAACCCGCCTCCGAATCCGCTTACGAGAGAACGAATAAAGCAGATACTGCCGTTAGGCGTCAAATCCATAGACGGGATGCTTACTGTCGGCCGGGGCCAAAGACTGGGCATTTTTTCGGGTTCCGGCGTCGGGAAAAGCACACTGCTCGGAATGATATCCAAATATGCGGTCGCCGACGTCAACGTTATCGTTTTGGTCGGGGAACGCGGCCGCGAGGTCCGCGACTTTGTTGAAAAAGACCTCGGCGAGGAGGGACTGCGCCGCTCTGTGCTTATTGTAGCGACTTCCGACCAGCCGGCTCTTTTGAGACTGAAATGCGCCATGGTGGGAACGGCGATAGCCGAGTATTTCAGGGACAAAGGCAAAAAAGTCCTGCTGCTTATGGACTCTCTGACGCGGTTTGCAATGGCTCAAAGGGAAATCGGCATGGCCACCGGGGAACCGCCGGTGTCCAGAGGTTATCCGCCGTCGGTGTATACGATGCTTCCGAAACTTTTGGAACGCTCGGGGTCGTCGGACAAGGGGTCGATCACGGCTCTGTATACGGTCTTGGTGGAAGGCGACGACATGAACGAGCCTATATCCGATACCGTCCGCGGAATTCTTGACGGTCACATAGTTTTGACAAGGGAACTTGCAAACAGCAACCATTACCCGCCCGTCGACGTGCTCGGCAGCGTCAGCCGCGTCATGCCGGATATCACGGAAGCTTCGCATTACGCTCTTGCCGGCCTTATTAAACACATGATGTCCGTATACAGGGAAGCGGAAGACCTTATCAACATCGGAGCTTATAAAAAGGGAGCTAATCCGGAAATCGATAATGCGATAAAGCTCAATCCCGCGATACGTGAATTTCTTAAGCAGGATATGAATGAGACGCTGACCTTCGAGGAGACCTTGGATATCATGAAAAAAATAGCCCGGCAATCTGAGAGCGGATGAAAAAATTCGTTTTCAGCCTCAAGGCCGTTTATAAATATAAACTGACCGTTGAAAAAATGCAGAAGGCCGATTTGAGCCGAGCGGAACACGCGCTGCGTGAACTCAGAGAAAAAGAGCGGCTCTTGAATGAGGATTTTGCCAGAGCCGGAAGCGAGCGTGACGAAGTTCTTAAGAGGCACACGGATATTATTGAAGAACTTGAGGAATACGACAGATATTTCCGGTATTTGCGCGAGGCAAAAAAGGAATTGGCCGCAAAGATCGTCCGGGCCGAAAACATCAGGGATATGTGCCGGGTAAAGCTGTTGGCGACGATGAAAGAACTGAAGACCTACAGAAAGCTGCGGGAAGAGCAATACAGGCAATACCTGAAAGACGTTGCGACGGAAGAAGAAAAAGAGATGGGCGACCTCGTTTCTTTCGCGGTCGTTTCCGGAGTTGAAAAATGACAGGGTTTGCATGACCCGAGGCGCGATAAAAAAAACTAAACTAAAGCCGCATTAATCCGAAAGATAAAATGGGTTTATGCGCAGCGGCGAAAACGGGAAGGATTTGGCTATGGCTGCAGGCAAAACGGCGGTAAAAAACAAAAATGAAGAGGCCGATGCAGTTAACGCGTCGGCGGGCGAAGGCAAACCGGAGCGCGGGAAAAAACGCGGGGGCAAGACCAAGACCGGGAACAAAAAAAGAAAGTCCCGCTTTCCGCTCATAGCGATATTGATAGTCATCGTTTTGGTTGTCGGATTTGCCGGTGCTGTTTTCTATTTTGATTTTTTTAACGTCAGAACGGATTTCTATGAGTTTTTACACAGCGTCGATCCCGATTACAAAGGGGTGACGGACAGAGAAACCGCATTAGCGGCGCTTGCCGTTAATCTGACGGACCGCGAGGAGCAGGTCTTGGCCGATGAAGAGAGGTTGTCTTCCAAAGACACGGCGCTTAACGAACGCGAGGCGATCATTGCCGCAAGAGAGAAGGAGCTCGGCCGCTGGCCGATATACCGCCCTCCGGTCAACGCGGACGATGTTTCCTACGTTCAGAATATCGGCGTTATTTACGCGGAAATGGAACCCGCCGCCGCCGCCGAGATCATGATCAGACTCTACAGCACGGAAGACATGGCGGCCATCATCTACTACATGGAACCGCCGAACGCGGCGGCGATCATGGAATGCATGCCCCCGGATGAAGCGGCGATGATATCAAACAGCCTTCTTCGTGTTCGCGAATGACCGTTTTATCCGCGCAAGACCCGATCATTAAAAGGATTATAAGGAGGTGAATGAATGGCAGACTTGAGCGTGTTATTCACGCAAACGCAAATTTTCGGAAACTTGGCGTCTTCTTCGGTTCGAAGTCAGGGAAAAAACAGAGAATCGGAAGGCGGCTCGGACGGATTTGCCGATTTGTTCCGAAAAGCATCGGACGGGCTTTACCCAAAAGTCGGCGCACCCGGTCCGGGCTCCGGCGCGAGGCCGTCGGAGCGAGCCGGGCCAAATCGTGAGGACGCAAAGATACCGGAAGAAAATGAGACCGGCATTTTTTCGGCGCAATCGCCGCCGGGCATTCCGGTCATCCAGGAAGGAAATCCCGAAGCGGAAATCGTAACTCAACAAGTCGTTTTTGTTCTCGAAGGCAATACGGATATTGGACCTTGTTTGACGCCGCAGGACACAGATCCGGCATTATTTGCCGGCCCGGAACGGATAATACCGACGGGACCGGTTTTGGCGGACGACGAGGATATTACGGCACGGATGCCGCAAGAAGCAGGGCAAACCGAAAAACCGATGTTTAAACCGGAAGCCGCAGTTTCGGAATATGAAAGGCAAGTTCCGGGAAACGAGTTCAAGATTTCGGAAAACGAAATTAAGGTCTCGGAAAACGAAACGCCGGTCCCGGTACTTGAAATCAAAACTCAAGTGACCGAAACAAAAGAACCGCAGCAGAGACCGGCAGACATCGGCGATGAGGGCAGCCCGTGCCCCTTGGAGAATAAAAATGACGCCGCCCGCAAAGAAACGCAATACCCTGCGGAGCGGGAAAAGGAAGACGGTTCCGAGTCAAACCGAAGCGAACCGCGCGCCCTGCCGGCGCCGGCGGACATTGCGCCCGAAAGGATCGCCTCGACCGAAAGCCTCGCGCAGGCGGCGCAGGCGGCGCCGAGAACAGCTACTCCGGCGACCCTGTTTGACGCCTTGGTCGAAAGCATTACGGCTCCCGACTCAAATAACATGGAGATACAGCTTAAACCGGAGTTTCTCGGTAAGGTCGCGATTTCGCTCGCCCTGGGCGGTGAAGGGCTTGAGATCAAGATCAAAGCGGATGAAGCCGCCGCCGGAAGGCTCTTGGCGGGACAGATCACGCAGCTTTCGGAGTCGCTTACGGAAAAAGGCGTCAAGGTGAGTTCCATCGACGTCGTTTACACAGGAGTGTCGGAACACGCGTTCGGCGGATACCGGCCGAAAGGAGACGCGCAGCCCGAAGAATCAAGGTACACAGGGGGCGCGGAAACCGCGAATATCAATTTCGGGTTCGGCTTCACCGAGGAACCGCAGCGGATATCAATGATCGACGCGGGCCTGAGCTCGATCGAGTTCAGGGCGTAACCCGGAAAGGAGAGAATTATGGCTGAAGACAGTTTGACGATATCTCAGTTATCCGGTTTGCCGTCCTATGAAGATTCCAAAAATATTCGCACGCCGAAAAATGAATTGGGGAGAAATGATTTTCTCGCGCTTTTAGCGGCGCAGATGCAGTATCAGGATCCCTTGAGCCCAATGGAAGACACAGCTTTTATCGCTCAGCTCGCGCAGTTTTCCGCTCTGCAGCAAATGGAGGCGTTAACGACCATAATGACGACCTACCAATACTTCAGCTTAGTGGGAAAATTTGTTTACGCTGAGGTCAGGATGGCCGACGGCAGACAGACCGCCGTGTCGGGTATAGTCGACCGGGTCATCATGCAGGACGGGAAAGCATGGGCGCAGATTGGCGAGTATATGATAGACTGCGAGAGAATAACGGAGGTCTTGGATAAGGATCTTTTCGCGGGGAACAAGGCTTTGCTTGAGAACACGAACCTCATAGGCAAATACTTGCAGGCCTTAACGCCGGACGAAACCGGGAAAGAGACCGTCACGGTCGCGGGCATATGCACGCGCGTGGCAGTTGTGACAAAAAAAGACGAACTCGGCAGCGTCGTAGAGAATTACTTGGCCGTCTATCTCGATCAGGGTGACGGAAAAGAAATAACGGTGCCGCTCGGCAGTGTCTTTGACATCGCGGCTAACGCGCCGGATGCATCCGGCACAGGAGAGCCGGAACCCGGCGGCGAACCCGGACCCGGCACAGGAGAACCGGACCCCGGCAGCGGGCCACCCGATCCTTAAGACCTATCAACAGACAAAACGGAGGTATAAACATATGATGCGTTCACTTTTTTCCGGAGTATCCGGATTAAGGAACCACCAAACGAGAATGGACGTAATAGGCAACAATATAGCCAACGTCAATACTACGGGCTTCAAAGCGAGCCGCACCGTATTTCAGGACATATTCAGCCAAGCCGTGAGAGGCTCATCGCAGGGCAGCGAATTCATGGGCGGCACGAACCCGATTCAAATCGGGCTCGGAATGCGGCTCGGGACCATCGACACGTTGTTCAGGCCCGGCGCTTTCGGCGGCACCGACAATATCACCGACTGCACCATAGGCGGCGACGGCTTCTTTACCATCAGCACGAACGGCCTTGACGGGGCGGACGGCAAATATCTCTTCACGAGAGCGGGCAACTTCTACATCGATAACTTCGGGCATTTGGTCACCTCTAACGGCGACTATGTTATGGGTTATCTGATCGATTTTTCAAACTATTATATGGATGACGCCAACAACAATTTGGTACGCGACCCCACGTTTGATATCGACAGCAATCTGGTTGCTCCGGACGCTGTGACCCTTATCGGAGACCCGGCCGCGTCGGCCGATCTGTCCAAGATCTATCTGAGAAACAACGGCACCGCGCCTTATATTGAAAACGGACTGCTTCAGGAATCCACACATCCTGATGGCCCTATCGCGAGCGACGCCAAGGATCCCGCTCTCGACGAAGTCTTTACCGACATCAAGATCGACAAGGACGGAGTCGTCTGGGGATTTGCCGGCGACGAACTGCTGTATCCCATAGCGAAGATAGCTTTGGCCATGTTCGTAAACAACGGCGGGCTTGAGAAACAGGGCGACAGTCTCTACCGCAACACGGGCAACTCCGGCGACCCCATGTACGCTTACGCGAAGAAGCTGGGCTCCGGCGCCGGTCTCATTATGCCGGGCGGGCTGGAAATGTCCAACGTGGACCTTGCCCAGGAGTTTACCGACATGATAGTCACGCAAAGAGGTTTCCAGGCGAATTCCCGCATCATTACAGTTTCGGATACCTTGCTTGAGGAACTTGTGAATCTCAAGAGATAAACAACAACTGTATTTTCGCGTCGCCGGCGGCATGCCGCAGACCGGTTGCCGCCGGTGACGCAAAAAGATTTACGGCGCAGGACGGCGGGGTCCGGACAGACCGCGCGTCTTTTTGCCGGCGGACGGCTCTTATGCAGTCGGGGGGATGTCTGATGATATTGGTCACACGTATAAACGGCGTCGATAAGTTTTATGTCAATGAGGATAAGATCGAATTTCTTGAGGCGACGCCCGATACCGTTATAACCCTCGATTCGGGGAAAAAATTTGTGGTCATGGAAACGATTGACGAAGTTATCGGCAGGATGGTAGAATATAAAGCGAAACTGTTCCGCTTCAGAAATCAAACGTCCGGGGACATTATCCCCGGACCGGGAAAGGAATGATCCCGACTGGAACTCACGACAATAATCGGATTGGTGTTTGGTCTTGCGTGTATATGCATAAGTATAATGATAGACGGAACCATCGGAGAGTTTATTAACATCCCGTCTGTTTTTGTGGTTATCGGAGGCGTTATCGCGGCGACCATAGTGTCATATCCCATGAGCGTTCTGAAAGGCCTCGTGAAAATAGTCGCTTCGGCTTTTAAAGCGAAAAAAGTGGACTTGAGCGAGGATGTTGAAAATATCATCAAGATCGCCAATATTGCCAGACGCGAGGGTATACTCGCTTTGGAGGAAACCGTTAGTGAAACCGGAGATTTTTTCCTGAAAAAAGGAATAATGCTTATAGTCGACGGCTCCGACCCCGAACTTGTGAAAAGCATTATGGAAACCGAGCTGGATTTCATCCGCGAGCGGCATTCGCAGGGACAGGCCGTTATGCTGCAAATGTCATCTTACTCGCCGGCTTTCGGTATGATAGGAACGCTGATCGGCCTTATCAACATGCTCGGGCGTTTGGATGACCCGAGCGCCTTGGGGCCGGGCATGGCCGTCGCTCTTATCACGACCTTTTACGGATCATGTATGGCCAACTTGGTATTTACGCCCATTGCGAAAAAACTCGGCAGCATGAGCGACGAGGAATATCTGAAAAAAGAGATGCTTTTGGAGGGCATACTGTCCATACAGGACGGTGAGAACCCGCGTATCATCCGCGAGAAACTTAATGCGTTCCTGCCCGAATCTCAGGTCGAGCAGATCGAAAAGAAACAAGCTGCCGCTTCGTCTGCTTCTTCGGAAAGCGGAGCATAGACATACGCGCGGTTTTCAGCGCGCGTATATTAGTTTGCGAGAAAGAAAGGGTTTGATATGGCGAGAAGAAAAAAAGACGGCGGCGGCGCCGGCGAAGGGGCGAACTGGATGGATACCTACGGCGATATGGTCACGCTCCTTCTTACTTTTTTCGTTCTTTTGTTTTCTATGTCAACCATTGACGAGGTCAAGTGGGAAGCGCTCGTGGGCGCTCTTTCCGGCACGGGAAACACCATAATACCCGTTATGGACATACAAAGCGCCGTTGACGCGCCTATCAAACTTGAGATAAATACAGCTACCACCAGAGAATCAAAGGACCCGAGCGATCCCGACTCGTCCAGCGAAGAGAGGGACTTGCAAATCTTTTGGGAATTGGTAAACAACCTTCAAACCTTTATTAATGAAAATGATCTGAACGCGGAACTGCACCCGGATCCCGATACGCTGACGGTAATAATGAGAGTGACCGACAATGTCTTTTTTGATTCTGGAGACGCCACAATAAAACAGGTGGCATATGAAATACTTGACGAGCTTGCGCAATTGTTCGCGGACAATATGCCGCTGATAAGCACCGTGGATATTGAGGGGCACACCGATACAGATCCGATAAGCAACGCGATGTATACGGATAACTGGGACCTGTCCGCCAAACGGGCGACCAATACGGTGAGGTTTCTTCTCAGAAACGAAGGGGTCGATGAAACGAAACTGACCCCCAAGGGGCTTTCCGAGTTCCATCCGGTCGCGCCGAACGACACGCCTCAGGGCAAAGCCGCAAACAGAAGGGTCGACTTTGTGATACAAAGCATTACGAGCATGTAAGGAGCGGAGAGAATGAATAAGAAACTGATAATAATAATTATTGCGGTGGTTATGGTCGTGATCGTCGGGGTCGCGCTGTATATCTTTGTGTTCAGCGGAGACAGGGAACTGCCTTATGTCTATGCCGAATATTCTCCCGGAGACTTCTTTGTGACGAATGTCAAAGAACCCTCGACCCGGCTGCTAAAGGTGACGGTGGTGCTTTCGCTGAATACAGATACCTTGGGCGAAATGCTGAAGGCAAACAACAGCGTTATTCGAGAAACTATACTGTTCGTTCTGCGTGATCAGGATGAAGAAACGCTCAGAGCCGTCAATTTGGACGGAGTTAAAACAAAAATTACGAACGCGCTTAATGAAAAACTTGAAATTGACAATATAACCGGTATACTGTTTAGTGATTACGCGGTGCAGTAGAGCGGCGTTACAGGCCCTAAAGGGGGAATAAGATTGCCGGACATATTGTCGCAAGCGGAAATAGACGAACTGTTAAACTCACTGACGGCGGCTCCGGGACCTGAGGAAGAGAAGAAGAAAGAGGAACCGACGGA
>Ga0082212_10012145_pt1 | contig 10868 bp, 8 predicted proteins | sample TergutNt197P3_FD_71548 | JGI IMG/M metagenome (GOLD analysis project Ga0082212, IMG submission 71548) | Neocapritermes taracua P3 segment gut microbial communities from Petit-Saut dam, French Guiana - Nt197 P3 | ecosystem: Host-associated > Arthropoda: Insects > Digestive system > Gut ...
TATCAATACGAGTTTTCCCCATTGGTTCTGCGGCAATTTCAAGAAGTACAATCACGATGTCAATTCGCTACCGTTCGATCAGCATGAACTGATTGCCCTCATTGCTCCGCGACCGGTCTATATTGCCAGTGCGGTGGAAGACCAGTGGGCAGACCCGAAGGGGGAGTTTCTCTCCGCCTTGTATGCCGATCCGGTCTATAAACTGCTCGGCACCGACGGCATTGCCAGCGTAACAGAAATGCCGGAAGTTAACAAACCGGTGGGCGGCACGATTGGCTATCACATTCGTACCGGCGTGCATGACGTGACGGAGTACGATTGGGAACAGTATCTCAATTTTGCGGATAAGCATTTTAAGTGAGAGAGACCCGCGTCGCGAGGGCAACAAGCCGGAGCAACGTTATTCTGTTTTCTGCCATTCGATACCGAGCATCACAACGTTGATGCCCGATCCGATGCCGAGCAGTGCGACACGACTGCCGTTTGGGACGAAACCGCTCTCAATGCCAATCGTCGCCGCCGTTGGTAATGCCGCACTTCCTGTATTGCCTAAGTATTCCAACGTGGAAAAATTCAACTCCGGCGACAGTTCCAACGTGTCGAATAGTAATTTTTGATGAGCACGCCCTACCTGATGGCAAAACGTCTTGTCAATATCACTACGCATCCAGCCGATTTCAGGTAGAAACCGCTCAAAACAGTGTGCTGCCGCTGCAACGCCTTCTTTCATCAAGGCTTCGGAGTCGGTTTGCATCAGCGGATTCATGGCATCGCCGCCGGATTGATCCGTATCGCTCCGGCAAAGGTCGCAAAACTTTGTTTCCGCATGCACTGCCCCGCCGAGCAACCGATTGCCGGTTCGCGAAATGTTCCGATGGGTGAGCAACACCGCCGCACTGCCGGAGCCGATAGTCAGCGACGCAAATGCCGGCTTCACGCTTTTCCGTGTCAGCGAAAAATCGGTATTGAGATACTGAATCGTCGTTTCCATCAGGGATCGGGAACTTTCCGTTCCGACCACAATGCCCGCTTCGATATGACCGAGTTCGATCATATTGGCAATCTGAATCATTCCACTCACGATTCCGAGACACGCATTGGAAATGTCATAGACGAAACCGGTCGGCGGAAAATTCAAGGCACGATGAACGCTACATGCCGTAGCAGGTTCAAGATAATCCCGGCAGACGGAACCGTGAATCAGTGCACCGACTTTATTCGGATCGAAGCCTGTTTGTTCGAGCATTTTTTGGACGGTCAGCACGCTTTGCTGACCGGGCGTTTTGCCGATGTTCCAGATTCGGCGTTCCTTGATACCGGTCAGGGCTTCAAGTCTTCCCTCCGGCAGGTTCAGACGTTGATAGAGCGGTTCGCACCGTTTTTCCAGCAATTCGGTCGTGATGACCTCTTCCGGCAAACAATGAGCAAAAGCCTCGATACAGACGTTGGTGTATTTCATGCAGGCTGACTATATCCCCTCGCCCTCGGGGAGGAGGGTGAGGGTGTGGGGAACGCTAATTCAAATCATAACAGAGCAACAAACCCTGATCGCGGATGTACAATTTTTTGTCCACCACCACAGGATATGTCCAACTGTTCGCGTTGCTACGTTCCGGTTGATCGAATTTGCCGAGTTCCTTGTATCCGCTCGGCGTGGCTTCGACCAGTGCAATGGTACCGGCATCCTTCTCACCACGAACGATCAGTTTACCGTCAACATATATCAGCGAACCTTTGCCGACACTCTCGTTTGTCCAAACGATGTTACCTGTTTTCGCATCAACGCAAGCCAACTCACGGTTTGTCAGCAGATAAAAATGATCGCCGACCGAAACGATTCCACCATGATGCGAAATAAGATTTTGAAGTCCATCATCATTGGTTTTTGTCGCTTTGAAACCGTTCCCTTCCTTCGCAATGCGGTAAAAATAGGCTCCGACACGATAATGGCAAGAAGCCATAATGACATCACCGCAGAGCACCGGATCGGAGCAAACGGCAGTTTGACCAGGAAATTCCGCTTCCCAAAGGGTCTTACCATCGGTCGGTGAAATCCCGGCGAGCGTACTGCCGGTCAGCAGCATGTATTGTTTGACACCCCCAATCGTCGTGGGAACGACCGAGGTGTATGCCGCCAGGTCTGTGATTTGAGCCGTGCGCCAGAGAAGTTTTCCTGTCTTATCAAACGCACCCAGTGTTCCTCCATCGCCACCAATGGGAAGGAGAATTTTATCTCCATCAAGAATCGGTGAGGGGGAGAATCCCCAGATGGACATTTTTCCGCCACCGAGGTCGCCCGGAATGTTTTTCCGCCACCGTTCTTTGCCGTCTTTTGCATCAAAAGCAGCGAAATCGCCGAACTGCCCATACGCATAGACTGTTTCGCCATCACAGGCAGGTGTTGCAAACGGACCTATGTGCCTACCGCCGCCATCACCGGACTTGGCAAGGGCAACTTTCCAAATTTCCTTTCCGGTGGCACAATCCATTGCAATGACATTGCACGTATCGCCGTGATCGCCCAACGTGTACATCTTGTCGCCGTAAAAGCAGAGATTGGAAAATCCAATACCGAGGGTCTCGACTTTCCAAAGCAACTTTGGTCCTCCTGCCGACCACGATTTTGCAATGCCGGTCGAGAACGAATGATTAACGCTATGAGGACCACGGAACTGGTTCCAGTTCGGTTCTTGTGTAAGAGCAACAAAACTGAATAATGCGAAAACGCAAAGCGAACGAACGAGATGTTTCATCAAATACTCCTTTTTTGGATAGAGGGCAAAACTGGCGATCATTGTACGTGAAGACTCCACCACCGTCAATACATGCGAGAACGTTTCTAAATTCAGCCCACGATAACGGTAATGTGAGCGGTTCGCTTGTGGTAGATACTCGAAGACCCACGTGCTTTGGGCCGGAACCGCCGAGACATAGGACCGCCATCGATCCGAACATCGACGACTTCGAGATCGGCAATATTTTGTGCCCGCTGGTCTTCGGCATTGGCAACAGCACTCTTGATCACGGCTTCGATCAGCCTCGCCCCGCGACTCGGACAGCAAGCCAAGAGTTCGAGGGCTTCATCGGCAAATTTTCCCCGCACAAGATCAGCGTAGGGTCTGATTTTCTGCGCACTCATTTGAGCGTACCGATGTTTTGCTTCGTATGTTTTTCCTGCTGTTGCCATTTTGATGCACCCCTCACTTAGCGGTTAAAACGCAAGCGTTTATTTGCGAAAACCGAGTCCTATTTCTTGCCCCCCTTGCCGCCGTGTCCGCGAAAAATCCGGGTCAGGGAGAATTCTCCCAACTTATGCCCGACCATTTCTTCGGTAACGAACACCTTGTTGAAGACCTTCCCATTATGGACGAGGAACGTATGCCCCACGAACTCCGGCACGATGGTACAAGCCCTCGCCCAAGTTTTGATCGGCTCTTTTTTGCCGATGGCATCCTGTTTCTCGACCTTTCGGAACAGTTTCAGGGTAACGAAAGGACCTTTTTTGATTGATCTGCTCATAACTCTACAGAGTATTTTATAAAAAAATTGCGCATTGGACAGGGGGGGCATCACGTATCAGTCCGTTTTCAAGTTTTGTGCGAGTCGAATCATTTCGACATTTTTGTTCCCATCTGCCCTCTTTCGCAATCACCCGCTGGTGGGCTACTCCCCATTGTCCTTTGCATTTGGTACAATGGGCAGACTGGCGGGACGTTACAAGAGTATTTCTTGCCGATTTTTCTATCCTGTCAGAGCCTATGCCAAAGTACCGATTTGAAGCGATTGACCAGAAAGGTCAAGAAATTAAAGACATCGTCGAAGCCGCGACCGAAGAAGATGCACAGGCAACCATTCGGCTGATGGGATACCATCTGACGAAAATTGCTCTGCACAAAGAACGGAAGGCAAAAACTGCCAAGAAGGGTGCCGGCGGAAAAACATTGGCACTGGGCTTCGTCAAATCCAAACAACTGACGACCTTTACTCGACAACTTTCCATTTTGCAAGATGCAGGGCTTCCCATTTTGCGGAGTCTCAACATTTTGAAAAACCAGGCACAGAATGGAGGTTTACGCAACAGTTTGATTGACACCGTCTATGAAATTGAAGGAGGATCAAATCTTTCGGAAGCGTTTGGCAAGAATCCGAAGGTGTTCAACCGGTTGTACGTCAACATGATCAAAGCCGGTGAGGCGGGTGGTGCTCTCGAAGTCATTTTACAGCGGCTTGCCGACTTTTTGGAACGTTCCGAAGCCCTCAAACAGCGGATCAAATCAGCGTTGACCTATCCGATCTTCGTGATCCTTGCGGCAGTCGGGATTTTGTCGTTCATCATGATCAAAATCGTGCCGGAATTCAGAAAGATGTTTGAAGAATTCGAATCAGACCTTCCCCAAATGACTGAAGTGTTGATAGCAATTTCCAACAACGTTGTGTTGTATTGGTATTTGTTACCGATTATTCCGCTTTCGATCTGGTTGCTTGTCAAACTGACGACGAGTTTTGAACCGGGACGATTCGGCTGGCATCTGTTCCTGTTAAAATTGCCGATCTTCGGTCCGTTAGTCGAAAAGACGACCATCGCCCGATCAACACGAACGCTTGGCACCTTGGTCACGTCCGGTGTGCCGATTTTGGAGGCACTGCACATCACCAAAGAAGCAAGCGGTAATGCCGTGTTCGAACGGATGTTCCAGAGAATTCTCGAAGCGATTCGGGATGGAGACACGATTGCCAACCCAATGAAGGTACATTCCCGACCACCATTTCACGTTGGAGCGTTGCTCTACTTTATGTTTTTCGGGGTCCTTGTTGGCGCATTATGGTACATCATGCGGTTACGAGATCGTGTCATGGATGATATGGTTGTCAATATGGTGGATGTCGGTGAAGAGACGGGAGAACTGGATACGATGCTCTACAAAGTGGCAGACACTTACGACCAGGAAGTAGAAGTGGCAACCAATGGTTTGATGGCAATGTTGGAACCGCTCCTCGTGATGATTCTCGGAGGAATCGTTGGTTTCATCGTCATTGCGTTGTTTATGCCGCTGATTAAACTGATTACCGACCTGTCGGCAAGTTGACGAACCTTGACCCGCTTTGAAATTCCGATACACTAAATTGGCATGTCCTCCACCTACGACCAGCATGCCGTCAAGGAACGCATTCGCGATGCCACCGACATCGTCGAACTCGTGGGGCACTACATTCCCCTCAAACGTGCTGGCAGGAATTACGTCGGACGTTGTCCCTGGCACGACGATACCCGACCGAGTTTGCAAGTCAATCCTGAACGCCAAACCTTCAAATGCTGGGTCTGCGACATCGGCGGTGATGTTTTCGCCTTCATCATGAAAATCGAAAACGTCGACTTTCGCGAAGCCCTCGAAATCCTTGCCGATAAGGCGGGAATTTCTCTGCCGAAGCCACAGAACACAATAGCCGGAATGGAGCGGAGCGCTATGACGGACTCCGAAATAACACGGAAACAACTTTTTCAAGCCGCCGATTGGGTTGCCAAAATGTATCACGAGGCGTTACTCCAAACCGAAGAAGCCGAAGTTGTGCGGCAATATCTGGAAAACCGAAACGTTAGCATCGAGGCAATCAAGCAATTTAAAATCGGTTACGCTCCCATCGACCGAAATTGGCTTGCGAACAAGGTTAAAAAGCCGGAACAGATCAAAGTGTTGGAAATCATCGGCAATTTTCGACAGCAGCGAAACACTACGGACAACTTGGTTACGCAAACGACCGGTTCCCGGTACGACTTTTTTCGCGGTCGGCTTATTTTTCCCATCCGTGATGAACAGGGTCGCACTGTTGCGTTCGGCGGACGCTTGATTCCCGACTCGCCGCTCAGCAATGATGATTGGCACAAAGACCGAAAGTACCTCAATTCGCCGGAAACAATGCTTTTTTCCAAGCACAAGGTTTTGTACGGTCTCGACCTTGCCAAGCAACGGATCAAGGAAACCCGGCGAGCATTGATCATGGAAGGTTACACCGATTGCATTACTGCTTACCAATTCGGCTTCGGCGAGGCGGTGGCGGTATTGGGCACGGCACTGGGTCCCGCTCACATTCGCTTGCTGAACCGGATGGGCGCAGAAAAAATTATTCTGATGCTCGACGGCGATAAGGCGGGGCAAATGAAAGCCGAAAGCAATCAAGTGCTGACCGATTTCATCGCACAGGGTGCCGATATGGCAGTGTTGACTTTGCCGGAAGGGCTCGACCCTTGCGATTTTCTGGAAAAGTACGGTGCCGATGCACTCAATGCGTTGCTCCAAACGGAAACGGTCGATGCTCTCGAACATGTCTTTCGGGCGAAGACTCGCCACATCAATTTGAAAACCGACATCATTGGTTCGAGCCGGGCATTGGATTCGATCCTTGAAATTATTGGACACGCACCGATCAAGGGAACGTCGCCGGATGATCCGATTCGTTTTCGGATTGAAAAGACGCTGCAAAATTTATCTGTGCGATTTTCTGTGCCGGAAGACCAGATTCGCCGCCGGTTAAAAGAAAAGCAGACGGCAGACGGCAGACGGCAGACAGCAGACGACAGCAGAGAGCTGGCGACAGTGTCGCCGGAACATTGGAGCAAGGAAGATGTGCCGGACTTGTTGGAGCGGGATATGCTCGAACTGTGGATACTCGATCCGACGGCGATTTACGAATTTTGGGAACATGTGCTGCCGGAACAACTTCGGTCTCCGATCACACGGTTGATTTACGATCAGTGTAGCGAATTGGTCGAGCAGCATGGCAAGCCGGCGACGTTCGACAATTTAATGACGGCGTTTGACGATCCGCAGATGAAAAATTTTCTCATCGAATTGGAAGCCTCCGGCCGCAAGAAATTTTTCAACGAGGAAGACGATGAAATTGATGCCGTCCTTCGGCACGAGTTGACCGAACGGTGGAAAGAGCCAGCGTTCAAGGAATTGAAAGCGAAATTGATCGCAGAAATCATTTCGGCGTTCGACCGCCGGGCATCGGATCGCAAACATCGGCACGACTTGAATGCACTCCGCAGTACTGACCTGTCTGAAGAGGAAAAGACACAACAGTTGTTGGCATTGCAACGCAAATTACGGGAACAACCGTGAATCCCAGCGGGGTCAATCGGGAGTCCTTTCGGGGACTGCTATTCCCGGCTCTCGTGCGGTATAATGACGTTTTCCCATTCTCAATTACAGGAGATCCTATGAAACGCTATGCCGCTTCGGTAATGTTGTTGCTTTTATGTTCACAGACGCTTCAATCGGCGGAGCCGGATATTTGTATCCGTGAAAACAGTTTCCAGAGCGATTGTCCGATTATTCGGGCGGAGCGACCGTTCAAGTTGGAAGCGTTCATTGACCGCGACGGTACTATCGCTTACGAATGTCGTCTCACGGTTCCGGCACATTGTACCGTGTCCGAGCATAAGCAAACGCTGGCGAAGGGGGGCGTTGTGGAAACGTGGAACGTTGTTTGCCGCCAACCGGGGCAGGTTGAATTTTCACTGGACCTGCTCATCGACGGAAAATTGTTTCAGCAATCGACCATTTCGCAGGCTGTTTTGCCGCCGCGTAAGATTGAAAAGTTGGACTACATTCCCACACCGAAACCGGTCAAGACGCAACTGTTGATCGGTGCCCATAATTGTCCCCTCTGGGAATCGGACCGTGCAGACCTCTGGAACCAAGTTGTTAAGAAGCATCAGGAGCGCACTCCGGCACTGGGTATTTATTCGCAGGACAATCCCGAACTCGCCGATTGGGAAACGAAATGGGCTGTCGAACATGGCATTTCGTTTTTCATCTATTGTTGGTATCGTACCAGTCAGGGCGGTCCGGTCACGACGATGTTCGAGCAAAGTGCCTTCGATGATGCTCTGTTCAAGTCCCGCTTTGACAAGCAGATGAAGTTCACGATCATGTGGGAAAACCAACGGCAGGGCTTTGCCGGCATCAGCGATTTGGATGACCTGCGGGACAACCTTATGCCGTACTGGATCGACAAATTTTTCAAGCGGGAAAATTATCTGAAGATCGACAACAAACCGGTGCTGTTCGTTTATCAACCGCACGATGTTGCCAGAGACCTCGGCGGTGACGATAAGGCAAAAGAAGCGTTCGACTTAATGCGTGAAATCAGTAAAAAAGCCGGTTTCGACGGATTGTACCTCTTGGGTGAATACCGTGGTGCCGATCCGAATCATTTGCAGCGTTACAAAAATATGGGATTGGATTACACGTTCGCTTACTGTTGGTATGTTCATAACAGTCCGCCGCCGGCGGTTGTGATCGAAGAACAGATGAAACAGATCAAGGCGATGCAGGACAAGCACGACATTATTCCGCAGATCGTTACGTTGTCGCAAGCGTGGAGCGGTTGGAAAGACGAAGGTACGATCTGGAAATTACCGCCGGACGATTTTGAAATTCTTCTCCGTAAGGGCAAGGAATTTATCGAAACCAATATCTCGAAAGACGAACTCGGCAGCAAGATGCTGATTCTCGACAACTGGAATGAATGGAGCGAAGGACATTACATTGCTCCGTATCGGGAATACGGTTTCGGTTATCTCGATGCCGTGCGTCGGGTTTTTTCCGATGCTGCCGAGCCTTGCGATGATTTGATTCCCGAAGACATTGGATTCGGACCGTACAGTTTGCCGAAGTCCATGTTTGAGAACCGAACATCGTGGATTTTCCACGGCAGCGATTACGAGAATTGGAAGCGGCATTTCAGTCCGTCGCAAGATTGGCGAGGCATGATGAATGTCAAGGACTATCAGAACGTCGGAAAATATTTGACGTTTGAATCGACCACCGGCGATCCTGCGATTGGAGTATTACAGGACCGTACCCGTGCCTCTCAGTTCGAGAAACTGGTCGTCCGAATGAAAACGAGCATTGTCAAGGACGATATGCTCCAATTTTTCTGGAAGACTGAACAGTCACCGCAGTTTACCGAGGAACATTCTGTCAGGGCGGCAGTTCGTCCCTCGCCGGGCTTTGTGGATTATGTTCTTTCCTTGAAGGGTGTTCCCGGTTGGCAAGGACGTGTTACCGAATTGCGGTTGGACCCGGTGACAACGGAAGGCATCAATATCGAAATCGAACACATTCGATTGGAATAGTAGCAGTTATACAGGAAGCAACACGCACACTTGGGTGTGCCAAAGTTTAGAAGGGCTTACGCGCAAAATCTATCACGAATATTTCGCCATTGTACGTCAATCGAAGTTTTTACGAAAAAATTTGCGGATGTGTTGGGCAATCAAGCCGTTACGGATGCCCGCCGCTCGTGCGCAATTTCATTCCTTCTTGCATTTTCCACAGCAGGAATCTTTTCGGCAAACTCTTGACAACCGATAAACCGTATCGTACAATGGTCCCCAGAACCTCGCAAAATAGGATTGGAGAAAAATCATGGCAAAGAAAATGAAGGTACAGAATTTTTACGAACCGCTCGTCATGAAATATGAGGAGCATGACATTCCCACAATCGCAGACAACGAGGTCTTGATTAACGTCAAGGCTGTCGGTATCTGCGGTTCGGACGTGTCCTACTACTATGGACACAGTCCGCTGGACACCCCTAACGGAAAGGGGCCGCTGTACCTCGGACACGAGGCAAGCGGTGTCGTCGCACAAGTGGGGGCGATCCCTGACCGATTGGGACTATTCAAGAAGGGAGATCGTATCGCACTCAATCCCGTACAGCAGTGCAACTCCTGCCCCGCTTGCATGCGCGGGGAATTCAATACCTGCGGATACCCGGAAGTGATCGGGGTCTCGGTCAATGGATGTTTTGCCGAGTACGTAAAGGTAAAATACACCCACGTTTACAAGATTCCCGATGAGGTGAGTTTTGAAGCGGCGGCACTGGCGGAACCACTGGCATGCTCGACGCACGGCATCCAAAGATTGGATATTCAACTGGGACAAACGGTGGTCGTGTACGGCTTGGGCGGCATCGGACTGATGATGGTGCAACTTGCCAAGGCATCCGGTGCAGGAAAGGTGATCGCCATTGACGTTCGGGATTTTTCTCTGGAAAAGGCAAAACAACTCGGCGCAACGCAGATCATCAACACGTTCGAGAAGAAGTCGAAATACTATGCCGAATCCGCATCGGCAAAGGTGATGGAATACAACGGCGGTCGCAAGGCACCGCGCTGTATTGTTGCCACCAGCCACATGGAAGCATTGCAGGATGCGCTCAACGTAACAGGTGCGTGTTCGACAATCGTCTATTTCGGACTGCCTTCCCCGGAGGATCGTCTCCAAATTCCTGTCCTCGAAGCGATCCAATCGGAACGCACGATCAATTTCTCGTGGTTGGCACCACTGGTGTGGGACAACGTGTTTGCTGCCGTCGCATCGGGTCAGGTCAAAGTCGAACCGATCATCACGCATAAATTCACACTTGCCGACGCAGAGGCGGGCATCAAGTTCATGAAGGAAGGTAAAGAGGACAAAATCAAGGGGGTTGTGTTGATGTAATCATCCACCGAGAATTTGACTTGGAGAGAGTTTGGCGCTCTGGAAATCAGACGGTACAACTAGGAACCAGGAGATTCAAATCATGACAAAAAGAGAACGAGTTCGAATGGCTCTTGCCCATAAGGATGTCGATAAGACACCGTATTTAATCGAGTTGTGCAAAGAGACGATGGAGGCGTTTACCACGAAATACGGGGTAAAGAAGGAGGATTTCGTTGATTTTGCCGGTTGCCATCTCGAGAAGATGAATTATAACGGAGGTGAACTCATCTCGCCGAACAGATTCCGCGACGATTTTGGTATCGTGTGGAACCGCAGTGCGGGCGACGATATTGGCATCATTGAGGAATATTTTCT
>Ga0082212_10012146_pt1 | contig 10868 bp, 10 predicted proteins | sample TergutNt197P3_FD_71548 | JGI IMG/M metagenome (GOLD analysis project Ga0082212, IMG submission 71548) | Neocapritermes taracua P3 segment gut microbial communities from Petit-Saut dam, French Guiana - Nt197 P3 | ecosystem: Host-associated > Arthropoda: Insects > Digestive system > Gut ...
TGACAAAACGCCCCCCCGCGCGCGCCGACAGCAATCCGCAGACGCCGCCAAAAAGCGAGGCTGCCCCGGGCGCCGGAGCGGCCCCGGCCGCGAAACGAGGAGGGCATATGGTTAAGGTATCCCGCCTTCAAGGCAAAGAGTTTTATGTGAATCCGGACATGATTGAGTTTATGGAGGAAACTCCTGATCTCGTCGTTTCGATGATCTCCGGCAAGAAGCTGATCGTGGAAGGCTCCGCCGAGGAACTGACGGACCGCATCGTCGCGTACCGTGTACGCACCCATGGTGCGCTGCCGAAGGCTATCCGCCGGGGCCGGGAAACCGACCTTGAACTGGAACCGGGATTAGACTGATCGTATGACCGCATCAATCTTCCGTGAGGAGTGGATTCGATTGAATCGTAAAATCTTGCCGGCGCCGCTGCTGATGTTGATGGTCCTGTCACTGGCCTTTGGGCTGACGGCCTGCGGCGGGGAGCCGGAGGAGACGCCCGCGCCGCTGGAGCCGGCGCACATCTTGAAGATAACGGATCTGCTCAGGAACAACGTCAAGGAGGACCCGAACGCCGATTACGAAGGACCTGCCTACGTATTCTGCCGCGTGTCCATTGAGGCGATGTCGGAGGAGGATTTGGACGTCCTGTCCGACCATGAGGTAAAAATCCGGGATATCATCAATACGATCATGCGCTCTAAAACCCTGGCGGAGCTGAAAAGCGCCAACGCGAAGGATGTTTTGAAGAAGCAGCTCAGCGAAATGGTTGTCGAAGCGCTGGAGGATTACCGCATTACGGAGCTGAAGGGCATTTACTTCACGGAGTACTACACCACCCCATAACGCGCGCGAATACCGGATATTCATTACAGGCGGATAGAATGGGGGGAACGTAGGTGTCCGACGTCCTTTCGCAAGCCGAAATTGACGCTCTGCTCAGTAAGTTTGATTCCGGCGAGATGGATGTGGAAAACGAGCAGAAGGAAGATACCGGGAAAATTTACGAATATGACTTCCGCACCGCGAATCGCTTCCATAAAGAGCAGATGCGCACGCTGAATATCATTTACGATACCTTTGCGCGGCTGTTGTCCAACTATCTGTCGGGAACCCTCCGGGTGATGGCCAGCGCGGACGTCATGGGCATTGAGGAGCTGAAATATCAGGAATTCATCAACGCGCTGCCTTCGCCGGTCATTCTGGCGATCATGCGCCAGCCGCCTCTGGTGGGACCCATCCTGTTTGAAATCTCGTCGGATGTCGCTTACGCCATGATTTCGCGGCTGCTCGGCGGGCAGCCGGCCCACTCCGGCAACGCCGGTTCCGGGGGCGGCGGCCGTGAGTTTACCGAGATTGAGCTGGTGCTGATCGAACGCATTCTGCGTCAGTTCATTCCGCTGTTTGTGGAAAGCTGGAACAAGGTGATCCAGACCAACGTCGTGTTGGACCGCATTGAAACCAATCCGCAGTTTGCGCAGGTCATTGCCACCAACGAAACCGTCGCGATCATTTCGGTCAACGTCAAGCTGGGCGAAGCGGAAGGGATTGCGAATATCTGTTTGCCGCATCTCGCGCTGGAGCCGGTCAGCAAGCAGATGTCCACCAAGATGATGTACCAGCAGGAGACGCATCATGACCATTCGGCGGAGAAAGACATCACCGTTCGGATCGAACGGACGCGGCTGGACGTTTCCGCCGTCTTCAACGCCACCACCGCCACGGTGCGCGAGGTGCTGGGGCTGTCGGTCGGCGACGTACTGCAGCTGGAACACTCGCTTTCGGAGCCGCTGACCCTGATGGTTGGGCATCTGCCCAAGTTCAAGGCGGGGCTGGGCGTAAAGGATAACCGGTACGCCGCCAAAATCTCGGAAGTGATACGCAAGGAGGATTCCGATGAGTAACGGGTTGTCTCAAGCGGAAATAGACGCCCTGTTAAAGGGCGACGGATCAGACAGCGGCGGCGCGCCTCCGGCGGACGATCCGGGGAAGTCCTTGTCGCAGGAAGAGATCGAAGCCATGCTCGCCGGCGGCGCGGACGACGCGGCGGCTCCTGCGCAAGCCGATTCCGCGGAGTCGGCCCCGAGCGAACCGGAAGCCATGGATGCTCCGGAGATGTTTGAGGGCGCGGGTGACGGCGAGAACAGTACGCTGAGCGCGGAGGAAATCGAGGCGGCGTTCGCTTCCATTCCCAATCCGGAGGCGGCGGGCCTGACCCTGACGGACGACGACATTGCCCAGCTGGCGCAAAAGCCGGAGGCGGTCGTATATGAGCCCGGCAAGCCGGTCAAGGAATACGACGGATACCTGTCGGCGATCGAGACGGACGCGATGGGCGAGATCGGGAACATCAGCATGGGCACCTCGGCCACCACGATGTCCTCCCTGCTGCGCCAGCGCGTGGATATCACAACGCCGCGCGTCTCGATCACGACGATGAGCGATATCGCCAAGGTGTACCCGCTGCCGTTTGTGGCGGTGGAGATTCAATACACCACCGGGCTTCAGGGCGTCAACGTGATTTTCATGCAGGAGCATGACGTAAAAATCATTACCGACCTGATGATGGGCGGGGACGGGTCCAATATAGACGGCGAGATCAATGAAATGCACATGAGCTGCATCAGCGAGGTCATGAATCAGATGATCGGCTCGGCGTCGACGTCCCTATCCAAGCTGCTGGGCTGTACGATTGATATTTCGCCGCCGGTGGCGTACTCCGTGCATTTGGGCGTGGAAAATGTGTATCCGTTTTCCAATATGAGTGACGTCATTGTGCGCACGGCCTTTGATATGGTAGTGGAAGGGTTGATCAACAGTGAGATCATGCAAGTCACCCCGGTGCCTTTTGCGAAGAGTATGATCGAGACGATGCTAGGCGGGGTTGCTCCCGCGTCAGAGGCGGCCCCCGCTCCCGCGCCTGTGGCAGCACCGGCCCCCGCTCCGGCTCCGGCTCCCGCACCGGCCCCCGCCCCGGTGGCCGCCGCGCCGCCGCCGGAATACGCGGCCCCGCCGCCGCCGGAGGGAGGCTATCCGCCGCCGTATCCGGGCTATCCGCCGACCCCCGCGTATCCGCCGCAGGGCTATCCGGGGTATCCCGGGTATCCGGGCTATCCGCCGGCCCCCGCCGCCGCGCCGCCGGTCGATTACAAGGCCATGAAGTTCCAATCGTTCGATGAAGCGGCCGCGCTGGCGGGCGGGGAGAACATGGATCTGCTGATGGATGTGCCGCTGTCGGTATCCGTGGAGCTGGGTAAGAGCAAAAAGTATATCCGCGAGATTGTGGATTTCAACATCGGCACCGTTATCATACTCGACAAAATGGCGGGAGAACTGGTCGATGTGGTTGTCAACGGCAAGCTGATCGCCAAGGGCGAGGTGGTCGTGATCGACGAATACTACGGCGTGCGCATCACCGATATTGTCAGTCCGTCTAAGCGCATCAGCGCGGGTCCTGGCTAAACCAATATCAATCATGAAGGCCAATGGAGGTAAATACGATGGGTAACTCAATTCTGATTGTCGACGACGCCGCGTTCATGCGTATGATGATCAAAGAGGTCTTGACCAAAAACGGCTTCAACGTCGTAGGCGAGGCGGAGAACGGCAAAATCGCCATGGACAAATACAAGGAGCTGAATCCCGACTTGGTCATCATGGACATCACAATGCCGGAGGTCAATGGGATTGACGCGCTGAAAGGGATCCGCGCGATCAACGGTTCGGCTAAGGTCATTATGTGCTCGGCCATGGGACAGCAGGCCATGGTCATCGAGGCGATCCAGAATGGCGCGAAGGACTTTATCGTAAAACCCTTCCAGGCGGACCGCGTGTGCGAGGCCGTCAGGAAGGTCTTGGGATAAGTGACGCGTGATCCATTGGCGCTGATCCGGGCCGCGATCCCCGCGCGCGTCAGTCTTGTATTGTGGACTGGCGGCATCCCGTGGGGTTTTATAGGCAGTCTTGTCCTGTTTGCGGTGATCATGGCCGGTACGTTCTTGTTGCTTCGCTTTTTCTCGGGCCGGGGATTGGGCCGTCAGGGGCGTTTCCTGACTGTGCTGGACCGCTTTCCCATCAGCAAGGATTGTCAGATACTGGTGATCCGCATTGGCGAGCGCGTCCTGGCGGTTTGCGTTGGGCGCGAGGGGGGCAGCTTGCTGTGTGAGCTGGACCCCGCGGACCTGAAGGCCGCCGGGCATTCGGAGAGTCCGGTTCGCGCCGCGGAGGGCCGCGCGCCTGAGCGCTCCGGGTTTTGGGGGCGCTTTTGGCATAACATAAGGCTCAACGCGGGACTGATGCCGAAAGGCACAAAGCCGATGGGGCCGCCGCCCAAGGCCGGGGACGCGGATACGCAGGCGTTTGCCGATATTTTAGCCGCCCTGCAGCAGCAGGGGGAAAGCGCTGTGTCCGGCAGACCGGACGCAGGCGCGGGGGAAGCCGATTACCGCGCCGCCGTAGAGAATATGCGCCAGCTGGCGCAGACCGACCGTACCGCTCCCGCGGCCCGTACCCTGTCCCCGCCTTCGCAAGCGGACGGGGACACCGCGCGGGAGCTTTTGCGCGTGTTGGAGGAACGGCGGAAGGAAACCGCGAAACCTGCCCATACTAATCCGGGGCGCGCGGTCCCTCCGGAGCCGTCGCGCAGCGAGGCCATTGATGGGATTCTGGATTCCATCGCCAAAAGACAGAGCCGTTATGCCCCCGGCAAGCCCGGCGGGGATGACAAGAGGGGAACATGAGTATGAAGCGCGGAACCCGGGTCAAATACGCCGCCGCGCTGCTCGCGGTTTTGCTGGCGGGCCTGTTTTTGCTGGCCGTGCCCGCGGCGGCGGCCAATCAGGGGCCGGACATCACCGGCGGGGACGACAGCATTTTTCCGTTTACCCTGATTACCGAGCTGCTGGGCGACCGCACTGTCGACACGGCGGGCAACACCATTGAACTGATCCTGTTGCTGACCGTGCTGTCGCTGGTGCCGTCCATTCTGGTGATGATGACGTCGTTCACGCGCATCGTGATCGTGCTGTCGTTTACGCGCAACGCGATGGGCACGCAGTCGATGCCGCCCAATCAGGTGCTGATCGGGCTGGCGCTGTTTCTGACGTACTTTACCATGTACGGACCGATCCAAGACATCAACAACAACGCGTGGAAGCCGTTCAACAATGGGGACATCCCGATCGCGGAGGCCGGGGAAGCGGCCGTGGGGACGCTGAGAAACTTTATGCTGGATCAGATCACCTTGCAGGGCAACCACGCGGACCTGGCGCAGTTTGAGACGCTGGCCAACCTGTCCGCCGAGGACATCGAGACGGTCGACCAAATCCCGACGCATGTGATCATTCCCGCGTTTATCACCAGCGAGATCAAGACCGCGTTCCGCATGGGGTTTTATATTTTCCTGCCGTTCATCGCCATTGACATGGTGGTGGCGTCCGCGCTGATGAGCATGGGCATGATGATGCTCCCGCCCGCGATGATTTCACTGCCGTTCAAGATCATGATCTTCGTGCTGGCGGACGGCTGGCAGTTTATCGTCACGCTGCTGATTCGGAGTTTTACGGGGTAATAGGGCAGCAGACACAAACCTAGCGCCCAGTTACGCCACACCTTTTCTTTTTGGTTCTTTTTCTTTTTTGTAAAAGAAAAAGAATGGGGAGGGATTGTTATGACGGAAGGCGAAGTTGCGCAAATTGTCACCGACGGGGTTATGACGATCCTGTCCGTGGCCCTGCCGATGCTGGGCCTGGGCTTGGCGGTGGGCTTGATCATTTCCGTGCTTCAAGCCACCACGCAGGTCAACGAGCAGACGATCGTGTTTGTGGCGAAAATCCTGAGCGTGTTTATCGCGCTGATCATCTTTGGGCGCTGGATGCTGATCCAACTGGTGGACTATACGGTCCGCGTCTTTGAGATGATTTTGCGATGACGGCCTTCACAGACGCCGGCCTGATTTGGCTGGTTCAGTTTTTGCTGATTTTAACGCGCATGACGGCCATGTTCGTGCTCTCGCCTATTTTGGGGCGCAACAATATCCCCAGCCTCGCCAAAATCGGCCTGTCGCTGCTGGTGACGTTTATGCTGATCAACTTCTATCCCCCGGCGGCGCCCGACTATCCGTTCGACACGCCGCTGGCGGTAGCGGGCGCGGTGCTGTTGGAGTTGATCGTCGGGTTTGTTCTGGGGTTTGGGACGATCCTGTTTTTCAATGTCGTTCACATGGCGGGGCATATTATCGACGTGCAGATCGGGTTTGCCATGTCCCAGCAGTTTGACCCCGGGACCGGGATGCAGGTCCCGATCGTCGGCAGTTTGCTGAATCTGATGTTTGTCCAGTGCTTTCTGATTGCCGACGGGATTCCGACGCTGGTCGGCATTACGGGGCGCACGTTTCAGGTGATCCCGGTGGGCGGCGCGGTGGTTTCGCCGGCCTTAGCCATGGCGGTGGTCGACGCCTTTCTCCGATGCTTTGTGCTGGCGCTGAACATCGCCATGCCTGTGCTGGCGTCGGCGATGCTGCTGGAAATCGGGTTAGGAATCGTGGTGCGCACGGCCCCGCAGATGAACATCTTTGTGATCGGCATTCCGCTGAAAGTCGTAGTGGGCCTGATTTCGCTGTTTTTGTGCATTCCGGTGTTCGTGGCGCTGACCGGCGGGGTGTTTGACCGGATGTATGAGACGATCGACATGCTGTTTACGCATTTAGTACCTGAATAGGGCAGGTGAGAGGGGTTGGCCGGGGATCAGGGCGAAAAAACCGAAAAAGCAACCCCTCACAAACGGCGGGAGGCCCGGAAAAAGGGGCAGGTGCTGAAAAGCGCGGAAGCCAACACCGCCGTATTGACCTTGGCGATGTTCGGCGCGCTGTATTTGTTCGGCGGGTCGATGTACAATTCGATCCGGAACATGATCATATCCGGGCTGAGGGATATTCCAACCCATGGCATGCCGACGCACAACGACTTTTATCTGGTATTGGTCGGCGGACTGCTGACGATTTTGCGCATCGTGGCCCCGCTGCTGGTCGTGGCGGTGATCGTGGGGCTGGCGGTCAATCTGGCGCAGGTGGGGTTTTTGTTCTCCGGAGAGGTCATCAAGCCCAAATTCAGCAAGCTCAACCCGCTGCAAGGCCTCAAGCGCATGTTCTCCATCCGGAGCTTGGTGGAGATGCTGAAAGCGGTTTTGAAGATATCGGTCGTGGGCGCGGTGGTCTATTTTGAGTATATGCGCAGCTTCGATGGCTTTCCGGGGCTGGTCGACTTAACGGTGATCCAGTCGGGTATGCACATCGTGTCGGTCGTGTTCTCGATGGCGTTCAAGGCGATTCTGGCTCTGGCCGCGATCGGCGTGGCGGATTATTTTTATCAGTGGTGGGAGTTTGAGAAAAACCTGAAAATGACCAAGCACGAGGTCAAGCAGGAGTACAAAACGCAGGAGGGCGACCCGCAGATCCGGGCCAAGCGCCGCCAGAAGCAGCGCGAGATGAGCGTGATGCGCATGATGCAGTCGCTGCCGAAAGCGGACGTCGTGATCACCAACCCCACGCACTACGCCGTCGCCTTGCAGTACAAGGAAGAGGAGTCGCCCGCGCCGGTCGTGCTGGCCAAGGGCAAGGACCATGTGGCCCAGAAGCTGAAAGCGAAGGCCCGGGAACTGGGCGTTGAGATTGTGGAGAACAAACCGGTGGCGCAGGCGCTGTATCTCGCGTGCGAGGTGGGCGACAGCATCCCGGAGGATATGTTCGCCGCTGTGGCGGAGATTCTGGCGCGGGTATACCGGGCGAAAAATCCCGTGAGATAGCTTGCGGTTTTCGCGCGGAGTATGTATAATATAAGGATACCGAAATGGCGGCGGACATCGGCCGCTGTCGCGGAAGGGGGGATGAACAGATATGGCGCAGGTGAGAATGAAAACCGGGGATTTTGCGATCTCCGTCATCATCGTAGCGGTTGTGCTGATGCTGATCGTCTCTCTGGGCACGGTGTTCATGGACATGCTGATCGTGGTCAACATCGCGCTGGCGATCACGGTGCTGCTGATTTCGGTCAACGCCAAGGACGCGCTGGCGTTTTCCACCTACCCGTCCGTGCTGGTCATCCTCACGGTGTTCCGCGTGGCCCTGAACCTGAACGCCACCCGGCTCATTCTGGCCGCGAAGGACTCTTTGGGCGCGGGCCATATGATCCGCGCGTTCGGGCGATATGTCGGCGGGGACAACATTGTCATCGGCGCGATCATTTTTATCGCGCTGATTTTGGTCCAGTTATTGGTCATCACCAAGGGCGCCGAGCGCGTGTCCGAGGTGGCGGCCCGGTTTACCTTGGACGCGATGCCCGGCAAGCAGATGGCCATTGACGCGGACCTGAACTCCGGCGTGATCGACGAAACCGAGGCGCGCCGCCGCCGCACCAACGTAGCCCGCGAGGCGGACTTTTACGGCAGCATGGACGGCGCGTCCAAGTTTGTAAAGGGCGACAACATTTTGGGCATTATCCTGACCGGCATCAACATTGTCGGGGGCTTGATCATCGGCTCGATGAGCGGCGTGGAGGATGTGCTGGGGACGTTTGTGATTCTGGCCATCGGCGACGGCCTGTGTTCGCAGATTCCCGCGCTGCTGATTTCCTCCGCCACGGCGCTGGTCGTGACGAAGGCGTCCACCGACGACAGCATGGGCGCCGACGTGACCCGCCAGATCACGCAGCAGCCGGGCATTCTGATGATTGCCGGCGGCGTGATGATGATCCTTACGTTTTTGCCGGGTATGCCGTATTACGCCACGATCCCGATCGGCGGCGGCCTGGTGATTCTGGGCTTCCTGCTCCACCGTTCGCGCAAGAAGACGCAGATCCAGGAAGAGGTCCCGGAGGCCGAGGTGGCCGCCGAGGAGACGCGGAAGCCGGAAAATGTTGTGTCCCTGTTGCAGGTTGACCCCATAGAGCTGGAGTTTGGCTACGGCATCGTGCCGCTGGTGGAGCCGTCGCAGGGCGGCGATCTGCTGGACCGCGTGGTTATGATCCGCCGCCAGTGCGCGATTGAGCTGGGCATGATCGTGCCGGTGATCCGTCTGCGCGACAACATCCATGCCGCCGCCAACCAATACGCCATCCGCATCAAAGGCAACGTGGTGGCCGAGGGCGAGATCATGCTGGATCACTATCTGGCAATGAATCCCGGCGACATCATGCAGGACATTGAGGGCATCGAGACGGTCGAACCGGCCTTCGGACTGCCGGCCAAGTGGATTTCTGGGGCGCAGAGGGAAAAGGCGGAGCTGATGGGCTACACGATCGTGGACCCGCCGTCGGTGATTGCCACGCACTTAACCGAAGTGGTGCGGCGGCACGCGTTTGAATTGCTGGGCCGTCAGCAGGTGCAGGTGCTGATCGACAATCTGCGCCAGCAGCAGCCGTCTCTGGTCGACGAGGTGATCCCGAAGCAGTTCAGCCTCGGCGAGGTACAGCGTGTATTAGGCGGGCTGCTGCGGGAGGGCGTGTCGATCCGCGACATGGCCACGATTTTAGAGACATTGAGCGACCGGGCGGGCATGACGCGCGACCCGGATATGCTGACCGAATATGTGCGGCAGGCGCTGAAGCGCGCGATCACCGCCAAATTTGTGCCGACCCGTCAGGCCCACGTCATTACGCTGGACCCGGAGCTGGAGCATATGATTCTGGACAACATCCGCCAGACCGATCAGGGCAGCTACGTGAACATGGACGGCGACACCGTGCAGCGCATGTTCGGTGCGCTGCGCGACGCGGTGGAGCGTATGAACTCGGTTGGGCTGGCGCCGATCGTGCTGACCAGTCCTGTGGTGCGGTACCATTTCAAACGGATGACGGAGTCCCTCGCGCCGGACTTGGTGGTATTGTCGTTCAATGAACTGGAGCAGAATGTGGACATTCAGGCCGATGGGATGGTGAGCGTATGAACGTCAAGAAGTACGTCGGCGAGGACATCACGGCCTGTATGGCGCAGGTGCGGGATGAACTGGGCGTGGACGCGTTCATCCTCAATCAGCGTTCCGTGCGCCGCAAGGGCGTGATGGGATGGTTCCAAAAGCCGCTGGTGGAAGTGGTCGCGGCGTATGAGCCGAAAGAGGAAAGGCCGCCGTCCCGCCCCGCGCCGAGGTATGCTTTGAGTGAGGAAAGAGCTTCCCCGGCGGGAAGCTCCGCGGGGAATGCCCCGCTCCCGTCGTTTCCGCCGCCGGAGATGGCTCACATGTCCGGGAAGGACAGCCGGTCTGCCGGTGACGTGAGTCCCCCCATCCCTCCCGCGCCTCCCCCGCAGGATACGATTTCGCCGCAGGAGGCCCATGCCGCCGCGATGAGTGTACTGGAGCGCATTGCCGCCAACCAAGCCGCCGAGGAGCCGGTCCGTGAGCCGCCGAAAGGGAATGGCTTGTCTGCCGCCGTGAAACCGGAGGTCGCTCCTATTGCCGAGGCCGGGGGCATGATCCCAGCCGCGCCGACGGCGATTTCCGCGTATTCCCCGCATCAACTGCGTCGTCCCGTGCCGCTCAGCGGCCCGGCGGGCGGCCGTCCGGAGCCCACGAAGCCCGCCGCCGGGGAGGGCCTTGTTGTCGAGGTTTCCGCGCCTAAAAGTTCGCCGCCCGCATCGCCATCTAAGGAGGAACGTCCCGCCCGCCCGGACGATGACGGGTTCCGCGCCGCGATCCTGCCGCTGGTCCGGGAGGAACCCGAGCGGGAGATTCATAACATCGCCAATTTGGAGAATAAGCTGGACGCGCTGTCCACAACGCTGGGCGCGCTGGTCAATAAAATGCAGATTTCCCGCGACCCCGCGCGCGGCAGTTACCCGGCGGCGGTCGAGGAACTGCTGCTGAGCCTGCGGGAAAAATACAGCATCAT
>Ga0082212_10012147_pt1 | contig 10868 bp, 7 predicted proteins | sample TergutNt197P3_FD_71548 | JGI IMG/M metagenome (GOLD analysis project Ga0082212, IMG submission 71548) | Neocapritermes taracua P3 segment gut microbial communities from Petit-Saut dam, French Guiana - Nt197 P3 | ecosystem: Host-associated > Arthropoda: Insects > Digestive system > Gut ...
GCTCCACAGTATCAGGAAGGAACCCGATCCCCCCTCTTCGGTAAGGTTCATCCAGCCGATACATTGCGGGGCGTTGTTTAGGTAACGTCCGTCAAGCCCTACGAGTCCCGCCGAGGTAAGTTGCGGTGCCGGTCTTTTATTACGGGACTGATTGTAAAAAGTCGGCACGTTTTTGATAAATTCCGCATAGATCTGTCCGGATTCCTGCCAGTTGTTGTATATGCTTTCCTCCAGCCAGGGTATTTCGGGCAGCCCCGTTTCACTGTTAAACCCGACGATGGAATGATGCCTGGGGTGGGCGATGCTGCGGCAGTTGTAATCCCAGATAAAGGCGTAGTTTCCCTCAAAGGCGCTGGGCATTTCCGTATACCGTTCTTCCATGGGTGTTACGCGATCGGTAAATTCCATTATGTGATCATGATCCAGAGCCAGGGTAATATAACCGGTTACCTGGTTGCCCCTTGCCACAGGAGTTGCCCAGCGTATTATCCCTTTGAAACGTTTACCGTTGGGGTTTTCCTTTCCCGCATACGCCTCTTCTTCCGGCCGGTATACCAGCCCCCGTGTTGTTGCGTTTTCGGGGGTATACATTCCGATTAGATGAGTCCCGATATAGGCGCCGATAACATCTGAGACATAAATTTCCCCGGGCCTGAGCTCTTTTAACTCGCTGAAATAAGTCTCGGCTTTTATATAGGTGTTCAGGCGGCTGGATACGTTTTTCCGAACGGGATCCATTTGGTTTGACGTTGTCACTTTTACAATTTCGTTTCCCTCGGGATTAATATAGGTCATCTCAAGGTAAAGGGGACGGTCCTCCGTTTCCCACAGATCGGGGGGGCGGTTTCTGTAACCTGATTCGTTTTCCGGATTGATTGAGGGGGAAAATTTACCACGGGGAAGCGGTTCCCTCGGAATCCAGGAATCGCCGTCGGGAGCAAGCACCCATTCCCGTTCTTTTATTATTCTTCCCGTTTTGTGCTGCAGAAAGCGCCGGTATACGGCTTCATCCGGCGCAAGAGTTGCCGCATAGAGCAGATCGTCGTCCCGCCGGTAAAGGAATTCGGCAATTCTGTTTGCCATATCCGTACTGGCCCTTTCGAGCTGGATAATGGCGGAATTGTTAAGAGCTTCAAGGGGGGCTTCAACGGAAATCTCACCCATCATGGCCAGAGATTCTCTTAGTTCATCCCTCATCAGGTTGGTTCTGATCTCCAGATTGGATCCCAGACGGATGAACTGCCCCAGAGAGACAACGGTAATAAGCGACAGGGGGATAACAATAATGACAACAAAGATAATGATCAGCTTGGCCCGCATATCAAAACCTAGCCTGGTCAGATATGTTCCGATGGCGTTTTCTATACGATGAAAAATATTCATGTATCCTCTATTTTAAAGAGGCGCTTGAGAAAATTTATTATTGCGTTGAGTATTCGCCGGAAAAAGCCGGGGTTTCTCAGGCGGTAGAGCTTTCTCGTAGCCTCGGCTGTTTCTTCCAGGCTGAAATCCCTCCGCTGTATGTTTTCTTCAACTTCCAGCTCAAGCCGGGCAAGGTCGCCGGTACTGTCCGATATTACCGCGTTTATCGTTCTCCACCCCAGGCGTTTTGCCGCCTCAAGCCGGCGTTCCCCCGCAATAAGCAGGTTGTTTTTTGATATTACTATCGGGTTTATTTGTCCGTAAAGTTTTAGGCTCTCAGACAGAGCTTCAATGTCCCCCAGATCTTTACGGATCCTTTTTTTGACGAGAATGTCATCAACAGGTACTTGCATATAGTTTTCCTTTAGTCCAGCAGGGGGTTGTACTGGGGGATCTCCGGTCCGTCGCCGGCGATCTCGTAGCCGGAATTATTGTTCTGTACATTGTTTATTGCAGGATTGTTATTATCCGTGCCCTGAGAATATCCCGCTTGGTTTTCCGGCGATTGACGGACGGTCGTATCTGTTTCCCCTGCCGGCAGCGGGGTATTCGATATCCCTCTGAAAATATTTTCGGGTTCTCTGGCAGGGGGTATAAAACCGGAGACATCGTCCCCGTCCAGAAGCGGGTTATTGAACGCCCACGGGAGTGAATTCGCGGAGGAACTGTTCGGCGGGTTATTTGTACCTGTGTTACGGCCGGAAGGGTTGTTCCTGTTATCCCTTGTATTTCTGTTGCTCTGATTCTGAGTACCCGGATTATTCGGGAAAAGGTCTTCGGACAGGCTTGGCATGGAAAGCGAACCGAGCAGAACGTTATCGTCCAGTCCCAGAGTGCCGCTGTGCATGACACTGTGGGCGGCTGTCGCGGTCCAGGGTGTGTTGCCGTGGATATTGCACTGCCTGCCGGGCGAGGTTCCCGAAAGAAATGAGAGTGTTACCAGACCTTCGTTGCAGGAGGATGTTCTGAGAAGCCCCGATTTGGCGCATACGGTGACATCGACGATCCCGGAAGCGGGGCGGGCAAATTCCCTGCGGGGCAGTCCCTTGTGAATCTCCCTCATGTAATTGCCCCATACCGGGCCGGCAAGGGTGGCTCCGGTAAGTTCCACCCCCAGGGAGTTTCCCGGCCTGTCAAAGCCGAACCAGATCGCCGTGGTGTAATACGGGCTGTACCCGACCGCCCAGGCGTCCGCCCAGTTTTGGGTGGTACCCGTTTTTCCCGCAACAGGCATTCTGTAAGACTTCCCGTCTTCATCCCTGAAGGTAAACTTGGCCCCGTAACCGGCGCCGCTTCTGAGGCTTCCTTCCTCAACGGTCTTTTCCAGAATTCTGCTCATTACATAGGCGTTTTGAGGGGTGATTACCTGGTTGTTTCCCACCCGCCGCTGCTGTAACCGCAGTTCGCGTTCAGGGTCCAGAACAACCCGGCCGTTACGATCCTCCACCATGCGTATGGCTATTGGTGTTACGGCCCGGCCTTCATTACCGAAAACGGCGTAAGCCCTGGCCATCTTCAGCGGCGATGTTGAAATGACCCCCAGCCCCAGGGGGTAAACACGGGGGAATATCCTGCGGATCTGGGCGGGATTGGTGATTTCCAGCAGGGCCGCCGAGCGGTCAATCGCCCTGTCAAAACCTATGGCGTCCAGTACCCGCAGGGAGGGGACGTTCATTGATTGTGCAAGGGCGTCGTACAGTAACACCGATCCTTTCCATTCCCCCATGAAGTTGAAGGGGATGTAGGGAGTGCCGTTTTCGTTGTGGAACACAATGGGTATATCGTAAATAAGCGATGCGGCGGTAATCCTTCTGGTGTCAATGGCAGCCGAGTAGTACAGGGGCTTGAAAGAGGATCCCGGCTGTATACTGCCCTGTGTCGCCCGGATAAGCTGGTTGGACGCTTCGTACTTTGAACCGCCGACAATGGCGGTAATGAAACCGGTTTCGTTTTCGATTGATATGAGCGCCCCTTCAACCACGTTCCGTTCGGTATTGGTTTTCAGATTGCCGAAACCGGCTTCGGTAATTATCTTAAGATCGGGGATACCGAAGGCCAGGGCCGCCATATCCACAACAGGGTTTATGGTATTTGTATAACGGGAAAGGGACCTTTGCTGGTTTTGCCCCGACGATGTTGAGTGTATGCCTGTCAGGTTAAAATGCAGGGAGAGCATCTGCACGATGGGGATATAGGTCCGTTCCGCCTGGGAATTGCTTCTCCCCCTGGATCTTATAAATTCCCTGTTTGCCCTCTCAAGCCCTTCGGCCATAAAATTATCGGCCGCTTGCTGGTGCCGCAGATCGAGTGTCGTGTAAACCGTGTAACCGTCACGGTAATAATCCATGGAGCCGTACATCATACTGTCCAGTTCCCTGCGGACGTATTCGCTGAACCAGGGGGCCTTATCCTCGCGGTGAAAATACGCGGCGGTAGAAGCCCGGGTGTAATCGTATTTGTCCCAGTACTCGGTAAAAGAAACCTCCGCTTCTTCTTCCGTTGTGAAACCCAATTGGATCATCCTGTCAAGCACATAGCGCTGCCTCCTCATGGCATCGTTGGGGTTGGCCAGAGGGTTGTAACGGACGGGACTGGAAAGCTGGATCACAAGCACAGCCGCTTCCGCAAGGCTGATATCCCGGGCACTGCGGCCGAAGAAGTATTTGCTTGCAGCTTCCACTCCGTAGGTTCCCGGCCCCATGTACATATAGTTCAGGTATATTTCGAGTATTTCGTTTTTACTGTAGCGCCGTTCCATCTGAATGGCCCACCACAGTTCCTTTATCTTTCTGGTTATGGTTTTTTCCAGGCGGTTCGTATAAAGGGTTCCGGCAACCTGCTGGGTGATGGTAGATCCGCCCCCCCTGAATGTGCCGGTAATTTGCCCAATGACCGCTCGTATAATGCCCCTGACACTGAATCCTTTGTGGTGGTAAAAATTGGCGTCTTCCCGTGCCAGCACCGCGTGAATGAGATGTCTGGGCAGTTCGCTTAAGGAAACCAGTTCCCGTTTTTCGTCTGCGGAAAATTCGGTTATTGGGGTTCCGTTAATATCCAGTATTTTAGTCGGCAGCGCGGGGGCGAATTCGATGAAATTCTCATTATTTATGATATTCTCCGTTTCCGCCAGTGAAAATCCAAGCCCGATACCGATAATTGCCGCCACAATTACCGCGAAGAAAGCAAAAATTTTGGCAATTACCCCGGAAATCAGGGAACCTCCCCTATATTTTCCCATAATTACAGCCTATGGCAGTGTACAAAAAATGTCAAGAGAAACCGGGGCCGTCCGGGTCGGAACATATAAAAAACCGGATATCTTTTATTTAAAGGCAGCATTATTTCTTCAGTCTTAAGACAATCAGTAAACCCAGAAGGAACGCAACGGCAATAACCACGGTATTAAAAATAATATTATAATTTATTTTGCTCTCCGGGATCGCTTCGGATATTTCGGTGTACCGTATCGGGCCGGGGGAAAGCCTGTCAACGGGGCCTTTGAGGATCTCGTTCCTATAACGGCCGATGTCGTATACGGGTGCCGTTTTAACGTTATCCGCGCCGAATTCCAGGGTGTATGTTTCGTCCGCGGCCCCTTCGAATATCAGATCGTCGGCGTAATACCGCACGGTAATGCCTTTAATATTTACGGGCCTGTCATCGGCATCGTCTATGGTAACGGTGTACGTTTCATCTTTTGAAATGTGCCGGCCCAGCGGCAGGGTGGTGTCGTTGTATACCGTGTCGTTAACCGACAGGTTGTACAGTTCTTTTTTTCCGGCCCCGGGCGCGCTGACATTCCGTATAAACATACTGTCCGTTTCAATCACCAGATCGCAGAGGCGGAGATTTCTAAGACCATCAATGATAATTTTTGTTTTTTTATCCTTGCTTTCAACGGTAAAATTTGGATTAAGGCTTTCAATAAACCATGTTTCCTCGTTTCTCTCCGTGCTGTAAACAAGATTTGCCGACTGAAAAAAAATCTGCTCCAGGTTGTTGCCAAGCCTGAGCCTGTAATGGGTAAATTTTTGCGGACGGTTGAAATTGATCGCAAGCTTCGATTTTCCCTCAACGGAGTACAGGGTGTCGCTCTGTACAAAGTCCCAGTTTATCCCGTCATGGCTGCCCGATACGTCTACGGATTTGGCAAAATCGGTGTTCCTCGTTGTAAATTCCATTGACGTTGCAACGGTGTCGCCGCTTCGCTGTGAGGCAAGTTTGTAATCAAAATAAAAAGAATTGTCCTTTGTGTAAGAATCAATCAGTATCAGTAAATAAGTTTCCCGGCCGGTGTTTGTTTCCTGTAAACTTGAATTGATGAAGTAAGGAACATTTTCGCTGTTCCGATCCTTTATCAAAAGATCGGCGAGTTTGCTGTGTGCGGTGTTGTAGATCGCCGGGATTAGACGCAGCGACTTGTAGCGGTTTTCACCCGTAATTTCAATATCGGCGTTGTGGGCAAACAGGGGCAGGATGGCAAGGACCGACAGAAGTGCCGGAAGGCAACTACTTTTTTTCATGAACGGAGATTCCCTCTTTCAGTTCCAGCCGTTTGCTGAAAAACTGATACACAAACGAAATGGCGATAAGCGAAACTCCCAGTGCGAAGTACGATACAATCCGGTAGCCCTGCGTCAGGTTAACCAGATCGATAAGGAACAGCTTCGCCACGGAAAAAATCGCCAGAACCAGGCCGAAACGCCTGATAAAGGCAAAACGCCTCGTAAAGCCGTACAGTATCCAGGCGAGTGCCGTCAGCACATAAATTACGCTGATGATCGCGCTGGAAAAACTCAGGTCGTACTGGGCAATCAAATTCTGCGTAAGGATAATGACAAAATAGCCTGAGACAACGAGGGGCAGCAGTTCAATGCCTTTTTTCCGTTCCGTAACTATTATCTTCATCGCATCCCTTATCGCAAGTACGGACAAAAAACTCAGCACGGCAAGTATTACCGTTCCGACGGCGGTGATACCCGGGTTTGACGTTGTTGCCCTAAGGTAATGCGAGGCGACCGGTGTGTTAACAGTGTTATTGACAAAATACCAAATGATTCCGATACAGTACAACACGATTGACAGGATCTTTGTTCCCCGGGCGGTCAGAAATTTTATACGCGGAACGGCGTAGGCGATTAAAAATGTCGCCGTTATTGAAGCTGCGGAAATAAGATACGTGATACGGAAAATATTCTCGCCGGGGTAGGCGGTAAATAATTTCCTGCCGGCTTTCCAGATGATGTACACCGTAAAACCCCATGCGTTTATCAGGGCAAAATATTTGTAAACCGAAACGAATCTTCCGCTCATCATCTTTTTATACATATACGCGCCCAGGATGAGCAGGCTCCCCAGCGTTATAGCCAGATACTTCCAGACGAACAGATAATGCCACATTGCGGTTAAATCAAATATGAGGAACGCCCCCAGGCACAAAAGGCAAATAATGTATCCGATGAATTTAAACCTTTTTTCGTTCCGCATGATCCCGTAAACGGCAAGCAGTGTTCCCTCGACAAGCCAGCCGAGCGACAGCCAGGCCCGGCCGAATTGCAGAGGGATAATCAGCACCACGAAGGCAAGCCCGGTCAGGTAAAAAAGGGCCCGTGTATGCGTTTCTTCATTTGCAAATTTCTTTTCGATAAACCTGCCCAGGAATAAATAAAAGGCGGCAAAACCGACGGCAAGCAAGCCGTCATAATCGTTTAACCTGAACTGGTAAAATATTCCGTACATTATGACACTGCTGAACACGGTGTTGACAGCCAGCAGTACCACATCGGATTTTCTGAAATTTGTTTTGGTGCGGCAGGTGCTTACTATCGGAATGGCGGTGTATATAAAAAACGCGAATAAAGCATAGAAAATTATTACCGCCTTATTAAGCCCGGTAGCCGCAATGGGAATAAACAGGCAGAGATAAGCCGTTCCTGCAATGTTGAGGGACAGGCCGATAAACGTGGTGATCCGCCACTTCCGGTTCCAGGAGATGATCAGCGCGAATAAATTCAGAATCGCAAAATACACCATTGCCCCGTACACAAAGACGGCACCTTCCCCAATCGAGAACATGGGTAAATAACCGCCCACCAGGGCAAATGACGCAATGATCTGCGATTTGTAACGGTTGGACAGGACAAACGCCCCCGCTGTAAGGAGCACGCAGACGGCCAGGGCAGGGTACATTTCCAAAATATGCAGGGCGAAAAAACTCGTCACCAGGGCGACATACAAGATGGCGATGCCCCCTGCGGAAATTCCCAGGGAGAAAATGTTTGGCTTTTTCCGGTTTAAAATCTCCCCGATAACCAGCATTACCCCGCCCAGGGCAAATATCATTATACCTTTGAACAGGTCGTTCAGTTTCAGGTAGGTGTAGCGCATAGCGGTTATGGCACCCACAACCAAAAGGAATATGCCAATTACGTTTAATACGTTCAGGCCGACAAGCCGTTCGAGATTGTTTTTTTTGGCAACCGCCCGGATCTGCTCGTCGCCGATCTCCTCGTTTTTCAAGGCTTCAAGTTGTTCACGTTCCTCCTGCGAGAACGGCCCCGATGCCCTGGCGGCCTGTGCCTGTGCCTCCGTTATTTTTTGATCCAGCAGGGCGGAAAGTCCGTCGAGTTTTTCCTCAAACTCTTCTTTCGTGTCAATGATACTGTTTTCCAGAGCATCTCTGAGGGCTTTAATCCGCGATTTAACATTCGTTTCGATGCTTTTCAGCCGGTTTATTTCCCCGTCCGTTTCCGCACGGAAGTAGATTTCCATTTTTTCAGCGGTGTTTTTTATGAGGGTGTTTTTTTCGTTGAAAATATGTTCGTACAGGGTGTTTTTCAGGGAGGAATTTTCTTCTGCAAGCGTTTTCGCGCCAAGGGTGGTTTTTTCAATTTCGGCGCGAAGAACTTCCGTTTCCGTTCTGAGAGCGGCATTTTCTTTTACCAGATCGCTGCTTTCAAACGCCTGGCATTCTGTCTCCAGCTCGCCGGCAAGCATTTTCTGACGGTTTGCAATTTCCCCCAGTTTTTCGGTTATAGCCATGGTTTACAGTATAACATATTGGTGGAATAATGTGTGAATAACACAATGTTTACCATTCTTTTGGTTTGTTATTTGGCGGGGTAATATTAAAAGTCTCTCCGGAAGGTTCCACTACAAAAAAGCCCTGCTTTAAAGCGTAATCTTTTACATTTGGCGTCATAACAACGCCGGCAACCGCGCCCAGGAAAGAACGTTTGTCGCCGCGAAGATCGGCATATTTCCGCATTTTTTCAAGGCGTTCAATGTGTGAATTTACATGTTCCGTTGTCAGCTTGGTTTTTACTTCAACCAGCATTGCCTTATCGCCGTTTTCCAGTACAATGTCAACTTCAAAGAATATATTGTTTTCATTATTGCGAACAACGTAATTGGATCTTGACTCGGGAAAGATAAGACCCATTTCCCTGAATTTATCCTGCAGACCGGGAGCAATCATGTATTCGACGACTTCGCCAAAACGGTTGGAAAAATCTCCAAACCGCCTGTTGAATTCTTTCGTTTGGCGGTCGAATTCCTCCCGACTTTCCTTCATCATCCGGTCGGTTTCTTTTTGCCGTTCGGCGGTTTCTTTTTGCTGTTTGGCAACATCCTGTAATATTGCCCAAACCTGTTCAAAGGTTACACCACGAGGGTAGTCGGGAATTGCGGTTATTTCTGCCATTTTTCGTATCTCCTTCTAAAATATAGCACACTCCCGGGAGTCTGCATATACTAATATTATGGCGGAAATGTGCAAAATGCTTTACCACTTTGAGAAAAAATTATAAAAAACGATTTCATAGACTGTTGGGTGACAGTCACCGGAATTTGCGGTATAATGCAATTAGGAATGAGCGAAGAATAAACCACGGAGAACACAGAGTAAGGCACGGAGGGACGTATGTTCGATGAAGACTTTACACGGATAACCCAAAATCCCTCAGTTATGGGGGGCAAGCCCTGTATTCGCGGTATGCGGGTAACGGTTGGCATGATTGTCGGACAGATTGGCGCAGGAGTGAGTGTCGAGGAACTTCTATCAGACTATCCCTACCTTGAACGGGAAGATATTATGCAGGCACTGCAATATGCCGCTGTTCTTGCCCAATGGCGGGAAGTTAGCCTTGCCGAAGCATGAAAATCCTTGTAGACATGAACCTTTCTCCGTTTTGGGCTGATTTTCTGACGGGGAACGGTATAGAAGCGGTACACTGGTCATCTATCGGCCTTCCAGACGCTCCTGACACTGAAATAATATCATACGCTAAAATACATGATTTTGCCGTACTGACAAACGATCTTGACTTTGGTTTTATTCTTGCCATTACCCTCGGCAAAAAACCGAGTGTCATACAAACGAGAACCGGGGCTCTTGGGCCTGACAGGATCGGTGATATAGTGGTTAGTGCAATTAAACGACTCGCAACTGATATTGACCGGGGTGCATTAATTACGATTGACTCGCGCAAGACCCGTGTAGCCTTGCTCCCCCTGTCCAAGCCGACTTAATGAACAATGAGGAAAGAGCAATGAGGAAAGAAAAATGAAATTAGCACGGATTTTCGCAGATTATTATTGGTGAAGAGTTCACGCAGAGGCGCACAGGCGCAGAGAACACAGAGGGAAACGCATGATTCGCTCATGGTGACAGCGGCCCGAAGATACGGTATAATGCAATTAGGAATGAGCGAAGAATAAACCACGGAGTACACGGAGTAAGGCACGGCGCACACTGCTCAGGCTGAAGCCTTCGCGCCATAGCGGTAACAGTGGCTGTCATCGGTGCTACGCCATACAGATTTTATTCTAGAGACACGGCTATGCCGTGCAGTCATTGGGCGGAGTTGCACGGAGGGGAAAGAGAAATGAGGAAAATAATTTTTTCGGTAATATTTGTTTTTATTTTTGCGGCTGATATTTTTGGACAGACCAGCACTGAGTTATTAAATTTGAATAAGTATTTATCCCATTTCTCGATGAAAAAAGAAGATATTCTCGATAGCGATTATGTATGGACGGCCCCGCCAGAAGAGGTAATTAAATTTGGCGGCCTGAACTGGAGCGGAAGAGAGGATACAACAGCCTTTGTTGATACTCCCTTAGAATTTGCCCTGTTGTCTTATTACTCCCAGCCTGTTTTAAACATTCGTCCTGTTGAGGCAGATACAATGTTGCCGAGAAATAACCCGAGACAGGCGGATTTGAGACTCGGCGCAGCGGTATTTCAGGATACACAAATATTACGTTTCCTTGGTAATACAAGAGGAGTGGGTGAACATGAGGGCGTTCTAAAGTTCATTACCGACCGCGGCAACGTAACCCGTGCAGAAGTAGAAACCTACTACCGGGGCGGCATCCGCGGCCTCATCTCCGAGACTGTAGATGAGGAGTTTAATAAGATTAGTTTTTTCATAGAAAATCTTATG
>Ga0082212_10012148_pt1 | contig 10868 bp, 9 predicted proteins | sample TergutNt197P3_FD_71548 | JGI IMG/M metagenome (GOLD analysis project Ga0082212, IMG submission 71548) | Neocapritermes taracua P3 segment gut microbial communities from Petit-Saut dam, French Guiana - Nt197 P3 | ecosystem: Host-associated > Arthropoda: Insects > Digestive system > Gut ...
GACGGACTGCCTGTTACCTTGGAATTTGATCGTATTATGCGGTTTTATAGGGTTAGTAACGAAAATTTGTTCTGGTTTTCGTACAACGATGGAGAGTCGTATGGCGGAAACCAGATTTTACACAACACAGAGGATGATATCAAAGTAACTTTTAGTGCTCCGGTACAGGCGTTCGGGTTCCAGGCTAATTCATGGATCGCGGGTGAAGAATTTTTATTTGAGTTGACGCTTTCCGACGGAAGCGTGTTGTCACAGCAGCACATAGAGGGAAATATCGGCGCAAGTTTCTTTGGGTTTGTTTCCATAGATGGAATTGATTCTTTCACCTTGACCGGACTGGGATATAAAAGAGGTGGTTTTGCCATAGCTAATTTCGTCTATGGCTACGCTTCCGATATTCCCGAAGATGCAAATACGGTGCCAGAGCCTTCAACTATGCTGCTTCTGGGTAGCGGTCTTGTCTGTTTATTTGGAATTGCCCGGCGGCGTATTTCTGCTAAAAAGTAAGCGGATTTCGGCATCTTTAGTATGGTACGGCTATATAACATAGGAAACGCTGTTTATCATTTCGATCGAAAGACATTAAAGGAGATTTGAAAAATGGAAATGAAATTTGAACCCTTAATCAAACTCGGCACACCTGAAGCAACAAAAGGCGGAGTGCCTGTTTTGAGCTACAATGTTCCTGAACCCACTTCATATACCGGCGAAAACATTATTGAGATAGATCTCATTCCGAACGGACAGAATGCGGCCATGTATTTTAAGCCGGAGTGTTTAGCGTTCGTCGTGCCTACGGAACCTGTGGAACCTGTTACAGACGAAGAAATCGCCGCTGGTGTCGGTGAGATTAAACGCGACGGTTCTAATATAAGTGACGAAGGGCGCAAGGCAATCGCAAGAATAAGGGACGCTATTATCCAGGGCTTGGGTACCACTATTCTGGGCGGGAGAATTTTCGACAATGTTATACATTATGACATTGTAAAAAAAATACTTGCCGACGATATCAGGAACGGGCGAACCGATTTAATAAACGTGAACACTGTTGATCCTGTAACAATCAACAATATTATTGCACGACTTGAAACTCCATCCGATCAATTGAACTCCACTGTGGGTTTTTTTAACACAGACGTAGCCGTTGCGGAAGTGTTGAAAGGGAATAAAATCGTTGCCAGGCAGCAAATTTCGGGAAATATTACATATGATATTCTCCCGCAAAACCCAATTAGCAGGCTTACGACTGCCGACGCTATAGTAGGATCGACAGCCGCCAAAGCGACAACGGTCAATGCCGCAGAAATCGCTTCTCGCGCGCCCAACTTATCTTTTAATTTACAGGATGCGACTTCGGTAAATAATTTGCGGTCAGAGGTTCAGGCAAAAGCACAAGAAGTGTTTATAGAGAGGGCGCCACATGGTACAATAGAGATTGATTATGGGTATTACCTTAATTTGCCACCTGAAAAAATCAAGGACATTTCAATTTTACCTCCCAGATTTATGCTTATTGAGACATACAGGCTTTCATCGTTCGCGGGAAGCTACGGAGCGGGCAGAACGGTAAGCACGTTTTCTTTGCTGCCGGGAGAAAAAAGCACGATAAGCATCAGAACATACTCAAAAAGTGAAGAAACGCAGAAAAAAGCTTCTTCTATTTTTGATTCTTATACGGAAGATTGTGTAGACGCTTTTGAGTCAAGCGTCCAAAATGAAATGTCGAACGCTGCAAGTATGGCTTCCATGAAGCAGTACAACGATTGTGTTACGGCGGCTTCCACATCGTCGTCGATATCTGATTATTCGAAAACATCCGTATCCGCAAAAGCGACAGGTAAACTTGGCTTTTGCAAGGTCAGCGGAACAGCAAACGTAAATGTAAGTTCCGAAAGTATGCACGACGAAAATACAAGCGCAGATTACAGCTCAAGCAGCGAAATGGGTATGACAAACTCCGCGAGGGAGGAATTTGCCAAAAACGTCCAGAATGCTACTTCGAAACATGCCAATGAAGCCTCCACACGCAGAGATGTTCAGGTCAATACGAGCAGCGAGGTAACGAAAATCGAAGGTGAAGAATCGGCGACGGAAAGGGAAATATCGAACATCAATACAAACTGCACGCTGAACTTCGTATTTCGCCAGATGAATCAGGAGTTTATTTCCATTCTTCACCTGACGGATATTCGCATCGCGTTTATTCATGGGAATGGCAGATATATCGGAGGATACACCCTGCCTGAACTTGATAACCTGTTGGATGCCTACGCGCTTCCTGAAAAGAAAAATCAACTCCGAAAGACGATAATCGATCAGTTATTATGTATTAAAGATTATCTGGATGAACAGCCTAAAGGATTCGACAAGGACGGTAAGCCTGTTGACAAACCGTTTATACAGAAAAAAGTTTATCTTGATGAGAATAAAAAGCAAATTGGAAATCCCTACTATCAATTCTCCAAAGATAGGTATTCAAAATACTCCGATGCGAATATGAACGACAGGGAGATTTTAGTCAAAGGAATAATAGTTTCCGTTGACACGAATGTCTTGAGGACGGACGGCATTGTTGTTGATACCATTCTCGGACAGGGAGTAGCCGTTGACTCATACAATCTTGACAAACAGACGGAAGAGATCAGGGAGATGAAATTAAGAAACGATCTCATGGAAACGGAAATAACAAGGCGGAAATGTCTGAACGTCATACTTGAAGAAGGCGATGCGGAAAAGGCAAAGTTGGTTGAATGTCTCTATCAGCCATGTCGAATACATGATGGAAATAAAGAAATGGTTACGCAGTAACGCCGGACCGCAGTAAAATAACCATACTTCTGGAGGAATAGTATGCAGGAAGATATGCACTATTACGGAACCTTGGCTATGGCACGAGCAGCGGGCATTCCGCAAAAAGACGCTGTGACCATTGCTTATGCCTCGCAATTTGTTGATGATTCCACCGGGTCGCCCCGGGGATTACTCCTCCGGGACTCCCATAGATCCGTGCTTGCGGGCATTACCGCACACGGCTCCTCAGGATTTTGCTTCGCTACATGCTTCTTGTCCATTATTTATAAACGCTATGGACAATCTTAGGAATGGGCAATGGATATCGTTTGAGTAAGATGTTAAATCTCCCATGAGGCTGGAAATGAATCGGGGAAAAGCGAACCAGAAGCCTGCGTGGCTACGCTGTCGGTTTCAGACGTGACAGCTGATTACAAAACAATTGGGGCGGGGAAGTACCACTCAACGTCCGTAATAATAATATGGCGGCGAGCGCTCTACGCAACCGAAACAGACAGCGTCCGCCGCGCGCAAGAAGCAAATTCTCGCGCGCGGCGGACACATGGAGAAACGCGAGATCGTAACAACAAATCATCCTAAGGAGTTACGCAATGACACACGTTAAACGTTTTTTGGCGGCGATATTCACTTTGTTTATCACGCTGCTGATCGTCGGCTGCGACGATCGCGGCGATGTCATCAACAAAGCTTGGCGCGAGACGCTCGGCATTTCAAAGCAGGATGGTCCGTATAGGTGGTTCCCATATCCAGTCGACAATTTCGGAGTCTGTACCTTCTACGATCCACCCAGCAACAGGAATTATATAGACAGCGATCGCATCTGTGCAACATGGAGCTGTTTGGGACTCGACCCGGCGACTCTCTCCGATGATGAGCGTATGAGTGTTAGTGGTTACGCCGATATCGGGGGCGGCGGACTGGTGGCAATGACCGACGAACAATCAAGAGAACTCGCCGGTAAACTTTCCATTCCGCTGTTGTCTAAACTGGCGGAAGTCGGCTTTAGCGCCGAATATTCAAAGCAGATTGAGATAACTTTAACGATTCAGAAAGCTTACAAGCGGTCGGTTAATCGCGAAAAGTTGAGACTGGCGGTTGAAGCCTCTAAAAACAAGACGCTGATAGACGCGTTTAATAGAGGGGGACTTGTTTATATCGCCGCGGATATCGTCGCAACTGGTGTTACGTTGTCCTTGACATCCAATAAGTCAGTTGCCACGGATGTGAATGCGAAGTTGGGAGAAGCGCTCGATGTGATTTCGAAGGACGCCAGTCTCGGATTTGAATTGATGAACAAGTCGGAAACTAGTGGAACGCTCACGATTCCGCACCCCGTGATCCTTGGTGTACAGGCTCGCAAGCAACCCCAAAACCTTGTACTCGCGGCTGAACCGATTAGCCGCAGACAACCCGATAACCGCCGCGTGCCGGTCAGCGTTAACACAGACGACGAAATTGTCAATGTGGCTTTACCGCGGCCGCCGCTTGTTAAGAATTGAGACACGGTTTTGGAAAACGAGATGGTTCGAGAAAGCGAGATTCGATACTATGGCGCCCCACATACCCCGACTATGCGCATCTCGAACCAACTTGTTGTTTGCTTGCGAATTGGGCGCAATACCGAGATAGGTTAACGCCAGTTATTTAGAATATGAAATTGACCGCGTATCGGTACACCTGTCGATTCCAATGTGCTGACAGCGCGCGCGATTTGATCGTAACTCATGTTGTTTCGTGGATTTCCGTCGCGAAAAACAACAATCACTCCGGCATGAGTGTCGGCAAGCCGTGCAAGAGTCAGAAAATCAGCGGCATTGTGTGTTAATAACACGCGGTCAAGTTCCTGTGCCAGGGCAAACACTTCTTTGTCAGGCGCGCCGTTACGCTTTAATTCAGCGACGCTGACAATATCGTGTCCAGCAGCGCGCAGCACTTTGATCTGGCGATGGGATTGACTGTCTTCGTCTATCAGCAGCTTCATTTTGCGGTAACATCTATGCCTTGTAAAAAAACGCGCTGGCGTTCTTCATCGGCTTCGGCCTGAATCAGTGATTGATTTGCTTCGCAATACGTAAAAACTTCTTCCGTCGCAGCTAATGGCAAATCCCAATTCGCGGCGGCTTCAGCAACGCTCAGCCCGTTTGTAAGGGCGTCGAGCCAGACTGCGCTTGCCAGTAATTTACGTCCCTTAATCCATAATTGCCTTTTCCATGGATGAGGACGCTCGACCAGCCATTGCCATTGGGGAGGTAAAATTGCTTCCAATTCAGGCAGCACCAATCGCGTGGCATATTCAATGGACCTGCCGACAAACACGCGATTGCCGCGGCGCATTTCGCTTGCCAGCAACGAGGCGAGTTGTACCGCTCGAATTACTGTATCCTTGGCGCTGGACGCGGCCAGAACGCGGCGAAGGTCAGAGATGGCTGCGTCCTGTTCAGAAGTCAGGTCAAAGTTGGCGCGTTTAGTCTCATTAACGGACATTGCTATTATTTTCATCCTTTAAATACTCATATTATATACATATATTAAGTAAATACAACGATAAAATATGAAATTATCCGTCAGTCTGTGCCCCCATGTCATAACAATTAACTAGATATTTCGATTATGACCGAAATATTCTTAATATTATAATATTTTTCGGTTATACTTAATTTTTATTCAGGAGGCGCGCGTTTTGAAAAACAGGGATCAATACTTAAATCGGCTGATAACCCTCAAGGACAAGTCAATTATAAAGGTAATTACGGGTGTGCGCCGATGCGGAAAATCCACGCTGCTGGATTTATTTGAGGAATACCTGCTTTCAGACGGCGTTAAACAGAAAGCCGTCGTCCGCATGAACTTTGAATCCCTGGAGTTTGACGGCATCCGTGACTATATGGCTCTAAATAAGTACGTCACGCAAAAAATATCGTCTGAAAAGAAAACATACATACTGTTAGACGAAATTCAAACGGTCGCGGAGTGGGAACGGGCTATCAATTCATTACGGCTTGATAAAAGGCTTGATATATACATCACGGGTTCCAACAGTCAAATGCTGGCATCGGAGTTGTCGTCACTGTTGTCCGGCCGGTTTATCGAGCTTCACATGTTGCCGCTGTCATTCACGGAATTTCTTGATTTCAACGATTATGGCAAAAACGGCGATCTGCATGAACTTTTCAACATTTATTTGGAACGCGGCGGTCTCCCCGGCTTGACGGAACTGCGTGATCATGAATCGGCCATCAGCCCATATTTAAGCGGCATCTATAACACGATTATCATGAAGGACGTGATTCAGCGTAACGAAGTGCGCGACCCGGCGCTTTTGGAAAACCTGATCCGGTTTATGGCCGGCAATATCGGCAGCCTTGTGTCAAGTAAAAAAATAAGCGATTACCTTACCAGCGGAGGCCGTAAAACTTCCAGTGAAACCATTGACAACTACTTACGCATGCTGGAAAACGCCTATGTGCTGTACCGATGCGGACGTTACGATTTAAAAGGCAAACAGCGGCTGAAAACCCAGGGCAAGTATTACATTGTCGATACCGGAATCCGTGGCGAGCTTGTCGGCAGGCGCGGACAGGATTACGGGTTTACGCTTGAGAATATCGTTTATTTTGAACTGCGCCGCAGAGGGTTTGACTTGTCTGTCGGCAGTATACATGGTCATGAAGTCGATTTCGTGGCAACAAGATCGGACAAGACCGTGTATTATCAGGTAACGGCTACCATGCTGGCGGAGGAAACACGTGAGAGGGAACTCAGACCGCTTAAAGCGATTCCTGACAACTACGAAAAAGTCATTCTGTCAATGGATCGAACGCCTTTTACCGATTATGACGGGATTAAAAACGTCAACATCATGGATTTTCTTATAGAGCAATTGTAAAAAAGTTTTTAATTATTGTTTTTCCATCCGGCGTGAGTATTGATTCAGGGTGAAATTGCAATCCATATACCGGATATTCTTTATGACATATCGACATTATTTCTCCATCATCCGTCCACGCGGTAATTTTCAACGCATCGGGCAGTGTTGATTTTATGCCTGCCAAAGAATGATAACGCGCCGCTTTTATTACAGGCGGAAGCCCTTTAAACAGGATGTTATTTTCATCAATCGTCACATCTGATGATTTTCCGTGTATTAATTCAGCGGCATAAGATACCGTGCCGCCAAATGCTTCATAAATCGCCTGGTGCCCAAGACAAATTCCTAAAATCGGTATGCGGGAATAAAGGTTTTTAATCGCTTCAATACATATTCCCGCGTCGGAAGGTTTGCCGGGACCGGGAGATATAACTATACGGTCCGGAGCGAGTTTTACGATTTCACTTACGCTTAACGCGTCATTACGCACAATTTTTATATCAGAATCAATCGACCCTATAAGCTGGTATAAGTTGTAGGAAAAACTGTCATAATTATCTATTAAAAGTATCATTATTCCAGTCCTCCAACGGATTGTTTTAATGCGTTCATAACCGCCGCGGACTTATTAACACATTCCTGATATTCGGATTCGGGTCTGCTGTCGGCTACTATCCCCGCTCCGGAACGGATAAAAACTTTATCATCTCTTTTATACACGATTCTTATTGCGATACAGGTATCCATATTACCCGCAAAATCAAGATAACCTATCGCGCCGCCGTAAATGCCGCGTTTGTTTTGTTCCAATTCGTTTATTATCTGCATTGCGCGTATCTTTGGAGCGCCTGATAGCGTGCCTGCCGGCAGCACGGCGTTAATGGCGTCAAGACCTGTTTTGCCTTCGCAAATTTCGCCGCTCACTGTAGAACCGATGTGCATAACATGCGAAAATCGCAGGACGGACATGTATTTTTCGACAGCAACCGTGCCGAATTTACTTATTTTGCCCAAATCATTGCGTCCCAGATCAACCAGCATATTATGCTCGGCAAGCTCCTTCTCATCCGCTAGAAGCCCCTTTTCAAGCGCGATATCCTCCTCATCTGTCGCGCCCCTCGGACGCGTTCCAGCCAACGGGAAAGTAAACAGCTTGCCGTCGCGCAGTTTTACCAGCGTTTCGGGCGACGCTCCCGCTATCTCAAGATTGCTTCCGCCGAAATAAAACATATAAGGGGATGGGTTTATTGTTCGCAGCACACGGTATGCGTCAAAAATACAGCCTTCAAAATCCGCTTCATAGCGATTTGATAATACGACCTGAAAAATATCTCCTTCCTTGATATGGTTTTTTGCTTTATTCACCATTTCGCAATATTCGTCTTTTGTAAATAATGCCTTGAAATCTGATTTAACGCTTGCCGGGATAGTCTCTTCCGGTTGTCCGTTTTTAATCAGGTTTTTCAGATATTCTAGCTGCGATTTGCCTTTTTCATATTCTGCTTCAATATTATCGACGCTTATATTAACAATTAAAATTATTTTTTGCCGGTAATTATCAAAAGCTATCACCCTGTCAAAGAGCATAAGATCGACATCGTTAAAACGTTCTTCGTCAATTGCGTCGAGTTTAAGCGACGGCTCGGAGTATTTTGCGTAATCATAGGCAAAATATCCCACAAGACCTCCGGTAAACGGCGGCAGGTAATCGAATTTAACGCTTTTATAACGGTTTAAAATCTCCTGAATATGTTTGTCGGGGTTATCGGTTTCAAACGATTCGTTTACGCTTGAATTAATATTCATCAAGCCATTAAGACAGGTGATTTCCATAGCGGGGTCAAAACCCAGAAAGGTGTATCTACCCCAGTTTTTTGTATCCTCCGCGCTTTCGAGGATGAAACAATGCCGGCTGACGTTTTTTAGTTTTTTCATTACCTCAATCGGCGTCGTTGTATCGGCGTATATTTCCGTACTGAGCGGTATCACGCGGTATTGTCCGGTTTTGGCAATGTCCTTCATTTCTTCAAATGATGGTTTATACATAAGGCAACCTCCAAAAACCCCGAAATCAAGGCTTGCGACCGAGACAAAAGCGGAGTTTACATTAGGTAAATGAGCATTTTGTCGAGGGAGCGCAACGCAGAGTTCGGGGTTTTCGGAGGTTGCCATAACTTATCAGTGACGTCTTGCCTACCCTACATAGCCAGTGCTGACGCATTCCATTTGGGAATTATGTCCAGCCGGATTCATGTTTGCTAGGCATTATCAACAGGCTGGACGTTGGAAGACCGCCCGATTTATACAAACTTACGAAAGCGCCGGGATCGATAAATCGTCGTCGCAATCCGGCAGGCCGTACTTTTTCCGGGCTGCTTTCAGAGCCTCGGCCTTTTCGGGAGAAATGCGTGAATATGGAACGCCGAACTGCCGGGCTATCATAAAAGTCTGGCAAAAAGTTTCCAGGTTTTCGACATACCACTCCGCGTGCGTGGGAGTATCGGCCCAGCACATAACGCCGTGATTGGCTAACAGGATTGCGTTGTGGCGCGCGACAAACGGCCGCACAGTTTCGGCAAACTCCATCGTGCCGGGCGTTTCATAAGGAGCCAGCGCCACGCGGCCTATGAAAACATCAAATTCCGAACTTACCGATGTCGGCGGCACATGACCGCAGATCGCGCATGCTGTGGCGTAAGGCGAATGGCAGTGAACAACGGCTTTTGCCTGCGGCGCGTTTTTATATACTTCAAGATGAAGCTGCACTTCGCTTGTTGGTTGCAGCCGGCCGGCCAGTTGATTTCCCAAAAGATCGATCAGGCAAAGATCATCCGGAGTCATGTCGAATTTACTAAAAAGCGTCGGCGTACAGATTACTTCGTCTTCGCCGACACGACAGGAGATATTGCCGCCGTTGCCGTCCACAAAACCGCGCAGCCATAGTTTGCGACCGACGGAGCAGATTTCGTTTTTAACTTTACCAGCCGCATTCGAATAAAAAAACTCCGCGACGCGTTGCGAATCTGCCGCCGGTATCGAAGGCTTCGTGTTTTTTTGTTCTTCGCTCGCTCCGGCAAATCTGACGACAATCGCGTATTTTGCCAGCATGTCGTGGGCGGATTCTTCCAGAGACGCCCGTGAATCAACAATTACCTCGGTTGCGCCGCCAATTCCGGCCGCTTCAATATCCCGCGCGGAAATAATTTTCTGTTGTTTAAGGTCAACGCTTGTCATGCTCGTTTATCTGCTTTCAAAATGTTCCTCGAAAATACTATTATATTGTGCCATAAATTCCGGGTTAATATCCCGGATATTTATCAAAATATGTTATTAATCTGCATTATTTTACAAAAGGGGACATTATGCCGAAACTTCGCAGCGCAACGACAATTGATGGCAGGAAAATGGCGGGGGGGGGGGGGGTGTGGGGGGGCCACGGCGGGAAGGGAGAAAAGAGTGGGAAAAAGGGAGGAGGGGGGGGGTATTTTTTTATCCCCCTTTTTTTACTCCAACTTAAATACAAATATTAATTACCGAAATGATTACGTGATCAAAATTAATAAGTTACGACATTCCCTTAACAGACACGAACATTGCATGGGTCGATGACGTAAATTCTTTTAACTTGAAATGTCCTGACCTGGAGGGCATAAACGAAAACGGAAATTCACCCAGACGTACGAGCGGCTAGCTGAAGAATTCCAAACGCTGCCCACTGCCTTCTGGAATGACTCGCTTCCACACTGATATAGCCAGAAATTAGCAAGTACCAATCTAATGTTTTCACAACATTACAACACTAACGAACACAAACCCATTAATGCCTAGGTAATGACGTCAAATCGCGAACTTAAGTTCCTTTTCCAAATTCTCTACTTAAATATTCCAAATATAGTTCAAGGCTTTGAAAATTTCTTAAATTTATACATAACATTTACTGCTGGTTGGATTGAATCCAACCAGCAGACCAAACGCCACCCATACAGAGTGACAAATACCAGTATCGCATAGATACAACAATTTTCTCTTGATGATGGGCACATGGATGCCCGAAACATGTAGGGAAGAGAAATAAATAAATATATTAAACAGAATTGTGCACCTAGTTGGATTTTTTGCGAGATCATACAGGGATGAACGATCAACAAAACCTAAAAAGACATAAAAGAGATGTTATAAGGTAATGGTA
>Ga0082212_10012149_pt1 | contig 10867 bp, 6 predicted proteins | sample TergutNt197P3_FD_71548 | JGI IMG/M metagenome (GOLD analysis project Ga0082212, IMG submission 71548) | Neocapritermes taracua P3 segment gut microbial communities from Petit-Saut dam, French Guiana - Nt197 P3 | ecosystem: Host-associated > Arthropoda: Insects > Digestive system > Gut ...
TAATCTAACACAGAAGGGTGTTGATTGGCATTTTATAACTAAAGATGCGCGTATTAAACTTAAAAGATTATATCCTTTAATTGTGTAAAGTTTTAGTTGTTACAAGCTACTAGGCGGTTTGGGTGACTGTCACCGGGCGCCGTCTACACTAGGCGGTTTGGGTGACTGTCACCGGGCGCCGCCTGTCACCGGGCGCCGCCTCTCCTAATGTTGGACTTTCTGCTTTTTTTCAGTATAGAAATAATAAATTAAGCCGATTATGCCAACCACCACGATCACGCCCGTATAACCGCCAAAAAGAATTACTAACTGTTCCATGTTACTTCTCCTCGAATATTGTCGTAAATATAAGGCCAACAACCGCTCCGGCCCCAGAAGCAATTATCCCCGAAACCAGCAATGTTGATTCGGGAATATTACCTTTAAGCACCGTTCCTAAAACAAGGCTTGCAAAAATCAATTTTGTAGCGTCCAGCACCAGTTTTCCAAAATTGAGAAAAAAACGCCGCACTCGTTTATTTTGTGTTTCCATGCCTCTATTTTATTCCAAAAATAGCATAAAAACAACCCATAAAAAAGCCGCCCCGTGGTGGAGGCGGCTTGCGCTGTTTATAGCGTACTTGCGTTGTTGGCAACGCTAGGCGGTTTGGGTGACTGTCACCGGGCGCCGGTGCGCCGCCGGCCTAAAAAAGCCGCCCCCGTGGTGGAGGCGGCTTGCGCTGCTAATAGCGTAGGTGCGTTGTTGGCAACGCTAGGCGGTTTGGGTGACTGTCACCGGGCGCCGCGTTTGATTCAAAACCCATTTTGCACCTCATATATATTATGTTCTATTTTTTAGATAATGTCAATGGTATATGTCGCATAACATATTTTATCTGCAAATATAAATAATGAACCTTCTGTACAAAAAAAACCGCTACCCTTGCGGGCAAGGTATCGCACCGCTACGGATGGTGTACCATGTCGCATAACGACACTATGGCTTTTGGGTGACTGTCACTTGGCGCTGCACATTCCCTAAAAAAGCCGCCCCCGTGATGGAGGCGGCTGCGCTGCTAATAGCGTGCTAGCGTTGCAGACAACGCTAGGCGGTTTGGGTGACTGTCACCGGGCGCCGGTCACCGGGGCGCCTATGGAGTAATCAGATCTATCGTCTGAGACAAATCAATCGTATAATAACCATTTGTGTCCACCGGATCTCCATTAGCAGCTGAATATTTATCAGCCGGGTATTTAATCCTTAATGCGCTGATAGTTAGCTTTGCGAAAGTGCCACTAGTGGCTGATGACACTAACAGTCCTATATACACATCATCACCGCTCGCAAGTATAACGTTAGTTTGGTTTGATTCTGTCTTAGCTCCACCGTTGATAGATTGTGAAGCGAGACTCCCATTATCTGTTCCAGGCGGTGGAGTCCTTATGCGATAACCCAAAGTCTCAATGTCTCCTGCTACAGGAGCAGTACCAAATGCTGTACCATTACCAAAATTAGATCCAGCAGGTAGAGGCTTCTGCCCTCTATATGGTTGAGAAAAAACTGCACCATTATTATGGCTGAGTATCCAAAAACTCAAGTTAGCGGCTGTTTGGGTTGCGGGGTTTCCCTTCATAACTACAAGACCAATCCTTGAATTAGAACCACTGGGAACAGTACAGTCATCCAGAACGATATCAACTTCAACATCGTACATATCGTATCCTGTGGGGACTGTTACATAGACTAAATGATACTCATTTACACCAGCAGTAGTAAGAATTCCATCCCCTTGGACTGTTAACTTACCACTAGCATAACTCGTACTTCCTGTGCCGCCCCGCACAATCCTTGCCAATCCGGGTGCTGAAATCGTCTGCGGTCCTGAATCAATAACCGTTACTGCCAGGGTATCGGTAATAAGCGGAGATGTCCCAGGAATTGTCGCAGTAATGGTAACTGGGCCTCCTGTTTGCTTTGCGGTGATTAATCCGGTTGTAGAATCGACCTCTACAGTTGCAGTATCATTGCTTGACCATGCAACCGTTCCTTCCGCGCCGAGGGGCGAAATCGAATAACCAAGCTGTGCATCTTTTGGCCCTTCATCTTCCAGATCAATTTGGAGTGTTTTGCCGCTTCCCGACGGGATTCCGGTACCGGTAATTTCAATACCTGTGAGGGGTATGTCTACATTTATCAGCTCTATAGTCTGAGACAAATCAATCACATAATAACCATTTGCATCCACAGGATCACCAGCAGCAGCTGAATATACACTGGTAGGATATTTTATTCTTAATGCGCTGATAGTCATGGTTGTAAGAGCGGTAGAATTTGATGATACTAACAGCCCAATATACACATCATCATCGGTGTCAGCAATAATGTCTCTATTTGCAGTACCATCGGTTTCTATTGTCGTAGCGGCAGCGTCAAGTTTTTGTGTATAGGTAGCTTTCCTACCATTCTGTCTAAGAATACCCAGGGTTTGAATAGTAGCTGTTCCCGGTGCAGTGCCAAAAGCCCCGCCGTTATTATGAGCTTCGTTTGTCGGTTTACGCATTGACTGAGGTGCGGCAGGGCCATTATTACGATTAGCGTTCAGGTAATAACCCAATTGAGCGGTTGTCTTAGTTGCGGGATCTCCTTTCATCACCATAAGGCCGTACATTGTGTTATTGCTGGTGTTTTGTGCTGTTGAAGATTCACCTACAACTATATCAACCTCGGCGTCATAGATAGCGCCTGTTGTGGGAACTTTTACATAGACCAAGTGATACTTAAGGCCAAGTAAAGCGGCAGGAAGCGCTCCATCCCCTTTTATTGTCAGTTTGCCGCCAGCGTAACTCGTCGTTCCCTGAGTGCCCCACACAATCCTCGCCAATCCGGGTCCCGGAGGCGGTGCCGCTCCTACGTTAACCGTAATTTCCTTCGACGTCGAAGTAAAGCCGGTTTTTGAAGCGGTAACTTTAATGACGGTACTGCCCGTCACCGATGCCGAGGCGGTAATTTCAGCAGTTGCAGTATCATCGCCGGCAGTAATTGTAGCGGATGTACCGCTCTCGACTTCCCAGGCAAAAGTAACTCCTGTCTCTCCTGCTTGATCTGTCTTTGCGGTAAGAGTTTTAACGTCGCTCGGACTCATGCTGATAGTAGTGGTCACCGGAGTTCCGCCGTCTTCAACAGTCAACGCAAGCGGAGGATCGGTATCTGCTACATTTACGGTTATCGTAGAATTAATACTGCCGGATGCTGCCGTAATGGTAACCGGGCCGCCGGGGGCGACCGGAGTTAATAAACCGCTAGCGCAGGTAGCAACCGCAGAATTTGATGTTGACCAGCTAACAGTTCCCGGATCAGAGGCCGGCACTGTTAGAGCGGCGAGTTGAATGGGCGAATCAGTAAGCTCCATATTAATTTCAGTACCGCTTACCAGTGCTGCGCCGTTGTAGATTTTTACGGCTGACAGCGCCGGCATTGCATCAATGTACTCAAGCTTGATGCCGGTGATGGTAACCCTGCTGCTGCTATGTGCGGTAATGGCAACAAACGCATTTTTCAGGGCTTCATAATTGGCATGAGCGCCAAATTCTGCGACCGGATCACATTCCACAATCACCGTGCCAGAATCCATAGACGCGCCTGACAGGAAACGGTACGTTGTTGCAGTGTGGCTGTTATGGGTGCCGCCTGCTTTGGTGGGGAATGATTCTTTATCGGTAATATTTAAAATCCGGCTGAGATTACCAAAAGAAGAGTTAGCTTCACCTGTTGAATTATTATTCAGATAAACCCGCAGCCAATTTTCGGCGACGGCGCTGGCATTGGCATAGTCAATGGTAATCCGGAATTTCCGGGAGGAAAGATCTAACTGCCCTTCAAGATTCGTTGTCCAGTTATTGGTGTTAGCGGTACCTATTGTATTACCGGCAGCGGTATTCTGGCCGACTACCAAGCGGACGTTGTTAATCAAGGCGCCGCCGCCATTGGTATCAACCACAGCGTTATTACCGCCGTTAACGACAACTCTTACTGTCTTTGAGTTAATCGTGTAATCTCTGTAGGAAGGATCCGCCGTTTGATTAAGAGTTACCCATGGAACTAATGATTGGCTCCATTCAAACAGGGCGTTAGGATCTACTCCTGCCTCAAATGTTACAGCCGCCGCAATATCTGCAGAGATGTTGGAAATTGTATAAGCGGAACCGCCGGCATCAGTACTGCCAATCTCTAGTTTATTAAAACGATTTCCCGGATCAGCAAAGGCCGTCACTGATACATAATCGCCGCCCACGAAGTCTATTGCTTTACCGTTGCCCAACTTAATGCCTTCATAGTCAAGGACCAGCGCGCCGTTACCGGTAACAGTAACATTCAGCGTGTAAATGTTTACCTGCGGTATGATTATACTGTCGGCATAAGCAATTGTGCCGATCGGAGATTTAAGCGCTATGTCGTAGCCGCTGTTATTGGCGGTGGTTATTTGCAGAGTACCGCCCAAATCAGTAATGTTATTGGGAATCTCTGTTTCAAATTTCCAGGTGCCGCTCTCATTTGTTAAAGTTAGATGCTCTGCGTCCATATAGCCGCCGCTGCCGTCATCGCCGATTAGTGTCAGGGTAACGCCGGTAACTGTTGCAGTTGTATTGAATGTTACGCTTCCTGCAAGATCCTTCGGCGCTAAAAGCCCGGTTGCTGAATAGTGCCATTCTACATTGGTAGTCAGCCCCGGGTAGATATAAAACGCCTCAATGTCTCCTTTTTCGCCGCCGGCGCCGGACAAAAACGAGCGTAACAGATACGAACCCGGATCAAGATCGAAGGTTCCACTTCGGGCAGTATTGCCGGCTGTTAACAGGTTGTTCCAGGTCGTTCCTTCATCATTGGAATATTCTAATTCGGCGGTATCAACGCCGGAGGCAGGGAAAGATAATTCCCATTTTAATTCGCCTTCGTCTCCGTCTGCATTCGGCACCAGATATATCTCTACCGAAGTTGTTTTTCCGGCATTTACTACTACATTGCCAGCCGTTCCCGTACCGATAACATCGCCGCTAATTTTCCCTGTTACGGTGAAATTATAGGTTCCAGCTTTCAGTTCAAAGGAAAGTTTAGAGGCAGTTTCTGTTGTACTTCCACTGGCAAGGCCGTAATCTACTGTGTAAGCAACGGCGCCCAAATCGGGAAGTAATGTCCGCGCATCGCCGACAGATAATTCTACTCTTCCCTTGCCTGACTTGGTATTACTAACCGGCGGATCCTGTAAACAGCCGGTTACCAGCAGGGCGGCGAACAGCGCAAACCCTGCTATTTTTAAAACGGTCTTAATATTTTTCATCGTTTCCTCCTTAGTCCTCTACCGAAAATTTTGCGGTCTTGGAGTACAATTGCCCATTCACTTTTACTATTACAGAAAGTGAATAGTCTCCTTCGGTGAGAGATCCCTTATCCACGGTGTATGTTTTGCTTGTTTCGCCGGTTATCTCTTTTCCGTCAATGTACCATTTAATACTCTGATAATCAGAACCGCTCAGGGTTATGGTTTTTGGCAGTTCAAAATGTCCATCCGGGAAATCGCCGAATTTCGCATCGGTGTTTGGCGTAATGCCCGCTGAAGTTATTAATTCCAGTTTTAGGCCGGTGATATTGAACCATACTCCTTCATTGTTCTGGGGATAAAGACAGATAAATGCATTTTCCAGATGTACGCTTTGCTCAGAGGTAAGCTGCGATATGTTTGAACCGCCGTACGAGGTAGGAGGATAAGCAGGAGGATTAACAGGCGGAGGCGGAGCAGATCGGTCATAATCAATCAGGAATGTAAAGGTGCCCTTTTTGCTGTCGATGGGATCAAATTCGCAGTCATAGTCAAACATACGCACGTTGCCGCCGGAGTTGAAATGCTGAACCTGGCTGGCCGCTCCAATGTTAGAGTTATCAGGACCGGCGTTGCTGGCGGTATTATTGACATAGAGCCGCATCCAGTTACCGCTGGTTATACTATATTCATCGAAATCCATGGTGAGCATTACCTGTCTATGTAACAGGTTTATTGTTCCTGCATTGGTTGCAGTGGCAGGGACATCATCTCCGACATAGACTGCGCTCGCTGTGCCGCCGCTAACATTAACAGCCGCTCCGATCATAAGCCGGGGCTGTACTGTTCCTGAGTGGCGTCCCACATACATACCCCTCCGTTCTTTACCGGAGACTTCTGTATTGAAGGGAATTGAAGAACCTCTCGCCTGAATGTAAACGTCCCTGAAACCCGGGTAATTCCGTACTGTATCACTGGCAAGGCTGCCCTCTTCCGGGTTTTCATCGGCGTACCATTCAAAAATGGTATCGCCCCGGTGGGGAACTTTAACCGCAACACTTTTTGTAGCGGGAGAGCTGTTTTCTTCGTTTTCGGCTTTAACGGTGACGGTAAAATCGCCGCCGGTGTCGCCGTCCGCCGCTGTAAAGGTAGCGGACATTCCATCTTCGGAAACTTCCATGGAGAGAACGCCGGTGACAGGCTGCCAGGCAATCTCTGCGCCCCATGCTTCCGCGGGATTGGGAATAGACGCTGTCAGGGTTACTGATCTGCCCCGCTTCAGCGCGATATCCCCGGTTATTAGTTCACTGTCCTGGTAGACATCTATGGCGGTAACAGCGGTTAACGATGAAACGCCGAATTCAATTTCAAATGTCTGCGCCTTGTCGGCATAATTCGCATTAACCGGGGTAACGGTTAAGTTAAAGGTGCCTGTATCATCAGATTTTAATGTTACTGTATCTTCGGTATATGATTGTATAACGCCGGAATCATCATCATCGAAAATAAATGCGTTATGCGCTCCGGCAGGGGTAACATGGGTTTTCAGCGTTATATCTTTACCGGTACCGAATGTTAAGTTGCCGGACGCCTGCAACTCTGAAGCCCCGTAGTTTAAGGTAAAACTAGTCAACACCGGCGGTACAGTAACGCTAAACTTGGTTGAGTTTGCGCCGCCGCTGGCGTTAGAGGCTTGAACCACTACGACTGTTGTTCCCGAACTTACGCCGATTAGGTTAAGGCCGCTGGTTGTGTTTACTATAGCTCTATCATTCGGTAATAAAGAATACTTGCTCGCACCGGAAGCCGATACGCTGATGGTCAGTGTTTCGTTTATGTTTATTGTCAATCCATCTGCTTCAGTTAATGTTTTTCCGTTATACGAAGCCGTAACAGTTCCGACGCTTTTATAGTCGCCGCCGCCGCTTCCGCCGCCGCCGCTGCATCCGGCAAGGATCAGCAGTACTGCCGCAACAGCGAATACTCTCCAGAATGTTTTCATACATTCCTCCTTAAAAATAATTGATTTTATTATTCGTATATACGAACATATTTTTGCCTTAACAGAATCTTTGCTGCACTTTAGTATCAATATATCTTACGTTTTTTTAATCGTCAAGTTATTTTTTTATTGTTTTTTATGAAAAATCATTCTTTACATACTGATTATTAGGTTGTACACTGATATACGAACCGCTCATGACCCCTGTTGATGTTTTGCGGCTTGTGTTTTTTGTTCGTATATACGGATAAAAACAGCGTAAAAATGGAAAAACGCGAGGAGGTTGGCAAAAATTGATGATATTATCAGCTATCAGAAAACCAGCGTACCTGTTATTTATTGCCGTGTTTATTTTTTCGGCGTGCCCTGCAGAAAACGTCACTACCACCGATAAACCGGTAAAAAGTCTTGAAGTGCTTAAAAACGGCGCCGAAATACCGGTGCCGTCAGGCAGTGTTACTCCCTCATTCAGCATAATGGAAGAAAAATCCGTAATTCTGGGCGTAAAACTGAACCCCGATGTGCTTGCCGGCGTCCACTGGCAGAGCAGCCGCGGAATTGTCGATTTAAGCGGTTTTTCCGGGCCGGAAATTGTCATGTTCGCCCGATACGGCGGCGAAACCAATATTACGGTTCGGGCGGCCAATGCGGTGAACGAGGTTCCGCTGTTCGAAACGGTCAATGTTACGGTTATTCCCACATCGTACTACAAATGGAACTATAAACGGGACGGCTGGAAAGATATGCCGCCCTCCACGCCGTTCACCGTAGACAGAATCTACAATAGAATGTTGATGCTGTCAGGAGAAACGTCTGTCCATGAAAATCCCGCCCTCGGCGGGCTGGTGCTGGACGGGCCGGGGACGCTGGTTATCGGCTCGGTTATGCCGACTGCCACCAATTCGGTGTACGACGAAGATCCGGCAATGGACGATACCGCCCAGTTGGATTTCAGCCGGGCGCCGAGAGTTACCATAACCAGAGCCGGCGCTACAGAAAAAGATGAAAACGATAAAGATATAGTTACAAGTAGAGTCGTAGTTGAAGATCAGAGTATCTATACCGGAAGAATCCGCATATCGGCAGAGTATGAAATTTTAGTTGAACCGGCGCGCAGGCAGGGGCTGCGCCTCCAGATAAGCAATAATACCTTAGAACGGGATAAGGCTTCTGTCTTCACCAACTGGCTGGTTGCGGAGTACACTCCTGAAACGCACCGTTCTTCCGGTACTCTTTCCGGCGTTTTTAACGCTGCATCGGTAAAATTTGATCCTAATCTTAATCCTGACAAAAAAGAACGTATTCCGTTATTGCCTGCCCCATCGGAAGCTGAAATAGCCAGGCTGACGGTGCTGGAACAATTTATAAACGGCGAATGGAGCGGTTTATCTGCCGGCGAACAAACAGCCAAAGAAAATTCATTAACCGCCGCGCAAAAGACTGTGTACGATGAATTTAAAACGAAAAGTATGCAGGAAATAACCGATGCAATTGAAGTAATTAAAGATGATTGGGAGCTTCGTCAATATAGAGGGGCTTTATCCAATTCATTTGTCTGTCTGGCTCTGCCGGACGGAAAAGTCCTGATCCGCAGTATCCGGATCGAAACTGCTGATTAAGGAGGCCGGCCGTGAAAAAAAATCCATGGTTTGTTCTGTGTATGTTTATAACATTGATTTTTACCGGGTTGTGCGCTTCCTGTCCGGAACTTGATAAAAACGCTCACAAACCGGGGCTGGAAGTCTGGCGGAACATTTCAGGAAGCCCTGACGCAGAAGTAAAAGTTCTGGATGTTGATCCCGAAGAAAAAGCGCTGGTGTACCTTTTTGATCCGGTCATGAACAATATTATTCCGGGTAACTTCCGGGTTCTTTCGGGTTCAATTACGGTGAAACGCGATGAAGATGTATTTTTGGTAAGCGGCGCTGCCGGCGGTATGGGCGTTGTTACTTTTACCAACCTTTCCGAAACCAAAGAGGCGAAGTTATACGTCTTTATCCGCAACTGGAAAAACTCCGATGTCTACCGCCACACGCTGGAACCCGACCCGGTTAATTACCGCTTCAGGATGCCGAATTCGGAGCCTGAGAATCAACACACCTGGTGGATTGACCCTGTTGCGCGATCCGGCGCGGTCGCCGCGGTGCACGGTAATGTCAGAGACAACTCTTTCGCGATATACCGCCTGATTATCGACCGGGGGTTTCATTACGAAGCGCCCGACGGGCTTTCCAGCAGAAGCACCGGGCTTCACGGCGACACGGTCAGGGAAAGCTGGAAAGATCTTGCCGACGGTTCCTCTCTGGGGCGGAAACTGCATCTTGAGCCGCATATTCTCTATCATCCGCTGGGCAATTATCCCTACGAGCCGCAAGACAATTCATGGAAGGAAGATTTTTTACGAAAGCCGGTATTCGCCTTTGTGCTGCACTACGATCTTGACGGCGATATGGTGGGCGGTTACGCCGACCGTCAGCGGCTGGAAATAAAAACCATGGACGAAACTACTCCGCCTGATGCACAGGGTAACCCTTACAACCGGATGTACAGTAATGGCGGCGGAGACAGCTTTACCCACCGCTGGAAATTCCGGCTGCCGGATAATTTTCTGGTTTCCAGTGAATACACCCACATCCACCAGATAAAACCCGAAGGCGGAGATTCGGGGAACCCTACCTTTACAATTACTGCGCGCAGGCTGCGCAACGGCAGGGAGGTAATGCAGCTTATTTACCGGGGGCCGATCCGCGACAACGAAGACCCCAGCGTAAACTGGTACCCCTGCCAGGTAGACTTGGGGCCATTCAAGGGAGAATGGTGCTACGCCGAAGAAACCGTTACCTATGACGATCCGGGCGCGTACCGGATCAAAGTGGTGCGCATACGGGACTTAAAAACCCTGATGGAGTACACCTATTCCCCCGAACATTACGACGAAGTTGATCCTTTTACCATGTACCGGAAGGGCAACACCTACGTCAGGCCCAAGTTCGGTCTTTACCGCAGGATTATGCACATGACTCCCTTCGGCCTTCCCAATGAAAAAGATATGGTAACTGATTTTTACGGAGAGAATAACGAAGTGGTTGTTCTGTACGCTGATATTGAAATGGACAAATACAGGAGATAAGGAGAAGTTGATGAAAAAGTTATTGGTTTTACTGCTAATTGCGGCTGCGGGAATTCTGTACGCCGAAGTAACTGTCGGGGGCCAGATCGATATGGCCATTATTCCCTTTCAGCTTATCCTGAACGAAGATACCAAACCGTCCTATTTCGGCGCGCCGGCCACTTCCACCCGCATGCCCGGCTGGGCCTGCACCAGGCCCTCAACCACGACGTTCTGGCCGGGCGTCAGGCCCTTCGTGATGATCCGGCGGCCGTCGCGTACGGCGCCGATCTCCACGGGTACGGCCACCAGAACGTTCGATTCGTTGACCATGAAGACCGCCTTGCCGCCGGAGCGGTCCACAACAGCCGCTTCAGGCACGGACAACATGTCCCATTTGCCCAGCACGCTGGTGACATTGACGTACATGCCCGGCCGCAGGGCATTGTCCGGGTTGGGAAA
>Ga0082212_10012150_pt1 | contig 10867 bp, 11 predicted proteins | sample TergutNt197P3_FD_71548 | JGI IMG/M metagenome (GOLD analysis project Ga0082212, IMG submission 71548) | Neocapritermes taracua P3 segment gut microbial communities from Petit-Saut dam, French Guiana - Nt197 P3 | ecosystem: Host-associated > Arthropoda: Insects > Digestive system > Gut ...
TGGATAAAACCCGAAGAAATGTTCTTGAAAAAAAGTTTGGCGATTGAAGGCGCCCAAGTTATAAGCGCGTTCATAAAACTCTTTGGCGTGTGCCGTTTTATCAAATCCATTAAAATTAATATGCTCGGTTGCGATAGGAATAATAATCCAATCTTTAAACAAAGCAAATTGCCTGTATTGAATTTCCAATTCGTACATCATTACATTCTCCGGGTTGGGACGTTGAAACAGATCTTGCCAATCCGATGCATTAAAAATCACGTCTTTCAAGAATTGATGACAATATTGCTCCTTCCCTTCTTCGGTAAAACGATAAAAAAACCAATTTTTATCAATATAAATTATTTCATTTTCAGTTGTATAACCAAAAAAAACAGGAGGAGATAACAACTCATTGGGTCCTCTGCCATGCTCCAATTTCCGTTCCAAAAAATTACCCAGCGTATCAAAATGTTTCAAGTACACCTGATGGTTATCTATGTAAAACAACTGCTTGCCATATATGTGCCAACGACCATCCATCGACATATGCGATGCGTCAATGATTACGGTATCTGTAATACGCATGGCTTCATATTGTATGCGTACTTCCCCTCTTTCGAGGAAAACGGATGATGTAGGAGTACAAGCACAAAGCACTACCGTGAATGCCAACATCAAAATATGTATTCTCATAAGTTTGTTGTAAACGTTTATTTTGTTAGATTTTATATTTTCGAACTATTGCTCCCGCGCAAGCAAAGAGCAAGTAGATATTGACGTCAACACTTATTGTCGTCACTCTCTTCCAAATCAGAGCAATCACAAAGAGGTCTGAGGGAAATAGGATTGCTACCTACACATACGTTTTCATCCCTACACCGGCAGATATTGGAATCATCACCTTCGATAGTTTCACCTATTACCTGAGCCGATGTCCCACTATACTGACCTGGCAATAGCATGAACCCGAAGATTCCAGTTAATACCAGCACTACTTTTTTCATATTCATATTGTTTATATGTATTTAATAAAACGAGGGCGATGGATATTTTCTCCATTGCCCCCGTTTCAATAATTATTTAGGATGGACAATTTTGAATCCATTGTGTACAATCACCTTGCCCACAACGAGGTCTGAGAGAAATTAGATTTCCCCCGTAGCACCCGTCATCTTTACACCTGCAAATATTTTCATCTGGAGGATCAGGAAGTGTAACGTCTCCTATAACTTGAGCGTTCACGCTGTTTTGATAACTTGACGCTAACAGCATGAGTCCAATAATTCCTGCCGTTGTTAATAGTATCTTTTTCATAGTATTCTAAATTTAAAAAGGTTAATTAGTTTTGTGGTATCCCATTATCGCAAGGGAACATTCCATCAATAGGAGTGTTTTCGATTTGCACAACGCAAAAATTGTATTACCTTTGCATCGTTGTTTGTGCTATCTTCGTACAAACTTCAGAAGATAAACAGGATACATCCTGTTGTCTTGGGCGCGGGAGCAGGGATGGGTAATTGTGAGTTAATCATTTCGTTTTACCTTTCCCTGCGGGCGCCTTGGTCACAGCACCCTGCCAACAGACACACGCGATGGCAGAGGCTTGACGGCTCAAAGTCATTTTTGCCCAATAACCAAATGTCGGGCGCGATTACGTGAGATGTTCCTGTGGCGCACTGTCCTGTCCCATTTACTTGGGAACAAAATGGTAAATAATACGATCCTATCACAACCGATACCTCAAAATGTGTGTCGACAGGGAAAGCCCTTAATAAATATTGTATGAATGTGCGTATGAATCGTCTCATGGTGTTAGTTTTTAAAAGTACAAAAACCAATCGCCTCATAAACGGCGCTGGACACTGATTTCACCTTCGGCATTTCCACTTCCCGAACAATGCTGTTAACAATATCTTCTATTTCGGCGGCGCCATCATACAAGTGGTAGGGAATGTGGTGTTTTTCGTAGAACCCTGTGAATAATCCGTCAAATTCCGTTGCATCGGTACTGCGTACATGAATCACCGAATCATAATGCTGGGCGGCGTATCGCCCAGTCAAGTCTGATAAACCTCTTATCATTCTGGTATCTACGGGGCTGTTGCACACAACAACCTTCTCATCCATCTTTGATTGCAAGGATAAAACATCGGCAAAGAGTGCGCCGGAAGAGACAAAATCAGGATAATCGAACTCTACGGTGATTCGCTCGACAAAGGAAGAGGATAGAACCAGAAATTGATTGTTAAAATGGTGCATTTGGCTTTCCTCTACTCCAAACATCCTTCTCCATTCATACACGGTTCGGTTCCGTATAAATTTGTACCCACTCAGGCATGATAAGGCTTTTGCCAAAAGTGTCCTTTTGGTATTCAAGGAGTGGATTACTGCAATCTTGTGTCTCACGTTTTTTAAATTTGATGCAAATGTACACCACCCTTTAACAAAGTAGATGGTCATTTTGACGACTAAATTCTTCCAAAAATCGCGAAAACAACAAATTCTCCATTTTGTTTTGTCTTTTTTATTATATTTGCAAAAATTCCCTGTTCGGAATGTGAAGAGTGTGCCCTTTTGACAAAAAAAAGTTTTAGAGATATTATGAAAAATATGGAAAATGACAAAAATATCTTGGATGTGCAGAAGCGCCTGTTTCAGGAAATCAAAAAAAACCTCCCTGCACGGTTTGTCTTAGTTGATGTCATATCTGAAGCGTTGAACATAGGCTCAGATGCGGCATACAGTCGGATACGTTGCGATAAACTTTTGAATATCAAAGAAGCATATACATTATGCAGACAATTCAAGATACCTTTCGATTTGTCTGCCGGTGTGAGGAATGTGCATCAATTTGACTGCGTGTACAAGCCGGTTGATGTATCCGCTTCCGGCGAGTTTCAAAATTATATGTTTGCATTATTGAAGAGCCTTGAAAAACTAAGGGCTTCCCATGATCCAAGTATCCTCATGTCGGCTACAGATATTCCCATATTTCATTTAATATCGTATAAGGAACTGATATTTTTTAAATTATACACATGGGCGCACAGTGTTTACAACTACAAGGGAAGTTTAGGTGATTTCACAAAAGAGATTGAGACGCCGGAGATTATTGGTTACTTTCAGAAAATCAGTAAGGATTATGAACTCATCCCCTCCACCGAAATATGGATGGATGCCACCATGGATACCACGCTAAAACTCATCAGTTATTACCTTGAAATCGGCGAGTTTTCAGACAGGAATATGCCCATACTTTTGTGTGAACAGGTGTTGCAGATTTTAGACAAGTTGCAGCAATGGGCAGAAGACGGAAAAAAGGGAGATGGGGCAAAACCGTTTCAATTCTATTTAAGCGAGATGGAGGTAGAAAACACTTACGTCTTGATAAAAGAGTCCGAGCAAATGCATTGCGGAGTCAAGTTGTTTACAATAAATGGTTTAAATATTTACGACAAGGAGTTTTGCAGGGAAACGGAACAATGGCTTACTAAATTAGCTCAACGCTCTATCCTCCTGTGTGGCGGTTCCGAAAAAGAGCGTATCAAGTTCTTCAACACACAGCGGGAAAAAGTACAGGATTTGATGGGGAAAATCAATCATTCATTCTGAACTTGACTGACTGCGCCCCTTTTCTGACGCACTTGGGGTATTCAAAAATATTGTACATTTGCAAAGAAATCATTTTGAAGTCATGATCATAGCCAATCCGATATACGACACGGTTTTTAAGCGTTTGATGGAAAACAAGCGCAGCGCACGGTTTTTTATCCAAACGCTTACCGGCGAGCAGGTAGAGGAGGTTGCGATGTTGCCGAAAGAATATACCTATCATGCAAACGTAAAGAAGTCGAGCAAGCAAATTGAAAAGGAGGAGATTGAGCGCAGCAAAAAAGAGTGGGAAATTTTATCTCTTATCAGGTATGATTTTGTAGCCACCATTCGCAATGCAGACGGTGAGCGCAAGAAGGTGATTATAGAGATACAAAAATCGAGCAAGCCTGCGGATTTGATGCGGTTTCGCACCTATCTATCCGAACAGTACAAGCACAGGGATGTGGTAGAGGTGGCAAGCGGCAGGATAGAAAAGGCGTTGCCAATAATATGTATCTATCTGTTAGGCTTTAAACTCACCAATATTAAGGCAGCGGCAATAAAAGTGTGTCGCACCTATACAGATATAATAGACCAAACCGAGATACCACAGCGCAACGAATGGATAGAAGCGTTAACTCACGATGGTTATTTTGTGCAGATACCCTACATCACCGGCAAACCGCGCACCCTGTTGGAGAGCGTGCTGAGTGTATTTGAGCAGCAACACTTTTTTGACGATAAGAACACGTTAAAAGAGTACGACTATCCCATAGAAGACGAGAACCTGAAAATGATGGTAGAGATACTCAAACATGCGGCATCCGATGCCAAGACAAGGCGGGAGATGGAAGAGTCATGGTGGGCAGAGGAGAGCGAAAAAGAGTATGAAAGAGTCGAGAAGGAGTTACAAGAGACGGTAAAGGCTTTTGAAGAGAGCAAAAAGACGATCGAAGAAAAAGACAAAACGATTGAGGAAGGCAGAAAAACAATCGAAGAAAAAGACAACGAAATCATAAGATTACGAAAAGAGATAGAGGTATTAAACGCAAAATCATTCTAATACATTTTTAATCAGGGACTTTACCACACATCCCGTTGCAACACATCAATCGCCCCCTCTCCACCCCAATACGCTTAACCATCCTCTTTTAGAAAATCATTAAGCAGGTCGTCAATCTTGTCGCTTCCAAGCCTTCTGGCGATGATGATTCCGTTGGCATCCACAAAAATATTTTGAGGGATAGAGCGAACAAGGTAGAGGCGGGCGGCATGATTATCCCAAAACGACAGTTCGGACACTTGCGACCAAGTGAGATGATCATCCGTAATCGCTTGAATCCATTCGCTTTCGGTACGGTCAAAAGATACGCCTATAATACCGAATCCTTGCGGGTGGTATTTTTGGTAGATACCCACCAAGGTGGGGTTAAACATACGGCAGGGGGTACACCAGCCAGCCCAAAAATCGATCATGGTAATCTTGTGCTGTTTGTAAAAATCGGACAATCTGATGGGATTACCTTCGGGATCATTCATGGTAAAGTCGGGAGCGGGCATACCTACCTGTACGCTTTTAAGCGTGGTGATCATTTGCTCTGCCTGACGTATAAGGCGATTTTCTGAGCCCTCCGGCAGTGCAGCAGTAAATGCAATCACCTTCTCTTCCCATTCTGCTATGGATACTTCTCGGTGTCCCAAGGTGGAAAGAAAGCGAGTAAGGGCAAAACGTGAAGTGGGATACCGATCTATGTAGTTGGCATCTACCTCATTTATTCTGCTTGAAAGTTCGCGTGAAGAAGATAGGAGTTCCTGTCGGCGGGCAGCAGTGATAGCAGGATCATTCAACTCTCGATTCATCTCTTCTTGAGACGAATAATTGGCGGCAATTATCTCTTTGGCTCTTGATAGTGAATCCATAGTGGCTTGGTAAGCGCCGCCATTTACCACAATGCTTTTTGTATCGTCCATATCCCCGGTAACGGTAAAGATGCCGTTTTCCAAATACAGCGGAAAACCAACCTGCGTATTCCCGTGAATAGTAACCGTATAGGCTTCCGGAGTAATCAATCTATTTTGGAAAGTAAATTTTCCGTTTACCATCTGTACGGTATCGGCAGGGATGTCCAAAGCGGTGTCAGTTTTGGCTTGGACTTTTAAAACAACCATGGCAGAGTCAATACCTGTAAAGGCGGCGTTGATGGTGTAACCGTCATGCCTTGATGGTTGGGCAAAGGCATTGGAAACGAGCAATAAAAGAATCACTTTTTTCATAAGGGCAGTATTAGATGTAAGCAATTATTTTAAGTTAAAACCTGTACGTTACTTTTGCCATCAGGAAGCCGGGTAGTGTACGAATTACACGCTCTTCAAAAAAACTGCTTGCATACGTACTGGTAACCTTTTCGGTTTTATTAAAATTTAAAATATTATTCGCATTCAGTTCAAATTCAAAGTTGCTTTTAGGCGGAGTGTAAACAACAGACGCACTTAGATTGGTAATGTCCCTTCGTGTGTCGTTTGCATCGTACTTGTAATGCTGAACAGAGGAAACCACCATCCATCCCTTGCCTGCATTTAGCCTCAATTTGGCGTATGGGGCTATGGTAAGTAAGCGCATAGTCCTATTCATCAATTTACTTTGGTTGCTAAACCAAAGCACGTTCCCGCCCAAGTCGCCGTTTAGCACTCCTTTGGTAAAGGTCATGAATGCCAAATCACCGTTAAGGTGATGTTGAATAACTCCATTTTCCGCCCCATTAATATAACTGTAATATGTGTTTAATCCATAATTAACGCTTATCCTTACATCTACAGGTAAAAACCTCAGGCTTTGCCTCAGACGGAGCATAGACATAAAGTTACTGTTGTCCGGAGACTCTATTATAGTTGATTTTGAATAATTTGCATAATATATATAGTCGTATGTCAAAGGGTTGGACTGCTTAAAGTACGAAGATGAAATAAGGAGCGTGGTTCCTGAATGGAAGTTGGAATAGGAATAATTCAGGGATGCGTTAAACGCCGGATTCAGTAAATTGTCCACCACTCTTCCCTGTGTAATGGTTTTGTAGTCGGTAGCCACCATCCCCTCGTTTAGTTCGGTAATATTTCGCGACTCTTGGGCAAGATTAACATTAGCCGTAATACGGTTATTTGCGGATAAATAAATGATTACTTGAGCATTGGGAAGCAACTTCCATTGGGTATTGTTTACCAAAGAGGTGTTGTCGTTATCGTTTAGGGCAGTAGCGTAACGATGGGCATCCATACCGAGAGCAAGGCGCAATATACCTACGTTACGTTGTAGCCAAAGCCCCGCCCACAGGTCGGTGTTATTGTACCCAATCACGTTGGCATAGTCATATTCGGGCATGAAAGGTATTTCTACTCCCTGCGCCAACTGAAACAACGAGGAGCGATAGTTGCGGCGCTGATAGTTCAATCCTGCCTGTGCTTTTAGATAGAAACTTCCCAATCTTTGCGCATACTCGCCAAAAATGGAGAGTTCGTGAAATTGTTGCTTTTTATCTTGAATCACACTGTATTCCGTAGTCGAAGCAGAAGAAAAAGGCAAGCCTAAAAAGGAGTTGTTCGACCCAATAATCATATCGGCAGGTCGGCTGTTATACCTGTAAAATCCGTCAACGGTAAGGAGACTGCCATTTTTGGTTTTATACACACTTAGCAGGTAATTCTTAAAATCAAACAATTTACTCCCTTCGTCAGAAAACAAGGTGTCGGACATCGCGGTCATTTGGCGGTTTACCACGCTGTTTCGGCTACGGTCCTGTGCGCTGACCATAGCCCTGTTAGAGATAAAAAAGCGTTCCGTAGGCTGGTAATCGGCGCTTAAATAGTAATTTACAAAACCAAACTTGCTTTGTTCGGTCAAACCATCCACAGAGGTCGGCGTACCATTGGCATCTGTAGTCGCCCATCTTTGAGTGATCATTTCTCCCTCCTGCTTTTGTCGGTTGGCAATGAGGTAGGAGTTAAGTTTCAGTTTGTTGTTCGGGTGGCGGTAACTCAGGTTAAAGGCAGGCGTTTGTCCCTCTTTCCGTGCCACATCATCGCTAAAGGCTATATACGGTACATCAACCGCGTCCAGCGAAAAGCGATTGCTCCCTCTGTTATTGCGGGTAAGTTGCTGCGCACCTCCCTGAAAAGAGATGTAGTCATTCAGCGTAAAAGCCATTTCGCCCGTATTGTTGGCGTCCACAATGGCGGCAAGGCTTATGTTTTTTGAAATATTGAAGAGATTTACTTTGCCGGCATATTTATTAATCACCCCCCCCGCCCCCGTCAATACGCCGCTTATTTTGCCCTTAAACTCATCCTTGATCCCAATATTGAGTACGGCAATGCCCTGTGGTGCCGACGATCCGCTCAACATTCCAATATCATTGTAGTTGTTAATCAATTCTATGCTTTCGACCATTTTGGCAGGCAGATTTTTAGTAGCCATTTGCGACTGGTCAAAGAAGAACTCCTTGCCGTCAATCAATATCTTGACCGGCATCCCCTGTGCCTTGACTTTGCCGTTGGCATCCACTTCGATCCCAGGCAGTTTTTCGAGAATATCTTTTAAAATGCGTTCCGTGTTATCGGTGTAAACGCCCAAGTTGTACACAATGGTGTCTCCCCTAACGCGGGCACCCAGCAATCGGGCATTTACCACTGCGCTGTTAATCATTTGTGCCGATGCTTCAAGCACAAAATCTGCGGTTTGGGTTGTTCTGTCCAAACGCAAGGGTCTCCGCTGAGTAACATATCCAATGTGGCTGACCTGTAAAAAAGCCTCCCCTCCCCCTTGGTAGCGGAGGATATATCCCCCGCTACGGTCGGTAGTGGTAAAGGCTATATGTACAGAATCGGGCAGGCTGAGCAGCGTTACGCCGGCAAACGAAAGCGCTTCGCCTTCAACGCTGCTCACTTTCCCCGTAATGCTTTTCTCCTGTGCATTTAAAGGATTGCATATATATGCAGAAAGCGATAAGGTAAGTATGAAAGAAAAAAGGCGCATAACTATTTTATTACTATATTACTGCTGTTGATTCTTGTAAAGTTGTCTCCACGCTCAGTACGGTTATTTTCCTGCATTCGTTGCATGAACGCTGCAATCACGTTGTCGAATTGCTCTTTTGATACTTTTTCGCCCGTATCAGGAGTTTCAATTTCAAGTAAGTCGTTCACCTGCTCTATGGAGGTACACGAAAACACGCTCATTCCATTGTTTATATCTAAATAGAGGATTAATCCGGGTAAGCCCCAGTAAGAAGAGGGACCGTCGCTTATCGGAATATCGGGGGTGTACCATGCCGTAATAGGCGCTCCGCCGGTCATTTTTGTTGATGCTTCTACACATTCGTAACCCGAAATGGTTTGCTTTGTCCCTTTTATGTCCCATGTAAATTCTGAAAGCGTACCATCAATAAGATATTCCTTTCCATCAAAGTTTACTTGAGACAGCATTGTTTTATCAAGATGATTTTTATAGTACGTGTGAGGGCTGGAATTTATGAATTGAGAATTAATCGTCCCGTTCATTTGGATGTTTCCATTTTCCCCGCCTACCGTTTCCCTGTTTTGTTGCTCTGATTTTTTTGCTTTGTACACTGAAATTCCATTATTTACCATAAGTTGAGATGTCGATAACATCTCAACGGTCCTCTCGCTTATCCTATCCTCCATGGCTGCACGTATTTGTGGATTATCAATTTGACTAAGGTTGCGTAGCGATGGCTTTAACGTAATTGTTTCCTCATAATTAACTATAAGTCCCTGTGCATAAATATAGTAAAATGAACAAAGCGTAAAATTGATTAGTAGTACAATATTTTTCATGATTTTATAAATTAAGTGATTACTTCTTTTGATGAAAAGAGGGGGGGAGGTTCCCTCTCCTCACTTGTTTTAGATATGGCACAAATAGTAACATTACCGTATTATGGTCATCGTCCCGCTGCTCCTTATGGAGTTTTCCCCGCGCTCTATACGAGCATTATCTTGTGTTCTTTGCATGAGTTCAGCCATCATTTTATCGTATTGGTTCCTCGATATTTTTTCCCCTGTATTGGGAGCGTCTAATGTAGCCAAGTCGTTAACTTGTTCTATGGAAGTACACGAAATCACTCGAAAACCATCGTTCACATCCAAATAGAGGATTAATCCGGGCAAGCCCCAGTAAGAAGAAGGACCGTCGCTTACAGGAATATCGGGCGTGTACCACGCTGTTACAGGCGCTCCGTTTGCCGTTTTCGTTGTGGCTTCAATACATTCATACCCAGAAATTGTTTTCTTTTTTCTTCCTATTTTCCATTTAATTTCGGTAAAAGGCTCTTCAATAAGATATTCTTTTCCACTGACGCTTGCCTGAGCCAACATTAGCCTATCAAGATGGTTTTTATAAATGGTGTGTGGGGTTGTAGCATTGGATTGCATGGCAATACTTCCGCTCATGCTCGTATTCCCTTCCTTTCCTTCTAATGTTTCGCGCCCCTGGTGTTCAGATGCTCCGACTTTGTATATCGAAGTTCCATTGTTTATCAATAACTGAGTTGTTTTCGACTGGTTTCTGTTTCGATCCCTCATACTGTTTTCAACTGCTGTACGTATTTGCGGATTATCAATTTGGCTAAAATTCATCGTTGGAAGCGTAACCGTTTCCTCATAGGTAATTATAAGCCCTTGTGAGTACGTATGGTAAAATGAACAGAACATAAAACTGATTAGTAGTACAATATTTTTCATGTTTTCAACAATTATAATAATTTCACTTCTTTGATAAATAAACGGAGGGGGAGGAATCCCTCCCCTCGTTTATTAATAAAATCTTACCAGAAAAAGCACCACCACTCCTCGTAGTAAGCGTATTCAATGATAATCATATCGTCAAATTCCCAGATAATCATATCCAGTTCCCAATAGAAAAAGCAAATCCAATCCTCTACTTCAACAGTTTGCATTTCTACGGTAGTGCCTGATACCTCCGAAGACGCATCTATCGTTACAACTTCAGTTGTTATTGTTTCGTTCTCAATTACTTGAGCGGTGTTTGCAAGGGCAAACATAGGAAGGACTGCAAGTAGTAGTCCAATAAATATCTTTTTCATAGTATTCTAAATTTTAAAAGGTTAATTAGTTTTGTGGTACCCCATTATCGCAAGGGAACATTCCATCAATAGGAGTGTTTTCGGTTTGCACAACGCAAAAATTGTATTACCTTTGCATCGTTGTTTGTGCTATCTTCGTACAAACTTCAGAAGATAAACAGGATACATCCTGTTGT
>Ga0082212_10012151_pt1 | contig 10866 bp, 12 predicted proteins | sample TergutNt197P3_FD_71548 | JGI IMG/M metagenome (GOLD analysis project Ga0082212, IMG submission 71548) | Neocapritermes taracua P3 segment gut microbial communities from Petit-Saut dam, French Guiana - Nt197 P3 | ecosystem: Host-associated > Arthropoda: Insects > Digestive system > Gut ...
TAGAAGGTGCGAGATGTGTGCCGGCAATGATTACAGAAGCATAGAGGTCGTTGACTTTTTTGCTTGCTTCAGGGGTGGAACCGGAGGTTATTTTTTTAATTTTTTCTACGGTATGCTCTTTGTCGCCGGGGTTGATTCGTTCGGGGGAGTAACCTGCAAAAAAGTCAATGTTACAGGTTAAGCCCGATACTTTTTCGATGACCGGGATACAGTCTTCTTCGGTAGCGCCGGGGTAAACCGTTGATTCGTAAATAACAATAGCGCCTTTTTGGATGACTTTTCCTACTGTTTCACTGGCCTTATACAGGGGCGTCAGGTCGGGACGATTATTTTTATCAACCGGAGTCGGGACGGTTACGATATAGTAATTGCATCCTTTGAGGTCGCAAATGTCAAATGTACAAAATAATCCTGTTTCATCATTGGGCGAATTTTTTAAAACGGTTTTTAGTAAAGCGTTGTCCACTTCCAATGTGTGGTCGTCGCCCGACATGATTTCTGTAACTCTCAATTTGTTGATGTCGAACCCTATAACAGCGTATCGGGTAGCAAATAATCTTGCCAAAGGCAGACCAACGTACCCGAGGCCAATGATTCCAATTTTTTTCTTTTCCATTCGTAATTTGTAATTCGTAATTCGTAATTAATATTAATTATCCCCATTTTGCGATTGCAACAACGATTTTGACGGCTATTTTGATAACTGTCTGGATGTTACTTAAAACCTTGTTGGGCATTTTATTCATTTTGGTTACTCTGGCGCGGATCGTTCGCGCCTGTTCATTCAGACTTGTTGTTTGTGTCTGCAAATCTTTCATAAGTTGGTTTTGCATTTTGGCGATAAGGATACGTTCGGCATCGCGTAAGGCGACGGCAGTCAGTTCTAACGCTTCACGCTCGGGTTCCGAAATGTCTTTTATACGGCGCATCTCTTCGATTTCCTTCATGGATGCGCGAAGTTCCTTTAATGTTTGTTCCTGATTCATAATTCATAATTATATTGTCTCTTCCACCATTCCGTGAATTTCCAAACTCCTTCCCGAATATCTGTTTGCGGTTTGTACTGAACAGCTTTTTCGAGGCTGGATGTATCGGCATACGTTATTTTTACGTCGCCTTGCTGCATGGGATACATTTCAAGAATCGCTTTTTTTCCCAGGCAAGATTCAATGGTACGGATAAAATCCATTAACCGAACCGGTTGTGAATGGCCAATGTTAAACAGTTGATAGAAGGGTTGGGGATTGTTTTCGTTAGGGATATGATTCATGACGCGGGCAACTCCTTCGATGATATCGTCGATGTAGGTAAAATCGCGGCTTAAATCCCCGTTATTAAATACCTTTACCGGCTTGCCTTCGTTGATAGCCTTTGAAAATAGAAACAGCGCCATATCCGGTCGTCCGTATGGGCCATAAACAGTAAAAAAACGCAAGCCGGTGGTGGGAAGGCAGTATAGATGACTGTATGTGTGCGCCATCAGTTCGTTTGATTTTTTGGAGGCCGCATAAAGGCTGACAGGGTAGTCGACCCTGTCGATTTCAGTAAATGGTACGGCATCGCTATTGCCATAAACGCTACTCGAACTCGCATAGACTAAGTGCTTTATTGCATGGTGTCGACAACATTCCAGGATATTTATAAATCCTACAATGTTACAGTCAATATAGGTATGCGGATTTTCGATGGAATAGCGGACGCCGGCCTGCGCTGCCAGATTAACTACGATGTCGAAACGTTCGCTATCGAACAGGGTTTCGAGTGCGGTACGGTCTTCGAGGTTAAGTTTGATAAACCGGTAATTGGTATAAATGGCGCTCCGGGTCATTTTTCCATAAGAAATATCGCTTTCGCCAATGCCGGTTTCTTTTAGCCGGGCAAATTTCAACCGGACGTCGTAGTAGTCGTTGATATTGTCCAAACCTACTAATTCATGCATTTCGGCAATCAGTCGTTGCGCCAAGTGGTAACCGATAAAACCGGCTGTACCTGTTACAAGTATCTTCATAATGGCAAATTATCTTTTAATTGGTAATATGTTTCGAGTGTTCCGACATCATACCGTTTACCGGTCATCGGCCAGGCATGGAATACGGTTTTATTTAACATGAATCGCACCAGATTGCCCGGAGCGTCTGACTTACATCCTTCCGACAGGCATGACTGCATTAAAAGGACATCGCTTTTTTTATACATGTAAAAAGGCGGGACGGCAAAATGGGATTTCGGGTTTTCCGGTTTTTCTTGCATTTCCAGCACTTTGTTATCCTGATCCATCGTGATGACGCCTGTGCGGCGAAGGGCTGTGATTTCCGGTTCGCGATACGTCATAATTAACGATGTCTGCTTATCATGAAAATAGTCGATAAAACCGCGAAATGAAAAAGTCACGATATTGTCTGCTGCAGTAACCAGCAAATCATCATTCAATTGCATGAATTGTATGGCAAATAACAAATCGCGCACAGCGCCCAGACGGTTTTCATTGTCTGTTGAGCCGTCGTCGATGATGGTTATTACGTTTGCATATCTGCTTTCACTTGCCCATTTTTCAAAATGCGAGAAAAACCTGTGGTTACTTACGATCAGATGATGGTCTATCTCTTCAAGTGTATCCACATCCCGGATCAAACGGTCTAATATGGAAAGCCCTCCTATCTCCAATAAGGGTTTAGGAAAATTTTCCGTAACCGGATAAAGTCGTGTGGCATAACCTGCCGCTAATACAATATTTTTCATAATTCAACAAACCGTGCGCCTGTTTCGGTTTTGCAGCAGTGAAATTCAAAGCTTGACCTGTATTGTGGAAAACGCTCTAAGTATTTTGTTCGGATTCTGCGTTCAATCTTTTCTTTTTTAGCGGGATCAAGCAGGCAGATGCACGAACCTTTGAAACCCGCTCCGCTAAATCGTCCTCCGTAGATACCGCCGGTCTCGCGCATAATCTGATAGATGGCAATCAATTCGGAACTGCCACATTCATAATTATCAATCGAACTGGCGCAACTGTCAAATATCAATTGTCCAAATGCGCGTATGTCGCCTTTTTGCCATACATTCATACCCTGCTTTACGCGACCGCACTCCGAATAAAAATGTTCCGCTCTGCGGCGAAAGCGATCAGGGAAAGCGTATTTTGTTTCGTGAAAGTAGGATTCGGGTATATCGCGCAAATAAGTCTTATCCATGATGTTCAACGTATGTTTTTTTGCTGCGAGAATGTTCCATGCAGCCACTTTACATTCGTTGACGCGCAGGTTATAATCGCTTGAAATCAGACTTCGTGACAGTCCCGAAAAGACGATACCTACTTCAAAAGGTGGCATTTCCGTTGAAACAGGAAGCAGACTGTAATCGTTTGTATCTGTGTCCAAGTACAGCAAGTTATCTTTTTCGCTTAAAACGACGCAAGCCTGATCAAGGATGCCGTTTTTCAGGCCGACAAATTCGCGCTCGGCTTCAGAGGTAATACGGATGATTTCCATGGGCGTCAGAATGATATCGTTGGCTTCGGATAATGCCATTACATAGGCTACCAATACTGCTGCAGAAGAGGATAATCCACCAATGGGCAAACTTCCTTTTATCAGACCTTTGATGCCGTATTTCAATTGGAATCGTTTTTTCAAGGCATAAACAGCACCTCGCAGGTAATCGCCCCAGTCGTTTTTTTTATTTGATAAGGGGGCATTCAGTTCAATACTTATTTTTCCTTTAAAAGTAAGGCTTCGCATTTCAATCGTGCTGTCTGACAATGAAGAGAATAAGAGTTCGACGCCTTTGTCGATTGCAAAGCCGGAGACTAATCCGTGTTGGTGGTCGACATGCGCTCCTAAGGGGCAAACGCGGTAAGGCGAGAAAATTTTCCTGACCTGCGTATTATTTCCATAATATTTTTGAAATGTTTCAAGCATATAATAATTGTTTATTGTAGAGGCATTGCCTGCAACGTCTCTATCGGTTTTATTCCAGCATATTGTGAAGCTGTAAAGCCAAAGTATTCAACTCAATCAGTTCATCGATAAAGAAATCGACCTTCTGTTTTGTTTTGAGTTCATCCACTATCTTCGAGTGGGCGCGTTTGAACGCCTGTAATGCCGTCACGCAGCGGCCTCTCGTATACTTGGCTTTCTCCACCTGTTTGACCAATTCAATATACCTGCGATCGGCGGCAAGGTCTGCCGGCAATCCGTTCAGTTCAAGGCGATGAAGATAGGATTCGTAATTGTTCTTCAACCCCTCGCTTTCGTTTTCGATCAAACTGATCAGTTCGCCCTGTTTCAGTAAATCGATCAAGCCGTCGACGCATAGCGCCACAAGCGTATCACCCTCAGTAATAAATGCCCTGACTGCCTTGGTTTGACGTACCTGCATAAACCTTTCGTTCAGGTATCCCATATACTGTCCGGATAACTTCGCCCATCCGACAGGGATTTTCGTATCGAATAAATCCGTCTGGTTGTATCGCAGGATCAGAGAATCGATATTTCGACCGATACCGCGCCATTCCGTTCCGTAGGCTGACCATCGCGTGGTTGCGCTGATACTGCGTAATGCGCGCAGGTAACTGTTTAATACATTGACATATGCCGCTGCGCGGTTAATCATTTGTTCGTCGGATAAGGAAGCCGAAGCCAGCGCGTTGATTTCTTTTTCGCGGGCGGTAGCCGACGTGAGCGATGCGGCATAGTACAATCCGCGCTCCAGACGAACTGCCGCTAATTCGTCAAAGATAATTCTTGGCGTAACTACAACTGTATCGGAAGTAACCGTCAGGTTATTTACCCGTTGCAGTTGTGACTTTGTCAGTACAGCACACGATGATGCGACAAGGAACGCAAAAACAATAATGGAAAAGTAAAATGTTTTATTAATCATATTTATAGACTGAAAAAACGATGCAAAAGTAGGTGTTTTTTCGGTGAAAAGCAAAAAAATCCGATAATGACTTTTGTATCGTTGTAAAATCCATAATTTTCCGGTACTTTTGTCGGCATAATAGATATGAAAAAAATGAGAACTAATAAATGAATTTCGAATTTTATCTTGCAAAAAGAATTCATTTTTCCCGAGATAAGGGCGATCACCATCGGGTGACGCCTCCGGTGATTCGTATTGCTATCGCGGGGGTAGCCATCGGAGTAGCAGTGATGATTTTATCGGTTGCCATCGTTGTGGGATTCAAAAAAGAGGTTCGTAATAAAGTGATCGGATTCGATTCACATATCCAACTATCGAACTTCGATAATAACATATCCTACGAATCGACGCCCATAGCAGTCAACGATTCACTTCGAGAGGTACTGCTCAACACAAAAGGAGTTCGCCGCATTGAAGTTTTTGCAACCAAACCGGGGTTAATAAAAATGGAATCCGATTTTCAGGGGATTGTATTAAAGGGAGTAGATCCGGATTTTGATGCAACCTTTTTAAGTAATCACTTAGTTGAAGGTAAAATGATTACGTTCGATCCTGATACGATTGGCAATCAAATCCTTCTGTCACGCAGTACGACCCAATTGTTGCGTCTCAAATGCGGAGACACATTCTTTATTTATTTTGTGAATAACGATGACATGCGCGTACGCAGATTTCAAATATCGGGTATTTATGAAACGGGTTATACTGATTATGATAAGATTTTTGCTTTTGGTGACATAAGGATAATACGCCGGATTAACGGATGGGATGACGATATGGTCAGCCGGATTGCCATCCAAATCGATAATTATGATGAACTTGACGATATAACCGAAACTTTATATTTCGACCTTATCGATAAAAAGGACCGTTTTGGCAACACGTATTATGTACGCTCGATCAAAGAACTCAATCCGATGATATTCAACTGGCTTGGCTTGCTTGATTCAAATGTGGCAATCATCCTGGTACTAATGATTCTAGTATCCGGATTCACCATGATTTCCGGTTTGCTTATTATCATCCTCGAAAGAACCAGCATGATTGGCATACTAAAAGCGCTCGGCCACAATAATTATAACATTCGAAAGGTTTTTATTTATGTGTCAATTTTTCTGATAGTCAAAGGGATGGGTTGGGGAAACATCATTGCGCTATTGTTTTGTCTGTTACAATCGCATTTTCATTGGCTCGCGCTTAATCCTGAAACATATTACATCAATTCTGTTCCGATTGACCTGAACTGGACAAATGTGGCGCTCATCAATTTCGGATCGTTTATTGCATCCTGGTTGATGATGATTTTTCCTTCGTTTGTAATCTCAAAAATTGAACCGTCTAAATCAATTAAATTCGATTAAAATGATTACTTTTGCACCGCATGGACATGAATGAAAGGATATATATATTAGAGAATGTTGAACCGCTAACCTTCTATGGCATCAACAACGCGCATCTGCAATTAATAAAGAATCTCTTTCCAAAATTGCGGATTGTTGCGCGTGGAAACGTCATGAAAGTGATTGGCGAGGCCGATGAATCGGAGGTTTTCCTCAGAAAACTCAGGGAGATAGAAAAATATTGCGAATCATATAATTCGCTTACCGAAGAGATCATCCTTGACATCGTCAAAGGCGAAAAAATCGAGTTCGAAAAGCATGATAGCCTGATTATTTACGGCATGAACGGAAAACCCATCACGGCACGTTCCGGAAACCAGCAGCGATTTGTAAAATGTTTCGACGAACATGATTTGGTTTTTGCGGTTGGCCCTGCGGGGACCGGCAAGACGTATGTTGCGATAGCGCTCGCCGTCAGAGCGCTAAAAAATAAACAGGTACGGAGGCTGATACTTAGCCGTCCGGCGGTAGAGGCCGGCGAAAAGTTAGGGTTCCTGCCCGGCGAGATGAAGGATAAACTCGATCCGTATTTACAGCCGCTCTATGACGCGCTTCAGGAAATGATTCCGGCTGCCAAACTGAAAGAATACATGGATAATAACACAATTCAGATTGCGCCGCTTGCTTTTATGCGCGGTCGGACCCTCAATGACGCCATTATTATTCTTGATGAAGCGCAAAATACGACAAAACTACAGTTTAAGATGTTCCTGACGCGTCTTGGGACGAATGCGAAGATGATCGTTACAGGCGATGTGACGCAGATTGACCTTCCTCCAAACGCCAAGTCAGGGCTTGTTCACGCCATGAATATACTCGACCATGTAAAGGATATTGGCTTTATTTGCTTTGATAAAAAAGACATCGTCCGGCATAAACTGGTGCAACAGATCGTCGAGGCATACGAAGAGGAGTTAAGAGTTAAGAGTTAAGAATAATAGGGCGCGTTATGAAAAAAAAATACGGATTAATAGGATACCCGTTGGGACATTCGTTTTCGGTTGTTTATTTTAATAATAAATTCAAATCGGAACATATTGATGCGGAGTATGTCAACTTTGAAATCAAAGATGTGAAAGAATTGAAGTATGTGCTACAGGATAACCCCGATCTTTGCGGCTTGAACGTTACGTTACCCTTTAAAATGGATGTAATTCCCTTGTTAGACAGCATCACTGATAACGCCCGTAATATAGGCGCCGTCAATGTGATTAAGTTTAAGAAAGGTGGCCTGTTCTCCAAACTCCATTTGGAGGGACATAATTCGGATATTACCGGATTCAAACAATCCATCGAGCCGATGTTGAATGAAACACACCGGAAAGCATTGATTTGTGGAACAGGAGGCGCTTCAAAGGCAATCTATCACGGAATCAAACAATTAGGGATTGATGCTTTGTTTGTTTCGCGCACGCCGGAAAAAAATAGTATCACATATGATGAAATCACGCCGGAAATAATAGAAAATCATACGGTTATTATAAATGCCACTCCGCTTGGCATGTACCCTAATACAGAAACATGTCCCGACATCCCTTATCAAAGGTTGACGCAGGATCATATATTGTACGATTTGATATACAATCCCGATGATACACTGTTTATGAGAAAAGGCAAAGCGTGCGGCTCTGTTGTCAAAAACGGACTTGAAATGCTACTGTTACAAGCATTTATCTCTTGGGAAATATGGAACAAATAAAAACCGCCTCCAATGGAGGCGGTTTTTATTTGTTACCGAAGCCTTTCCAACGAGCGGATCATGGCTTCGTCGGCGCCGATGTTTCGAATTGCCAGATAATTCAATATTAAAGCTACAAAAGGAAATGACGCCCAAAAGCGGAAAAGAATTTTCATGTCCTGCAGTTCAGGGGATTTGCCAAATTGCCAGAGATAAAATCCGGACAGGGCGCAAAATCCTATTATCAGTAGTGTGTTATAAACACACATACGCATCTGCAGGACGCGCTTCTTATAAGTAAAAATGATAACAAACGACAACAGGACAATTATTGCCGCAACTACAAGAAGAGACCAGGTCGAAAACTTCAACTCCCTTGGCGCCATCATCGTTTGAAGTCCGTCAACTCCGAATGAGTAGCGTACTTCGCCAGTATCAATGATGGCTAACGGCAAGAATAACAGTGCAATAAACATACCTGCCACTGCTAATAAGTATACTGTCTGTATGCGTTGTACCATACGGAATTTCTTTTATTCGTTGATATCCTTCTTAATCGGATTCTTCCAGTATATTTCCTTGTCTTCGTATTCTTTCGTTGCGATCAAAGTGGCTTTCGAAAGTTTTTCGTAATAACGGGAAATTTCTATCTGTTCACGGTTTTCAAATACCTCTTCCAGGTTATCGTTGAAAGAAGCGAACTCCGATAATTTTTTATCGAGGTCGTGTTTCATATCGGCTGAAATCTGATTCGATCGTTTACCGATGATTGCAATTGTTTCATAAATATTACCGGTATCTTCCCACATTTTGCTCATGTCGCGTGAAACCGTGTTTATTGGCGCTTTTGATTTTCGATAATCCATATTCAATCCCTATTTTTAATAATTTCTTTCTATTTTACTGTTTGCATAATCGAATAATTTCGATATTTGCTTTACATATTTTCCTTCTGGAAATTCGTTCATATAATTATAATATTCGTCGACTACATCGCGATAACGCCCCTGCAAACGTTCATCTATACTGACTATCGCCATTTCGTACTTTGATAGGATCATCAGGTAGATTAGTTCTTCGCGGTATTTGGTATCTGGATAATTTTTTAACGTATTCTCGGCTGTGATAATACACGACAAATAATTATTGCCCATATAGGTACCGAGGTTAAAATATAATTTGGAGGCGAGGTATTCCTTGTACGCAAGTTTTTCCTGCAGTTCAAACAAAATTTCCTGCGCCTGCTTCGCGCGTTCGCTTTGCGGATAATACTCGAGGTACATTAGAAATTGCTGGATGGATTCGTAGGTTTGATTCTGATCGAGACGCGGATCGGGGGAATCGAGGTACAATCCGTAAGCGCCGTAAAAACGCGCATCTTCTGCAAATTCACCCTTCGGATAGGTGTTGTAGTAGGTCTTGAAATATTCGGCTGCTGTCACATAGTCTTTTTGTTTGTAATAACTCTGCGCCAGTAAATATAGTGATTCCTCTGCTTCCGTGCGGCCGCGAAAATAATGAACAATCTCTTCCAGCAAAGTGGCCGACCTGACATATTTCTTCTGGTTGAAATACTTCTTGGCGTAAGAATACTTGATATCAGGATCGTTAATCTTCAACAGCCTGTTATATTCGCCGCAAGATGCTAACAGCATGACAATAATACTCGCAAATACTATTATTTTTTTCATTTTAGTCCTGTTTTTGCGCGCAAAGTTAATACTTCTATCTGAATTAGCAGCAATTTGAAACGTTAATAATTATAATTTATATAAATCGCTTGCCTTTAAAAGTTCTAATTCGTTGGTAGTTAATACTTCCATGCATAGATTTAAATTGTCGGGCCGAATAATCACATTGGCCGCGTCGCCTTCAGAAAAAGCATACATATATTCAATAAAGATACCTGCACGCGTGATGATATCCATCGCGCGTCCGAGTGCGCCAGGTTTGTTTGGACAGCGAAGGCAGATCACATCCGCCTCGTTCACAGCATATTTACGGCCGCGCAAGACCCGGAGCGCTTTTTCAGTATCCGATACGATCAGGCGCAGGATACCAAAATCCGAGTTTTCGGAAACGGTAAATGCCGTCATATTGACGTCTTCTTCACCTAATAACTTGGCTACTTCGGTGAAGCGTCCTTTTTTATTTTCCAGAAAAATTGATAATTGCTTTGTCAACATAATTTGTTAGTTATTCGAGGTTAATTAAATTTCCGTTTGTCGACGACGTGTTTTGCTTTCCCCTGACTGCGTTCGATACTTCGGGGTTCTACAATTTTAACATCAGGTTGCAAACCGAGAACGCCGTGTAATTGTGATGTAATCTTCTTTTTCAGTGCAAGCATTTTGCTCATTTCATCGGAATAGTAATTTTGCCGCAGTTCCACCTGAATTTGGAATGTATCAATATTATCTACCCTGTCGACTGTGATGAGATAGTAAGGCTCAAATTCCGGCAGTTCAAGAATAACCGATTCCACCTGCGAAGGGAATACATTCACGCCCCTGATAATCAGCATATCGTCGCTGCGTCCAAGGATACGGTTCATCCTTACGGCAGTACGTCCACACGGACATGGATCATAATGAAGTGAAGTAAGATCGCGGGTACGGTAGCGAATCATCGGCATTCCTTCTTTGGTGAGCGTAGTAAATACCAGTTCGCCTTGTTGCCCGGGTTCTACCGGTTCGAGTGTGTTCGGATCAACTATTTCCGGGAAAAAATGATCTTCCCACAGGTGTGTTCCCTGCTGATATTCACATTCACCGCCGACACCGGGGCCGCAAATCTCTGTAAGGCCATATATATCATATGCTTTAATCCTTAATTTCTCTTCCAGTTCCTTGCGCATGTTTTCCGTCC
>Ga0082212_10012152_pt1 | contig 10866 bp, 15 predicted proteins | sample TergutNt197P3_FD_71548 | JGI IMG/M metagenome (GOLD analysis project Ga0082212, IMG submission 71548) | Neocapritermes taracua P3 segment gut microbial communities from Petit-Saut dam, French Guiana - Nt197 P3 | ecosystem: Host-associated > Arthropoda: Insects > Digestive system > Gut ...
GATTTCATTTCGGAAGTTGTTTTTACCGAACACCGAATCCAGCACATGTTTCAAATAATGACTCGCTGTCAGATCGCAGTGTAGATAGATCGATCCTGTATTTTTGAGTATCCGGTGCATTTCGATAATTCGCTGCGCCATATAAGTCAGGTACGCCATCATCGGCTTGCTGTGAATTTGACCAATATCGGCGATATATTTTGCCAAAGCAGGAAAACGATTAGCGAGCGAGTCGAGATAATACTCATCAACGTCTTGCCACGTCCACATGTCTTTGAAACTTGCCCCGGCAGCCTTACTGCCGACAGGAGCGGAGTACATCCGCTTCGAGTTGAACGGCGGGTCGAGATAAATCAGATCGACCGACTCACTGTTCATTCCAGACAGAACGTACAGATTGTCATTCGTGTAAAGCGTGTTGTGGAAAGTTCGTTTTGACATTATGTATTTATTATATTTGCAACGCCTCGGCAATGAGGGGGTCGATCATTGGATATTTTTTATCGTTATTGGTACTTCATTGAGTCTCTGCGTCGAAAAGATTCATATAGTCCCTTGCGCCGTGGAGAACCCGTAAAATTTCGATTTTGTCCGCTTCAATCCGGTAGAAAATCAGGTGGTTGGGAAATTTCTTAACGGGACAAATACGGATATTTTGCGATTCGGGCTTTTGAAACGGACCGAAACCTTTCCATGTTGGATTTTCATGGATTTGTTGATAGGTGGCATCGACACATTCGTAAAATCGGAACCCCAAACCTTCGGATTGATCGGAAAGATAACACGCAATTTCGAAAGTGTCGTTATCGGCTTCTGCCGATGGAACAAGTCGATAATTCATTGCGTTGCTTCCTTTTTTCGATTCAGATGTTGTTGCAGTTTTTCCCGCATTTTTTGCCAATACTCCGGCGTGATGGGTTCGCCGAATCCGCTTTCGATTCCCCTCATTAACTCGGCTTCGAGTTTTTCAAGTGTCTGTTCCCGTTGCTGTTCGAGCAACATCGTTTCAAAGTAGGCATCGACTCCACGCTCGGCAGACTGCCGCTGAACGAAATCGCCGAGAGTGTCCGGTAAGTTAATGCTAATCGTCTGCATAGTTGTTCTCGTTAGTTAAGATTATCACCATTGTACTGTCTTTCGTTTCTTTTTCCAACCGGCGGACGATAAAAATTGTTTTTGACGCGAACCACGCTAAATTTCGCGAAACAATGCGAAATGTGAATTTAGCGTTTTTCGCGAAGGTTCGTGTATTTCGCGTCGAAGGTCAACGTGAGTTAACAATACGATCAATCGTTGCCTTGGGATAATGTCCGAAATTGACCAACAGACCAAGTTGCAATCGAGACATTTTCAGGTAATTGAGAACTTGGGCTTTATGTATCGGAGCAACATCCTGGACAGACTTCAATTCCAAAATGATATTGTCATAACAAACAAAATCGGCACGATACGTTTGTTCAATCAGTTCTCCCTTATAGTAAAGGCGAAGTACCTTTTGAGTAGCGAAAGGTATGGAGGCGGCATGCAGTTCTTTTGCCAAACATTCTTGATAGACCGCTTCAAGAAAGCCGCTGCCAATCTCACGATAAACTGCAAAAATCGCTCCTTGTATGCGATAGCATTCTTCCTCGTACAATAGATCTGGCATAATTTTTTTGATAATTTTTTTTGACGCGAACCACGCTAAATTTCGCGAAACAATGCGAAATATGAATTTAGCGTTTTTCGCGAAGGTTCGTGTATTTCGCGTCAAAATTCGACAAGAGTCCTCATTTTTCCATTGTACCATCTTTCGCTTCTTTTTCCAACCGACGAATGGCGATGAAAACTCCAAATTTGAAGACGCTCCAAATCGTGGCAATAACGAATGTAACCATTCCTAACAAAGCAAGTACACCGCAGAGCGAATGAATCTCGTCCCAGTCAGGATAGTTTGGAACAACATCGCTGCCGAAAAGAAACAAACCAAGCCCTACGGCACCCAGAGCAACGACTTGCACGGCGACAAGGATTTTCAAGTCACAGGCGAGTTGCTTTTTGGCAAGGGAAATGTCGGGAGAGTCTCCGTTTTTCGGAGTTGACTCGGTGGACATGAAATTGCAAAGGTTAAAACGACTGCGGATATTTTATCATAAACCATGAAAGCCGGGAGCGAAGGCAACGCCGGAGCGACCGGATATTTAGCCGGAACTCTGCGTACTTGGCGGTAAAATTTACCGCAGAGGGCGCAAAGGAAAAATGTTTTTGCTTTCCGGTGTTTCAATTAGACCAATGAAAACCAAAGAGACAAGGGAAACAAAATGAAGCACCCGCTTGAAAAGAACAATCATACCCGTTATAATGTTTCTACGATGTTTATGGAAAAATTACGACGTTTGTGGGCGAAAAACGTGGTTTGGTTGCTTGACAATGATAACAAATGAGTTATAATGATACCGTTGTTCGAGTCTAGAAAAGTAGGCTCTTTTACTGAAACGCCAACAAATACGAGTTCAGTAATCGGTACAATGGAATTGGCATAAACGCTTTTGTAACGCTGATGTCGTCGGTCAAGTCCGTCTGGCTCCAATGCCGCAAATATAATGTTGGCAAGAGGTTAAGTCTTACCTTTGGACGTTCCAAAGTGTTGCGAAAATACTAGAATAAAATCCCAACATACGATAAACTAACAAATGGAATGCTTGTGATTCCGCCCAATGAAAATGAAACGATTTGCGCTTTTACTTTTTTTCCCCCTCGTCATTTTACCGGGTTGCATTCCGGCAAAAAAAGAACAAGCCGCCAAACTCGCCCCGCCCGCGGTCGTTACGAACGCCCCTAAAGAGTCGGCACTCTCCACCATCGTGCTTTCCCCAGAAGCCGAACAACGATTAGGCGTGATCGTCGTGCCAGTCGTCGAAAACGAAATCCGACGGCATCGAATGCTCGGCGGGGAAGTGATCCTGCCGCCCGGTCAATCCGTTGCCGTTACTGCCCCCTTCAATGGAACCATTGCAAAACCGGAAAACGCAACGGAATTGACACCGGGAATGGTTGTACAACAAGGCGACACCATTTATCAGATGCTCCCGATGCTCGCCGTCGAACACGAAGCGTTGACCGAAGTGCAGCAAGTTCAACTCGCACAATCCCGGACAGCACTTATGACTCTGCAAATTGAATCGCAACAGCGGATCAAGTCTGCTCAAGTCGAACTCGAAAATGCCGTCCTCGAACTGAATCGGTCACAGCAATTATTTGCTGACCAAGCAGGCAGTCAGCAACTGGTCGATACAAATGAAGCGAAAGTGAAACTCGCCCAGCAAGCATTAGAGGCAGCCCAAGAGAGTGCCAAATATCTCGAAAAGGCAACGCTTGATGCTTCGGCAATTTCATTGGAACCACTTGAAATCAAGGCTCCGCTGACCGGCATTCTCAGTAACTTCGCTTCGATACCGGGACAAACTGTCGTACAAGGTGGCGTGCTGTTCAACGTGACCAATATGGATTCCCTCTGGATTCGTGTGCCGGTTTATGTCGGTCAACTTCGGGACATTGACGCACAGCAATCGGCAACGGTTCGGGAATTTGGTCAGTCGGACTTATCGAAAGGCAACTCGGTCACGCCGATTATTGCACCGCCGTCTGCCAATCCAACGGCGGCGACAGTCGATCTGTTTTATGAATTGAAAGCACCGGAGACGTGGATTCGTCCCGGTCATAAAGTTGCCGTTACAATGCCGCTACACAGCAACGCTTTCTATCGGGTGGTGCCGTGGTCTGCCGTTGTGTTCGACATTTACGGCGGCAGTTGGGTGTATCAGCGGACAGCCCCGCAAACTTACATTCGTCAGCGAGTCGAAATCGAGTTCGTCGATAAAACGGAGACCGATTCCTTTGCGGCTTATCAACGGGGACCGGCACTCGGCAGCGAAATCGTTACCGACGGTGCCGCCGAAATCTTCGGGACGGAATTGGGCGGAGCAAAGTGAAAACACATATTTTTCCTATTGGCACTCAATGCCCAACTGGATATTTATGTACTAAGTCTGTCTCCTTTTGGGTAATTTTTGCCTCTGCCGCTCGGTTGCCGCAAGCCCCTTGTATTTTGGAAAAATTGTTTTATCATGAAGGAGTCAATGCTTTCGATAGTCGAAAGCACGGCAAGCACGTTTTCACCTTAACCACATTTTAATACGATGAAGAAATTTTTTGCTCTTTGCACCATGATCGTCGCTCTCGGTTTCGTTGCTGGTTGCACCCCCAAAGCCGATACACCGGCTAATACGACAGACACTCCCGCCGCCACTGATGGTCACACAGACGGAGACGGACACGATCACAGTGCCGAAGGTGCTGCGGATGCAACCTAGTCTGTAAAACCCTTTTTTGTTTGACGACCAGTCCTCCGGCTTTTCGTAAGGATGGTCGTCTTTTCCCCTTGATTCGCACAATCCTTACTCGGATACACCTAACTATGACTAAAAAAGAAATTGTTCGTTCTGTTTCCGAAAAACTCAATCTAACGCAGTTGAAAACGAAGTATATCGTTCAAAATGTGTTCGATTGTATTATCGAAACGCTCGTCGAGGAGAAACGAATCGAGTTGCGCAACTTCGGCGTGTTCGAGGTCAGAAAACGAGCCGCCAGAAAAGCACGAAATCCAAGAACCGGTGACGAAGTGATGGTCAAAGAAAAGCACGTCGTCGTTTTCAAACCCGGAAAAGCACTGGAAGATGCTATTCAGGGGAACGAAAAGAAAAAGAAACGGAAGTAAATATCTCCAAAATTGTTTGCGTTTTCCGTAAAATGCCGGATTGGTTCAGTAAAAGATAAATGTAATTCATCCAACCGATTATGGATTCTTCCTTACACCTTTCCCCTTTTTCTTCTCTCTTTCATTCCATCCCGTTGATAAATCCGTCGCTTTTGGCAGCAGACTTCGCTCATTTGGAAAGGGACATCCGCTCGCTGGAAAATGCCGGTGCGAAAATTTTGCACCTCGACATCATGGATGGACATTTCGTCCCGAATTTGAGTTTCGGTGTTCCCGTCGTCGAAGCCGTTCGGCGAACGACGCAACTGCCGCTGGACGTTCATCTGATGCTGCAAAACCCCGAACCTTATCTGCCGATCTTCCGAAAGGCGGGTGCCGATTTCCTGTCGATTCACATCGAAGTTGTTCCTGATCCGCGACCAATGTTCGACATGATTCGGAAACTCGGTGCCTTTCCCGGCTTGGTCTCCAATCCGCCGACCCCGGTCGAGGCGGTGTTGCCGTTCGTCAATGATTGCGATTTGATTTTGACGATGAGCGTGATGCCCGGCTTCGGCGGACAGGTTTTTGACCGGGGCGCACTGGAAAAAATTCGGCGTATTCGGGAAATTGCCGATGAAAACCGACTGATTTCGGTCGATGGCGGAGTCGGCGAAACGACGATTTCCGATGTTGCCACTGCGGGTGCCAACTTGTTTGTAACCGGTACGGCATTGTTGGGACATCCCGACATTGCAGCGCAGTTTCAGGCATTGCGGCATCGGGCAACGAGAGGAAAACCCGCTACCGACTGACATGTTTGTCCCGTGTAGAGATTGGTTTGTTTTGATCTTGGCATGAACTTTACCGTCAACTGCCCCGACAGTCCAACGGAAGTCGCGCTCACCGGGTATAGGGGGTATTAACAAAACCAGAAAAGGAGGTATACTTTCGGTGAGGTTGTTGTCCGTGTTGTTGCCTTCAGTGGGCATGACGGTTCCTACTTGGCAATAGAGCAATGAGTGTAGTAAAAATTTCCGAATTACGGGACATGAGCGGCGATCAACTCGAGGCGACGCTAAAAGAAGCAAAGGAGTCCTTGTTTCGACTCCGCCTGCAGGCGCGGATGGAACGACTTGATTCCCCCAGCGAACTAAAAAAGAATAAACGATTGATCGCAAAGATTTTGACACTGAAATCGTTGCGTAAACTGAATAAGGAAACGGCTACAAAATAAGAAAGAAAACGAATGCCCAAACGAGAAGTCATCGGTGTCGTCAAGAGCGACAAAATGAGAAAAACACGGCGAGTCGAGGTTTCCCGACTGGTCAAATATCCAAAGTATGGAAAGTACGTGAAACGGCGGACAGTCTGTTACGTCCACGATGAGAAAGAAGAGTCTGTCGTCGGCGATACCGTCGAAATCATCGAAAGCCGACCCATGTCGAAACTGAAGCGTTGGCAGTTGGTCAAAGTTGTTGCGAAGGGAAACATTATTGACGTGGCAGCACTTCGAGCCGCTGCCAAAGAAAAAGAAAATGCCAGTGCCGGTGTGTGAGGCAGGTTGATTTTCGAGTTCGTCTGCAATTCCAAAACCGTATCACACTTCGTTTCGCTCCGGTTTGTACCCCTTTGTGAATTCGTAGTGCCATTTGTGTCTTTGCGGTTGAAAAATATGAGGTTCTCCGGCATCCTAACCCGGGAGCGATGTTATGAGCAATACGAACACGCCTTTACACAATGCCGCCCGGAGCGGTAACATCGAAATTGTGAAAGTGCTTTTATCCGCTGGGTATGATCCCAATGCGGTCAACGCAGAGGGTTTCACGCCTCTGCATATTGCTGCGCAGGCGGGACATGTTGAGATTGCCGAACTGCTTCTCAATGCGAAAAACAAGGGCGGCAACACCGGCAGTCCTACGGCAAAAACGCCTCCTGTCCTCGTGATGATCGGCAGACAACTCGTCTGCGGAATCTTGATTCTTCTCTGGGTGTTATTGGTCTGTCTCACGCTCTTCCACTTTTTCTTTATTATCGACATGATCAACAATGCTGATAAGTACATAGGCTCTGCGCTTCGTCCCATTAATATGTTCACAGGGGTTGTTTTCTGCGCATTGGGGTTGTCATACCTTGCACTTGTGACATACAGGATGATGCAGGAGGGGGGACTGACCTGGATCGTGCAGAATGGTACCCGGGCTTTTATGCAAGCAGTATTCTCGGCTCTTCTGCGGTTTTTGATTTGGAGCAATATCCGACGATATTGAAAGCAGAGAACGAGGAAGTCCGCACCCGCCGGTGATTTTGCTCCGCAAACATGTCGGGGTATTGCATTTCCCCTTTACGATGTGGTAGAATGGTCGTTGTAGATACTTTTTCAACCAATCCATTCAAACAGAGAGGAGCAAAATTATGGCACGACCAGTAACATTGACAACCGGACAGTGGGCAGACCTGAAACTTGCCGAACTGGCACCGAAAGCGAAAAGTTTCGGATACGACGGACTCGAACTCGCCTGCTGGGGAGAACTGTTTGAAGTTCCCCGAGCCATCAAAGAAGGAGATTACTGCGCCAAACGCCGGGAAATACTTAAAGCAAACGGACTCGAATGCTGGGCAATCCAAGCCCACCTTGCCGGTCAAGCCGTTTTAGACCTCGTCGATAGTCGGCACAAATCCATCGTGCCCGATTACGTTTGGGGGGACGGCAATCCCGCCGGTGTCAACGAACGAGCCGCCAAAGAAATGATGGACACCGCTCGTGCTGCCCAAAAAATGGGTGTCGGAGTCGTGCCGGGCTTCACCGGTTCGAGCATTTGGTATTACACCTATTCTTTCCCGCCGGTGCCGCAGGATTGGATCGACGACGGCTTCAAACTCTTGGCAAAGCGTTGGAATCCGATTCTCGATGTCTTCGGCGAATGCGGTGTGAAGTTCGCATTGGAAGTCCATCCGACGGAAATTGCGTTCGACCTTTATTCTGCCGAACGTGCATTGGACGAACTGAAATGGCGACCGGAATTCGGTTTCAATTTTGATCCGTCGCACCTCATTTGGCAAGGCGTTGATCCGGTGGAATTTCTCTATCGGTTCAAAGACCGTATCTATCACGTCCACATGAAGGACACGAAGGTTCAACTGAACGGCAAGACGGGCGTGATTGCATCGCACTTAAATTTCGGCGATCCGCGTCGCGGTTGGGACTTCCGTTCGCTGGGACATGGTAGCGTGAACTTCGAGGAGATCATCAGGGCATTGAATCACATCGGTTACAATGGTCCGCTCTCCGTCGAATGGGAAGACATGGGAATGGAGCGTGAATTCGGAGCGACCGAAGCGTGTGCGTTTGTGAAGAATATCAATTTCTCGCCAAGCACGATTGCCTTCGATGGTGCGTTCGATAAAGAAAATCAGTAGTAGAGAGCCGCCGACTGTGTCGGCGGAATAACAAAACCGGGGACTCCGCGCAGTCCCCGGATAACTCCATTCGTACCCTATATTATGTTCATCGTCAATACAGAATTCGTACCGGGCAAACGCATTGTCCGTGTTTGTGGTCTTGTTCAAGGGAGTACTGTTCGGGCAAAGCACATTGGACGCGACATCGCCGCAGGGCTTAAAAACCTTGTTGGCGGTGAGTTGAGAGGTTATACCGAACTACTCAATGACAGTCGAAATGAGTCGCTCCGCCGAATGATTGAACAAGCCAAGAAATTACGTGCTAATGCCGTCCTGAATGTGCGTTTCAGCACCAGTACAGTTGCTTCTGGTGCGGCGGAATTGCTCTGCTACGGCACCGCCGTGGAGTTGGCAGACGAATGATTCCGTTTGCAAGAACGGTTGAGTTTCGATGCGAAACATGCTCCATTTCGCGAAAGTTCGTGTGGTTCGCGTCAGAAACAGTTTTATCACCACCGGTTGAAAAATGAAACAAAAAACGGTACAATGAGCAACCAATCTGTGCCAGTGTCTTATGCCTATGCGACCCACCACGAACACCCCTTTTGAACGCTTTGCCTTTGCAACAGTGATTTTCCTGACTTTCCTTTTGCCGGTTATTGTCATCGTGCTCGTGTTTCTTGCCTCTCTGCTGACGCGTGATGCCAATAATGGCATCATGACGGGATTGATGGTTATCATCGTTGCGACATCCACTTTCGGTATTCCCATTTTTTGTATTGCGAGTGCGATCAAAATAGAAAACGACCATCTCAAAGCACTGACAAAAGCGGAAGCCGAATTGTCGGACATCGTTGTTTCCGACATGAAAACGTTGCCGTCGAATTGGAAGGCGGTCAAAACGGTTTTCCTTTCGGATAACGTGGTGATTGCCAACGACTACCTCAAGACATTCTTTTGGACGTTTCGTAAACTTGTCGGCGGCGAGTCAACATCGTTTTCCCGACTATTTTCCCGGGCGCGTCGAGAGGCAACCGTGCGGATTTTACGGAAAGCGAAAGCGAGCGGGGCAAACGTGGTATGGAATATCCGATACGAAACGTGTACAATCCAATCGAATTATGCAAAAGACGGCACAAAAACGATTGCCGGCATGGAAGTGCTTGCGTATGCAACGGCGTTTACCGTTGTGGCAGGATGAAAAGATAAACAGAAACAGCAATGTCCGAAGATACATTTTCCCTTGCCGATTCCATACGGAATCTCGAACAGACGTTTTCTCGCGGACTTTCAACCGGTTGGCTTGAAGGGGTGAAGCCGTATGAACTCGTTTCGGGGGATGTGACATCGCATCGAGGAACCCTGCTTGGTACGGTAATCGAAGTCCGGCGTGATGCTGCCGTCGTGAAACTGTCCGCTTCGGTGCGCTGCGGCGATGGTGTGGTTTTTGAAAATACGAACGACTCCGAACATTCGCAAGGCGGTCGAGTCTATGAAATCATACGCCGTGGGGAATCGGTCAAAGAAGCCGAAAGCGGAGCAAAAGTGTTGCTCAGGTTCGCCAACAATTCGATTGATGACCGATATGTTGCCGAAAATCAAACCGTTTGGAAAACCGATGATCCCCGACGGCAACGTGAAATACAAAAAACATGGAAAACATCTTCGCCGAATCGGTGTATCCCGTTGAACATCAAAGTCCGAGCGGAAGTCGGAAAACCAATAGAACTTTTCATCACGAACCAATTGGGAGCGAACATCCATTTGGCGGGTACGGACAATCTCGAATCCGCACGCAAGCATCCGCTCACATTGGAAATGTTGCGGGAACAGTTGGATCGGCTGGGTGGAACGATTTACTCGCTCGGTCATGTGGAAGCCGAGATGATTGGCAGTCCGATGGTGCCGTTGAGTGTGCTGGGCAACTTGCGTCGGGAAATGCTTGCCGAACTTGAAGCCGCTTCGATGAACAGAAAACCGTATCCGATGACCGAGGAGGCGTTGGAATCGCTCCGCCGTGAAAATCGAAACAAATATGCGCCCGCATAATTCTTGGATTGATTTCATCACGAAGGTTAAGCAAAAACGACAAGAGCGTAGAAAGTTTTATGCGATTATTCGCCGATTTCCTGCGATTTCGTCCATTGCTTTTGTCTCTTCCTTCTTTTCTTCTTCCAAATATTTTTCGTAACGTTTTTCTCTCAGTGTTTCGATGCTTTTGAGTTCTTTGTTTGCTGCAATAACGGCGGCTCGGCGAAGTTCGATCACTTCGTCAATCCCTTTCATTTTCTGCATCAAATCGTTTTGGTTGGCACGAAGAAACATTTCTTGCCGGCGAAAACCGAGCAGTTGTTCAATTTTAACCGTTTGTCCCGGCTGCATTAAATTTCGGGCTGCCGTAGTCTCCGCTTCCAGTTCCTTCTCTATTCTCTGAAGATGTTCTTCAAGAATACTTCGCGCATCATAAGCCTTTGCCAGTTCTGCCTGACATTCCTGCAATGTGTTTTTACGAATTTTGATGAGCGGATCAAGACGAAACTTAAACATAGAACGTTCCCGTCATTTTTCGACATATTGGTATCATTTTTTGCCAAAAACTCAGTGGAGATAAATGACACGGGGAATGATACAAATTTTTTGTGAAAAATACAAGATAGAACGGTCATCGACATTGCTGTACCCGGCAGTCGAAAATTTCAGCGCATGGCGGAGCAAAATTGTAGCGCGCA
>Ga0082212_10012153_pt1 | contig 10866 bp, 10 predicted proteins | sample TergutNt197P3_FD_71548 | JGI IMG/M metagenome (GOLD analysis project Ga0082212, IMG submission 71548) | Neocapritermes taracua P3 segment gut microbial communities from Petit-Saut dam, French Guiana - Nt197 P3 | ecosystem: Host-associated > Arthropoda: Insects > Digestive system > Gut ...
TAGTACGGTAGCGTGCCTTAGCCGCCTTGCCTATAAGTTTGTTTGACTCAAATAAAGTAGTTTGGAACGTCATGAGGTGCGATTCTAGCAAAATAATTCCAATAATCAACGGGTGTGTTTGTAGGCATCGGTACTGCCGAGTCCGTAAATACAAGAGACGCTGGCAACGACGATGGTATCACGCCGGGTAACGAGATAACTGGTGGCGGCGAGGCGGAGCCGGTCGATTTCTTCGTTGATCGACGCATCTTTTTCGATGTAAATGTCCCGTTGCGGAATGTACGCTTCGGGCTGATAATAATCGTAATAGGAAACGAAATAGGCGACGGCGTTATCGGGAAAGAAGGTTTTGAACTCACTGTACAGTTGGGCGGCAAGCGTTTTGTTGTGCGACATGACGAGTGCCGGTCGATTGAAGTGAGCAATGACGTTCGCCATTGTGAAGGTTTTTCCCGAACCGGTAACGCCTTTGAGTCCTTGCATTTTTTGCCCGGCTTCAATGTTTCGGATCAGTTCGGCAATCGCCTGCGGCTGATCTCCCGATGGCGAAAATGGAGATTGGAGGGAAAACATTTTGGGGGGAGTTAGGAGTTAGAGGGGGCAAACGGAACAGCAATTTTTTTCATTTATGAAGTTGTCTTTTCACAGTGAGTTTTTAATTTTTCTTCTATTTGCAAAAATCTCATTATCGGCGAACTCATTTCTTGTGTCGTTTTCCTTGCAATAATTCGTAATTCATCAATACAATTCAAGTATTTTTGATTGTAAACAAGTTCCAACTTGATACCATGATTCTCCAGCAAAAATTTTTCTATTTCATGCAAATCTTGTTCTTGATTGTTTCTTGGATTTTCTTTCTTGGGTATTTTGGCTATTGGACTCCACAGCATGTAATGGCATTTATAACCCTTAAAATTGTCTTTCGCATATTCAATATCTTTGGCAAATTTTGATTTGAATCTTTCAATATTGTCAGGTCGGTTATTTTTTACATATTGAAGTCCTGTTTCTAAATGTGTTGCCACTTCGCAAATATAAATCTGTTTTTGCGCAGAGTCTATTCCTACTACATCAATTTCTCCTTGGGCAGATTTTGTTTGCAGATTATATTCTACGAAATCACAATTTTTCACTGTTTTCAGGTATTGTCCTACTAAATGTTCACCTGGATTTTCCATGTCTTTTTATCGGGCAAGTATCACCGACCTCCAACGCGGAGTACTGGCTAAATGGGTTGTTTGTTATTTGAGGCTTTTCTTTTTTGATTTTCCGGCGATCTTTTTTTCGTCGGATTCGAGTCATATGTCTAAATTATCCAATCTGTTCAACAATTTCGAGGAACCGCTTCCGATCTATGTTCATCTGACGAATAATTGATGCCAATGTTCCCGGTGCAATCGCTTTGTGCTTCGGCACTGTTACGTGTTTGATTTCATCCTTTTTGATGTAAATACGATGACTGCCTTCTGTCCGGTACAGTTCGTATCCGAGAAACAAAACAACCCGTTCAACGGTTCTCCAATGTAAGGCTCGAAGCGGCGGCATATCAACGGCTCAATGCGGCAAAAGGAACAGGTACATCAACGTTCAAACTCAATCCATCGGGAAGCGGCACGCTCGGCGGCACCCAACGTTCATCCTCTGAAAGTTGCCAGCCATAACTTTCGAGCAACTCTTGCAAACAATCCCTTTCCTCTGCCGTCTGAAAGAACAATCGCGCAGCCTCGTCCATGTTCCGAATGGCTTCATCTCTGGTGTCTCCGCACGTCGATAAATCAAGTGCAGGCGTGAATGAAACGTACACGTCCCCCTCTTTCCACAGCGATAACGGAATGCAAACAGGCATCACTTCATTGTTCCACATGATAATGTCATTGTAACGAATAGAAAATTTTTTGTCAACTTGCATTTTTTGCCCGGCTTCAATGTTTCGGATTCTAAAAGTGTACGCTTGAATTCTTTGAAACCGCTAATGTTCGGTTTTGCTGTTTTCAAGTCGAACAAAAATTGCTCGCCGTTTGCTCTTTCGATACTCATAAGCTGCTCTCGAAAAGATTGCGCAACTCGAAAAGAACACCAGCAACGCAACCAATCACCCAAGTACAAGAAGTCGGCGGCATTGGCGAAGCGTTTCGAGGAACGGATACAAAAATAGGTACAACGAAAAAATAAGACTCTGTTGTGCCGCACACTACCGCAACAAGAACGCATCGACATCGTTGGCGGCAATCACACCATAATTGACCGCTCCAAGCCAGCCCGACATGATAATGCCGACACTGCCTGAATGAAAAAGTCCCTGTATTTGCTGCGGTAATCCACGACTGATTGCCAATCCCTCGTATTTCGTACCGAAACTGGAACCGCCCCAATGTTTTGTGTAACGCTCAAACGTCTTCGGCGTTGCCGCTTCCGTCCAGTCCAAATGTTGCCGAACCTCCGGGACATACTTTTCCAAATGGTCGAGCGTTTGCTCCACCAGTGCCGACTTGCGCCGGGTATATTCCCCGGCATCGAGATTGTTCCAATCATCGTAGTGAGCGTTGGTACTCGAAACGACGTAACAGCGATCCGTTCCCGGTCGAGTCTTTGGATAGTAAAACGAAAACGTCCGGCTCGTAATGTTCTTGTCTAACAGTTTTTCCGAACTGAATTCCGAAGCGGTCGAAGTGAAGAGCAGATCGCCGCATCGGTTTTCGTCGATCATATATCCCGGTTTCAAGGCGATGTAAACCTGCGTACTCGAATTGTTGAGTCGAACCTTTTCCGCTTCAGCGATGAAATCGGCAGTGAAATGTTCCTTGCCGACCATCTCGAAAATCGTGCCTTTCAAGTTGGCGTTGGAGAGCACCGACTTGCACTTCACGGTTTTTTCGCCGTCTTTGGTTTGCATCACGATTCCGCTAACCGAGTTGTTTTCGACGATAATTTTTTTGACCGATGCACTTTTGGCAATGTCGATGCCGTTCTTGGCGAGTTCCGCCGTCATCATGTCGATCAGCACGTCGGTACCGCCTTGAAATGTGTACACTCCTTTCGACATAAAATTGGAAAAGACGATGCCGTAAGTCAATGCCGGATCGTCGAGCGTCGAACCGTTGGCGTAGGTAATTGGTTCCATCAAAAGGCGGACGACATCCATTCTGCCGGGAAAAAACTCCTCGAAGAGTTGCCGGGCGGTCAGATTGGCGTTGTCGTAGTGGGACATACTCCGTGCCTTATCGAAGAAGCCCGAAACGTTTTCCGGCGGGATTTGAAATTTGTCGATGAGCAACCGGGTGAAGTCGTCTCGGTCGAATGTCGTTTCGATTTGGAACTGCGGATTGTCGAACCGGATTTTCGGCAGTTGCACGATGCGGTCGGCAATGTCGGTGTTCCAATATCTTCGGCAACTTTTAATCATTCCAACGGGAAAGCCGTGCAGGGATACGTCGAAGATAATTCCGCCGGAGCGTTTGAAAGTGGCGGCGAGTCCGCCGAGTTGGAAATGCTGTTCGAGAAGCAAAACTTTGTGTCCTGCGCGTCCCAAAATGTTAGCGGCGGTCATTCCTGCCAAGCCGGAGCCGATGACGACGAGATCGTAACTTTCTTTGAGCGTTTGCATAGCGGGAATTATCCCCGATTTTCAGGTTCTGTCAATCGAATCAATCACCGTAATCCCCCGCTTCGTGAAGGACTCGGAGATTTCCAACACGGTATCCACTCGGCGGTAGAAGATCAAGTCATTTTTGAAACCCGAAATAGTACGAACAGGTCTATCAGAAAGCCGACATCACTGTGGAAATAGGACTCAGCACTTCCTCCGAATCACGTTCCGTTGGCTCCATCACGGCATCCGGTGCGGAGTCCAATTGCGAGTCCGGTGTTTCATTTTGACTGGGAACCTGAAATTCATATCCGACCTGCTCCACTGGCTGAGCCGCAACTCCCAATGGTGCCTCGTATTGCGTCAACGTTATTCCCTGTGTTGCCATCTGCGATTGTGCCGTCGTTGGATTGGCGCTGGGCAACCGGACGACCGCCCCGACTAATTGCTGCTGACTCACATTCGGCGGAATGGTTTCCAACGCATATTCCGCAATCATCTTGTTGTATTCAACCACCGCTTTGGTCAAATCCAAAAACGCCGTTGTTCGCTGACTCGATACGACAAAAAACGGCTGCGCTGCCGACTGCGTCATTGCCGATGCCGCCTTCCACGTTCCGTTTTTCGATTCGATCAGTTGTTCTTGAATCGGAATCATTCGACCGAGATACTGCGTCCGCTCCGACCGGGCGATTTTGTCAGCAAACGTTTCGTACCGCAGATAGAGCGGATAGTCCGAAGGAATCGGCAAGTCCGACTCCCGAAGCGTTCGTCCCTTGGATTGTTTCAAGAGTTCAGCCAAGACCCACTGCTGTTTGATGAATTCCATTTCGGCAGTGCGGCGTTGTTCACGCAACAATGTCAACATATTTTCCTGTTGCGCTCCCGCCGTACCGGTTGCCTGCCTTTCCGTTTCGCACCGGAAATGATAAACCGCCAAGAGACCGCTCAATTCCCAGTAGGCTTGCAATAAGGAACGTCGAGCCGAAGCGGAACGCGTACCGGCAAACAGTTCCGCAACGCTCATCGGCTTGCCGGTAATTTTCGTTTGCGGGTCGTTCGGAACACCCCAGTATTGCCGGAAAGGATGTTCGGTATCGGCTGTGGCAACCTCACGTCGTTGCGGAAGACGTTGGTGCAGTTGCGTCTGTTGGTACGGTGAAAATTGTTGTGCCGTCACTGGATTTGCCGTTGCCGTTGTTGGTTCGGGAATTGCCTGTCTTTGAGGAGCGAAAAATTTTTCCACATCTGGATTTGCCGTTGCCGCCGGCTGAGCGGGAACATCCGGTGTAACTGGTGCAAAGGATGCCGTTGCCGGTTCTGAAATTGCTGCCATCGCCGGCGACGGTGAAAGCGTGTCAAACGAGGAAGCCGCAAAAGCATCGCCGATATTTCCGGGCAACGGTTGTCCGAAACCGCGTGTCGGCACAAGGCAAAACACAAGGGCGATGGCAATCAACACGAGGGCGTGAATAACATCTTGGATCGTAACAAAAGGGGCTTTCTGAATATGTACGTGTACTGTCCTTTTCATAGTAATTTCGTAAAAACCAACGGAAAAGGAAGCGTAACAATTTTAGCCGATTCGTTCAAGGGCAAAATGAGCGATGCCGGTAACGAACTGCCGGCATCAGAGAAAACTTTTTTTGGAGGGCGGGGCGAACGATTTCTCAATCGGTCAACGCATTGAGTTTGGGCGGGAAATTGTTGAGTCGGTAGATTTTATCGAGTTGGTTTTATGCTCATGGGCGATAGTGTACCGAAAATGAAACCGCAATCGGTGCATGTTGATTTTCTCGACAGCATCACAGTTCCCATAGGTTGTTTTACATTTTCATTTGTGTTACAATGGTTATTCGTTTTCCTGCCAATCCCTTTTTCAACAATGGAAGCCGTTCCTGCCCCGTTTTGGTTCGTTCAATTTTTCAAAGTCGTCGGATTCGTTCTGCATATGATCCCTATGGGAATCTGGTTTGCCGGACTACCCGTCGTGATCCTGTGCGCCCTCAGAAACGGCACGCAGTCCCGATTCTATGCCCGGCGGATGTCCAAGCAGTTGCCGGTCATTATGGCACTCGGCATCAACTTCGGTATCGTTCCGCTGCTGTTTCTGCAAACGACGTACTACAAAGCGTTTTATACCGCCACGATTCTCACCGCTTGGTTTTGGATCGCCGTCATTCCGATTCTTATCATCGGATACTATTCGCTCTACATTGCGGCGTACAGCGGTGAACGGCGCGACCGGATGATCCTTTGCAGCCTCCTTGCCTCGCTCAGCCTCATCTGCATCGGCATTCTGAACACCAATGGACTCACGCTCATGGTGAGCGGTAATCAGTGGAGCGGCATGATCTCCGAGACAAGTTATTACGGTGCGGTACTGGGAACGGCAAACAACTTCCAAGATATGGTCATTTGGATGCGGCTTGCAACGATGTTCGGACTCGGTTTGATCACCGCCGGGGTTTGGACAACGTTCGATGCTCATTTCCTCATACGGGCAGACGCTGCCGGAGTACCGGCTAAATATCAGCGGTGGGCAACAACGTTGGCGTTGTTGATGACTTTTGCCGGACTGGCAATTCTGACTGGTACGGAATACGTGGTCAAAGAAGGCACCTACCCCACACTAGCCGTTGCTTATCCCTATTTCGGTTGGATTTTACTGTTTGCATATGCTATTTTTGTTGTTCTGTTGCTGGCAAAGACCGGTCGGAAGCGGTTTATCGCACTAGCAGCACTGTTGCACTTTCTCACGCTTGCCGGTTTCGGCGTGATCCGTCAGATCGGTCAAAATGCCGGGATGGCAAAATTCAACGGCATTGAGGTTTCAACGCTTTCCGAAGCGGTGCAGTGGGACACGCTCGTTGCGTTCGTCGTGTTCTTCCTGCTGGGAGTGGGAGTGATCGTTTGGATGGTCGCCCAGTGTGTGAAATGTGCCGGTAAATAATAAGGGGTTGTTGCCGAAACCGGTATTTCGTTTATGGTTTTGGGGTTCGGAACGTTTGTCCGCGCCGTGGTCCCAGCACTGCCTCGGCGTACTCTTCGACCTGTTCCGGCAACTCGAAGTATTGATCGTAAACGTGCCAATCTTCATACTCGCACTTATCGCTGCTGTACTCCCGGCAGATGTTCGGTCTCGTTTCATAAGTTAAACAGAGGTTCGTCTTTTTGTCCAAAAAATTGCAGGGAGAATAGACGAGCAGATACCACGTCTCATCATCGACAAAGACGGCTGCTCTTTCGTGGAGCAGGAACCAGCGCATATTGTCGTATTCTTTTCGGCTTTCCGGCGTGTCAATCGGCAGAGCGAAGTATCGGCAACACTTACCGGGGCAGTATTGGCAGGGCGACTCCCCGGCGGGAATGTCTTTGCGGTCAGGGCGGGTCTTTTTAGGCATACCGAAACATTGTACAGGAATCCGCCGAAAAGGGAACTCATCCAGGGACATCGCCACTACAAACTATTGACGTTTCGGTTACAATAGGGGGCGGCGTTCATCTCGTTCCCTCCTATGGACACTTCCGCTCACACCCCCGAACCTCCACGCGATTTCATTGCTACCGATCCCTGGTCTATTTATTCAAGCATGATCGTCGCATGGACGCTGTTGATCATCCTGCTGGTCTGGCTGTTCGTGCGCTATGTCGATCAGGTTTATGTCGAACTCTTGCACACACAAACCGGTGCCGCCTGCGACAGGGATTTGTTGTTCCGCGCGTGGTGTACAAAGTTCGGCGGTGTTTATGCTGCCAATTTGGAACCGAATCCCTGGCTCAAACATGAGAAACGTGATGTAACGACGAACTTCGGCGACACTCTTACACTCATCAATCCGGCGTGGATGACCCGGCAAATCAATGAAATGCAGCCGGAAGGAGAGCGAAAAATCGTCTCCCGACTGACCAGCAGCAAACTGCTCAATGAAAATAATAAACCCGACGATTGGGAAATACGTGCACTCGAAATTCTCGAAGCGAAACAGGAAGATGAAATTTTCGAGAGAATTCGTGATACGGGAGAACACGAAATCTTCCGGCTTGCTAAACCGCTCACCGTCGTGCAGGGATGTTTGAATTGTCACGCGGAACAAGGATACGAGGTCGGCGACATTCGCGGAATCATCTCTGTTGTGGTGGAAGCCGACACCTGGCTCGTGGTGGAACGCAAAATTTTATGGTTCGTCTATTGCATCAGTTTTGGAATCTGGTTGCCGATCTCCCTTATCCTCGGTTTTTCGATGCAAAAACAGCGGGGCTACTATTTGGCAAATCTTGCCGCCTGGCATGAACTCAAAGAAAAAGAGTCGGCAATCCGGCGGCAGCGGGACGATTTGGCGGTCATGAAAGAAGCGGCAGAAAGTGCAAGCAAAGCAAAGAGTCAGTTCCTCGCGACGATGAGTCATGAAATCCGAACGCCGCTCACCGGAGTCATCGGTATTTCCGATTTGCTCTTGGACATGGACCTCCAACCGCAGCAACTCGAATATGCCCGGCTGATTAAAGCCTCCGGCGAATCGCTTCTCTTCTTGATTAACGATATTCTCGATTTTTCTAAAATCGAAGCAGGCAAATTTGAACTGGAAAAGGCGGAATTCATCGTTCACGATTTGGTCGAATCGGTACTCAAAATTCTTTCTTCCAAGGCAGATAAAAAACATTTGGATTTGATTGCGACATTTGATCGTGAAGTTCCCGGTCCGCTCATCGGTGATGCCGGCAGGCTTCGCCAAGTTCTGGTTAATTTGGTCAGCAATGCCTTGAAATTCACAGAAAAAGGAGGTGCGCGAATCCACGTCACTCTCGATGCACTCCTCGATGACCGGATCAGCCTGAAATTTGCCGTAACGGATACGGGAATCGGCATCCCCGTTGATCGGCAAGACATATTATTCGAAAGTTTTACGCAGGTCGATGCTTCCACTTCCCGCATTTACGGCGGCACCGGACTCGGTTTGGCAATCAGTAAAAAATTGGTCGAACTGATGGACGGCGACATTCACGTCGAGAGCGAAGAAGGAAAAGGCTCCACTTTTTGGTTCACCGCCCAATTCAGATGTGTTCCGCTTGTGCTGAAATGTATGCGAGCCGAGCAATATCCTTGTATTACGGAAAAGCGGGATTACTGCAAAGGGATTCCCCCGCAACGGTGTGCACGAAGCGGTCGGGAAGTCGCCTATCTTCAACGAGTTGTTGAACTCCAAGGATTGAAAACTCTGCTCGTCGGGCAAGGCAAAGTGATGATACCGGCACTGCTGGAACAACTCCAATCGTGGGGAATGTCCGTGCAATGTGTGGACTCTCCGACTGAAGCAAAAAAATGCATGGAAGAAAATCTGGAATCTCCATTCCCGCTGGTCATTGTCGATTTTTCGATGGACGATACCGATTCGGAATCGTTTGTCCGAGACATTCAGAATGATGACCGGTTCAAGGATACAGCACTGATTTGCCTGCCGCCGCTTATGGAAGATTTACGGCAAAAATCGTGGAAATATCCCGACAAAATCCGCTACGTTTCCAAACCGGTGGGGTGTTCCTTACTGCTCGATTCTGTGGTGCGGTCATTTTTCGTGCTTCCCGATGCATTTCTTGCCGTCCATTCTCATGCAGCGGACTCAAAATGGTCGGCTCGTGTGCTTGCGGTCGATGATAATCAGATCAACCGCATTGTCATTACGGAAATCCTGAAAAACGCCGGGATCGAATGTGTCGTAGTTGAAAGCGGGACGATGGCACTGGAAAGCGTCAAGAGTGGGGCGTTTGATATTGTGTTGATGGATTGCCAAATGCCGGTGATGGACGGTTACGAAACGACCGAAAAAATCCGCCAGTGGGAACGGGACACGGAGCGTCCGGCTCGGCTTCCGATTATTGCGCTCACTGCCAACGTCACGCCGGAAGACGTGAAAAAGTGCTTCGAAGCCGGGATGGATGCGTATTGCAGCAAACCGATTAATTCGGCACAGCTGTTCAAAGAGATGAAACGATTACTCGGTGAAGTTACGACGTAATCGGCGAAAACGTGTACCCTATCGAAACAGAGCGTCGAGGCTGATTGCCGACCACGATTCCATTTGGTCCCGATAACTGCGGAGTTCATCGAGCGGCATAAAACCGGATTCGATCAGGTCCGGCTCATTGGAAATGACCTTCGGTTCGGCAACATCAAGGCGATGCACAATCCCGAGATGGACGCGTCCCACTTCCGTTGCGTCATCGTTGATTAACCCGACGCACTGTTCGGTAAAGGGAGTCTGCAACACGACCTCTTCGTGCAGTTCCCGCAACATTCCTTCCCGGTACACGCTGCCCGATTGTTGATCTCGGTCTTCGGCGGCGATATGTCCGCCGATACCAATGCTCCGCTTTTGATGTAGCCGACTCTCGCCCATTCCTTTGCCGCGAACGTACTGAAAAATGCGGATATTTCCCTCGGAATCGGTATGGCAGAAGATCATGTAGGGAATCAACTGCTTAAAACCGGGATCGGTCTCCACTGCGCTTCGAGGACGAAACTGGACGTTTTTTGCATCGAGGAGAACGTCTCGATAGCGGTCAATGTCGGTACAAAATCCTTGAAAATGCCCGAGCGAGTGAAAAATTGGCGTCGGCACCACTAAAACATGTTCTTCCATAAAAATTTCGCAAATTTGAACTTACCCAGCCGCAGATCACACGACATGCGGCTCCGTTGAGCCGACGGCTCCCCCCTTTTGGACGTACTTTTGGAGCAGATTCCGTAATTGGATGTGCGCCCGGCAGAGCAACGATTTGACCGCCTGCGGGGTCAGGTGCATCACGTCGGCGATTTCGGCATAACTCATGCCTTCAAACCGATTGAGCAAGACCGCCATCCGCTGTCGCTCGTTCAGTGCTTCGACGGCAAGCCGCACCATTTCCCGCAGTTCGACCTTGTCCAATTGTCGAGCCGGCATCGATTCGCTTCCTGCCGCCGGTTCAGGAGTTACTACCGAACTATTCTCGCTCGTTTCGCCGCCGAACTGCGTTTCCGGTTTCCGCCGCTGGCTGCGAAGTTGGTTTAGCGCAACATTGTTCGCAATGGTGAAAAGCCAAGTGGAAAACTTCGCACTCGGTTGATAAGACTTTCTCGCTCGAAAGACACGCAGAAAAACGTCTTGCGTCAGGTCTTCCGCCATTTCCCGATTGCCGATCAGGTGCCAAAGCAACGATTGCACACGTCCTTGGAAACGTAGCATCAACTCTTCGAAAGCCGACGCATCATCACTTTGAACGGCAAGCATCAACCGGATGTT
>Ga0082212_10012154_pt1 | contig 10866 bp, 7 predicted proteins | sample TergutNt197P3_FD_71548 | JGI IMG/M metagenome (GOLD analysis project Ga0082212, IMG submission 71548) | Neocapritermes taracua P3 segment gut microbial communities from Petit-Saut dam, French Guiana - Nt197 P3 | ecosystem: Host-associated > Arthropoda: Insects > Digestive system > Gut ...
TAGTGTCTCTGATGGTTTCTGTGGAAGCAATCTTGGCGTTGCTTTTTGTTACAGGGTTATTCGTTTGTTGCCTCAAAAACGCTGCTGCAACATCGGTGGCTTGGGTCATAGAGACAAAGGTTGTATTTTCAGAAATCAAAGGTGTTTCCGCTTGTGATTCCTGATTAATGTTCATGTCATGTTCTCTATTGCAAGCAATAAAGAGAAACAGGGTTACGCTTAGCAAAGCGATTGGTTTAAAAAACCTTTTTTTCATATTGACGACCTGATGCTGTTACTGTATAGATGCAGAAACTTCAAAAATGTTGCATCAAAGGTAAAAATTTTATCAACAATTTCGGATAATTATTCTTTTGATCATCAAATTCAACTATTTATAATCACTACTGACCGACATTCATGCCGACACTGCCAAATTTGTAAAAATGAGTGAGGCAAAATTGCACGACAAGGCATACAACCATTTACTGCTGACGGTTTTAAAGCGGAAATCAATATCCAAGAAAGCGTTTTAGACCGTTGCGGCATTGATTCGTATTCATTTTATCAGCCATTTGGATGTATATTGGGTAATTGAAAACGGCAGACGGAAGTACAATAAGCGGATAAAAAGCAGGAACAAAATTCCCGAAGCGGCGCAAACACGCTTATTTAAAAATCAAACAACTAAAAACTGTTGCTAAAGTTTGTCGGACAATAGTGAATTTTTTTATAACTTTGCCCTCTTTAATATTAAAATCTGATGAAAACCTACACAACCGATCACATTCGCAATGTGGTACTCTTGGGAAACACCCGCTCGGGAAAAACAACTCTGGCTGAGGCTATGATGTTTGAAGGCAAGGTCATTGACCGCCGTGGCACTGTTGAGGCAAAGAGTACCGTTAGCGACAATACAGAAATTGAGCAGATTTACCAACGCTCTATTTATCCAACGCTTTTATATACAGAGTTTTTAGATCACAAACTCAACATTATTGACACCCCCGGTTCTGACGATTTTGTGGGTGGTGTTGTCTCTGCATTTAAGGTAACGGATATTGGCGTTATGCTCATCAATGCCCAACAGGGCGTTGAAGTGGGCACCGAAATATTTGCCCGTTACGCGGAGCAGTACCGAAAGCCCCTTATCCTTGCCGTTAACCAGTTGGAACACGAAAAAGCAAATTGGGACAACTGTTTGGATGAGATTCATCAATGTTTTGGAAACAAGGTGGTGGTGGTTCAGTTCCCTGTTGCTACTGGAGCAGACTTCCACGCATACGTGGATGTGCTCAAGATGAAGATGTATCGCTATAAAGACGAAAACGGCAATTTTGAGGAGTTAGAGATACCTGCCAACCTTCAGGATCAGGCGGACGAACTCCATGCTACCCTGTGCGAGCGTGCGGCAGAGAACGACGAAGCATTGATGGAGACGTTTTTTGATAAGGGCGATCTGGGCGTTGAGGATATTTGTAAGGGATTGAGCATAGGGGTAAAGGGAGGCGATTTGATGCCGTTGTTTACCCTCTCGGCCAAGAAAGATATTGGTGTAAAACGTTTGATGGAGTTTATCATCAACGTAGCACCTGCTCCCGATACCAACAAGCAGGTAACCGTGGACGGAACGGCGGTTCCCTGTAGCGCGAGCGGTCAAGCGTCTCTCTTTATTTACAAAGCAAGTATGGAACAGCACCTTGGCGAGGTCTCCTATTTCCGTGTGATGTCCGGCAAGGTGACGGAGAGTTTTGATATGACCAATGCCGATAATGGGGGCAAAGAGCGCATATCCGTCATTTATGCTTCCGCCGGCAAGAAGCGCGAAAAGGTAAGCGAAATGGTGGCCGGAGATTTGGGATGCACCGTAAAATTGAAGTCGGTACGGGTGAACCAAACGCTCTATGCCGGAAAAGAGGTGAAGTTTGCACCCATCCAATTCCCCCCCTCCAAGTTCCGTACCGCCATTAAAGCCAAAAGCGAAAAGGACGATGAAAAGTTGGGCGAAATCCTCAACCGCGCAAACGCCGAGGATCCCACCATTGTAGTGGAATATTCCAAGGAGTTGAAACAGGTTATATTAAGTGGGCAGGGAGAACATCATATCAATATTCTCAAGTGGCACTTGACCAATACCCATAAAATTGAGGTTGACCTCTTTAATCCAAAGATTCCCTACCGTGAGACCATCACCAAGATTGCTGCCGCCGATTATCGCCACAAGAAGCAGTCGGGTGGCGCCGGTCAGTTTGGCGAAGTACACTTGTTGATTGAGCCTTTTGTTGAGGGTGCCGCGGCAAATAACCGCTATAAAGTGGATGGAAGGGAGTTGGTCCTTAACATCAGAGGAAAAGAGGAGTATGATATGGAATGGGGTGGAAAATTGGAGTATTACAACTGTATTGTGGGCGGGTCGATTGATGCCCGCTTTATGCCTGCAATCCTTAAAGGGATCATGGAAAAGATGGAGGAAGGACCTCTTACCGGATCGTATGCGCGTGACATTAAGGTGCTTGTATATGACGGAAAGATGCACCCTGTTGACTCCAACGAAATCTCCTTTAGGTTGGCGGGACGGAACGCCTTTAAGGAGGCGTTCAAGAAGGCCGGACCCAAGATTATGGAACCGATCTATAATTTGGAGGTGATGGTGCCGAGCGACGCCATGGGAGATGTGATGAGCGACTTGCAAAACCGCCGCGCCATGATCATGGGGATGAGCAGCGAAAAGCGCTTTGAGGTGATTAAGGCGCGTGTTCCGTTGGCTGAATTAAATAAGTATTCCACCACCCTGAGCTCCCTCACTTCGGGTCGGGCAACCTTTACCCAGAACTTTGCAGACTATCAGTCGGTACCTGCTGAGGTACAGGAGAAACTGCTGAAGGAATACGAGGCGCAGGAAAAAGAGGAATAGGGGATGTTTTAAAAAGGCCCAATTGCAGCATTACTGCGGCCTCGCCCGTCCTCACATACTATCAGTATGCTGCGGCAAAAGTACGTTCCACCCTTTATCCGTGGCAATACTCCTCTCGCAAGCATCTGTTCCGGGGTTATTGTCTATGAATATTGTACCAAAACTGGTGATGGGCAGTGAGACAAATAAGTCATTTAATGCATTGATTGATAGGTTATTAGTAGAGCAATCCAAACGTGCTAACACGGGATTACTCACATCTAAACTTGTTAATTGATTATTGTTACATATCAAGGTTCCCAGCTGAGTATTCGTGCTTATATCTAAGTTTGTTAATTGGTTATTGTTACAAAACAAGCTCAACAGCAGAGAATTCCCGCTCACATTTAAGATTGTTAATTGATTATTGTCGCATTTCAAGGTTTCTAGATCAGTCTCGCTCACATCCAAGATTGTTAATTGATTATCAGCGCAAGACAAATGAAACAACGCCTTATTTTCGCTCACATCTAAATTTGTTAATTGATTCCCCTCGCAACTTATCAGTGACAGCGCCAAATTCCTGCTCACATCTAAACTTGTTAATTGATTCCCCTCGCAATTTATCATTAACAGCGCCAAATTCCTGCTCACATCTAAACTTGTTAATTGATTATTAGAGCAAACTAGTTTTAACAGTACAGGATTTTTGCTTACATCCAAACTTGTTAATTGAAGAAATCTACAGTACAGGGTTGTGATATTTTTGCCGATAATGATTATCCTGTGCGGTCCTGCATCTGAATAAGTGTGTTTGCATTCGCATCCTGTGAATTCCCTACCTTGGGTAGGGCTCCAATACCCCAAAAACGTGTATGTTTCGTCAGCTGTTCCGTCTCCCCATTGAATGATTGCATCTCCGCTTCCGTTCAAGAAAAGCGTCACTTCACCTGATACATTCGTAATCATACTCATGTGCGGTATTGTCCCTTCTTTGCGGCAAGCGGTAAACACTGCCACAACTATTGTTGTGATAAGTGCTGTGTATAAATATTTTCGCTTCATCATTTAAAAAAAATCCAATGATATGCTACGGGCATTTAATTTTGTACGTTGACAGCCTGAATATGCATAGTGGCTCCGTTCTGCAACAATCGCAGCATATATATTTTATGTACCCCTTCCTTTGGACAGGAAGTTGAACTTTGTTAAACAATAAATTTATGAACTTTTCTTTTTGAGAAGAAGCAGGAGTCCCCGCTTCTCCTCGCCAAGATTTTTTTTGTTCACAGCAAAGGTAAACATTTTTCATAACAATGTGACTATATTCGTAACTGCTCTTTATATATTTTTGCCGGACACTGATATTCAAGCGACTGATGTGGCCGTTTTTCATTGTAAAACCTGACGTATTCTTGCAATCCCGCATATAGTTCCGCTCCTGTTTCGTAGGCTGTCAGATATATCTTTTCCTGTTTCATACTTCTCCAAAAGCAACCTATCTTTTCATACAATTTTGGGTCTCTCTCTCAGATGTTTTCTGCGGTAATTCAAGGTCAAATACCATCTTGGAAATCCGGCTACTCTCAAGTTGATACTTCTCGCTTAACTCGCTCAATGACGACTGCTCTCGGATGGCTTCTATGGCCACTTTTGCCTTGAAGGTGCTGCTGAATTTTCTCCTACTTTTCATTCAGTAAAATGATAACTTTTTGTCTTAACTACCTGTCCGAAATTCGGGGTACATTACACTTCAAGTTTCAACTTGATTGAAAAGCAAAGACGTAAACCTGCGGCAAATGTAAAAAAATTCTCTACCTAAAGTTGCATTTGCTCATTGAAATTACAGATTACCTTTAGCGAAGCCGGATGCACTTCAACCACCAACTCCCTACCCATTTGCACATCTTCTCCGTCCACGTGCGCCCAACCCTCCTGAAGACGTTTTATGCGGAAAGTAGCGCCACGAATTGTCTCAAAATAGTCCGAATGCTCTATTTTTTTTGATAATAAGCGAATGGCTATAAAGGGAATAGTAATCACAGGTGTCTTTTTCCAAATCACCATATCCAACAGTCCGTCTGAGGCGCTCGCCTCGGGAGCAATATAGACGTTGTTGCCCCATTGGGCGCAGTTGGCAAAGGTGATTAAAAACGCCTCCCGTTCCAACGACGCTCCCTCAATCTGGATTTGATATTTTTCTGGATGATAATGCACATACTCTAAGGCAGATAGAGCCACATAAGAGGAAAATCCCCTTACCGGAGCGGTGTTGAAGCGATTAGCCAAATTTGCGTCAAAGCCGATTCCTGCCGTACAAAAGAAAGGTTGTCCGTTTACCGAACCCGAATCTATGATAGTTATTCTCCCCCGCAACAACACGTCAATGGCTTTGGAGAGCGGGAGTGGAATCTTCAAGTGACGCGCCAAACCGTTTCCCGATCCGGTTGGAATGATTCCCATGGGGACAGAGGAGTAGATCAACGCTTGCGCCACTCGATTTACCGTTCCATCACCACCTACCGCCACAATCAGATCAAACGATTCCTCTTTATAGCGCCATGCAGCATCAAAGGCGTCTCCGGCACTTTTTGTATGGAACAACTCCACCTCCCATCCACTATCCGAGTGAAAAGAACGTGCGATACTCCTCCGTAAGGAAGACTTACTACCCACACCCGATGCGGGATTAATGATGAAGGCTACTCTTTTCATCCTACAAAGGTAAGAAACTGTTCAAAGAAATCAAGTGTCAGTCGTTTTTGGATTATTGTTGAATAGTCGTACATTTGCGCTTGGAAATGGGAATGTCCCAAGAGGAGAGAGATGAGTAGCAAATCAAAAAAGCATTTTCGGCGCCCCGCGCCAATGGTTATCCCGACAATCGGTTATTTATCAGGCATTTTATCCATACGTGCCCTCTTTCTTTTCCGAGTTGGATCCTCTTTTCATCAGGAATACCTCAACGGCGTTCTTTTGTACATTGTACTCCTTTGTATGGGAGGTTTTCTGTGCTTCTACCTCCTGCCTCACTTCTCGTTACTGCGTTTTCCAAAGGTGTGCTATGCGTTGAGCGTTGCGGCGCTCTTCTTTGCGGGGGCGTGGTGCTATACAAGGCAAAACAACCTTGTGGTGCTACCTGCAAACAACAAATCCACAATATTTTACGGAAAAGTAGAACGCGTTACCCCCACCAAGAGCGAGCGGTTTATGCGCCTGAACATTAAACTACTCTCTTTTAGGCAAGAAGAAGAGAACACACCGTGCAATACAAACGTATTCATATATGTACCCATCGAGCGATACGACCCCAAATTGCAGGCGGGGGCAACTATATTGACAGCTTCAAGAATACAAAACACCACATCCGAAAGCCTCTCTACACAACAGGGCAATATGCCTCCCTCAATCTTTATTTCTCGCTACGACTCCTTTCATTATATACCCATACGCCCATCTTTTCCAACCCGATTACACGATCGTTTACTCCTCAGTCTCAAAGACAACATTCGAGATCCAAATTCGTTTGCTCTGATTGGCGGACTGAGTATCGGTAATAAAGAGGCGTTTGACCCCGAGCTAAAGAGTGCCTACGCCGGTGCAGGCGCTTCCCACGTATTGGCCGTGTCAGGGTTACACACAGGAATCATCTATTCCATCATTTTTTCGCTGTGTAACTTTCTCTTACCCGGGAATAAACGCACAAAACTAATCTTAAAGCAGACCCTCACGCTTGGCTCCATCACTGTTTTTGCTGCGATTGCCGGATTCACCCCATCTATCACTCGTGCGCTATTAATGATTACTCTCTCCATGGCTGGAAAGTGGATGTTACGCCCCGTCCCCTCCATACAGATGCTCTTCTCAACCGCTTTCATCATCTGCGCCATCAATCCCGCCGCCCTCTTTGAGGTTAGTTTCCAACTCTCTTTCTGCGCCGTCCTTGCCATTCTTACCATTCAGTCACCTCTGCAACGTCTTTGGCACCCCAAAACAAAGGTGGGGAAATATGTGTGGTCACTGACGTGCGTCTCCATTGCCGCTCAAGCAGGCACCGCTCCTCTTGCCTATCACTACTTTGGGACCTTTCCCTACCTGTTTCTGCTCACAAACCTCTTTGTGATTCCCCTCACAGGGGTTTTGCTCTATCTACTATGTGTCTGGTTGGTATTGGGCAACCTCCCCGTGATTGGAAATGCCCTGCTTTGGGCAATGGAACAAACAGCGGGGCTTATGAATCGGGGCGTTATTTGGATTGACAAACTCATCTAATCCATCTCCGCCATTTTTTTGCATCCGATAATGTGTTACCTTTGCACTTGTTTCAATATAGACGCAATGATTTGTGCACATGTTATCACATTGATTATCAAACTATAAAACATGGGAGGATTTTTTGGCATCATCTCTAAAAGAGACTGCAACACAGAACTTTTCTACGGAACCGATTATCACTCACACCTTGGCACCAAGCGCGGAGGGTTGGCTACTCTTAAAAGAGATGGAACCTTTGCCCGCTCCATCCACAGCATCGAAAACTCCTATTTTCGCAAAAAGTTTGAAGACGAACTCACCAAGTTCGATGGCCTTTCCGGCATTGGCGTCATTAGCGATACCGATGCACAACCCATTGTTTTACACTCACATTTGGGAAAATTTGCCATTGTCACCGTGGCACGCATCAACAACCTTATGGATCTTGCACTGGAACTTATTACAGAGGGATACAACTTTACCGAACTCAGTTCTGGGTCGATAAACCCCACGGAGTTGGTTGCACACCTCATCACCAAAAAAGAGAGTTTTGCCCAGGGAATTGCGTATACCCAGGAGCGCATCAAAGGATCGTGCTCCATGCTCCTCCTCACAGAAGAGGGCATCATTGCCGCCCGCGACCGTTTCGGCCGCACACCCATTGTGCTGGGTAAAAAAGAGGGATCCTATGCCTGCGCTTTTGAAACGTCAAGTTTTCCCAATCTGGGCTTTGCCCTTGAGTGTTATTTAGGCCCGGGAGAGGTGGTAAAAATCACCGCTGACGGTTATATCCAATTGACTCCTCCGGGGTCACATCTCCACATCTGCTCATTTTTATGGATATACTACGGATATCCCTCCTCTTTTTACCAAGGCATCAATGTGGACGATGTTCGTTATCGTTGCGGCGCCGCCATGGGAAAGAGAGATTCCACACCTTTGGACTGCGTATCGGGGATTCCCGATTCGGGCACCTGTATGGCCATTGGATTTGCTCAGGGAAAAAATATATCTTATCGCCGTGCTGTGGTGAAATATACCCCCACCTGGCCAAGAAGTTTTACCCCCTCGAATCAATGTGTACGAGATTTGGTCGCTTCCATGAAACTCATTCCCAACAACAGCCTGCTTATGGGCAAAAGGGTTGCCTTTTGTGACGATTCCATTGTTCGGGGAACCCAGCTAAAAGAGCATGTCAAACGTTTTCATGAATATGGCACACGGGAGGTTCACATTCGCATCAGTTGTCCGCCCCTTCTCTATGCCTGTCCTTTCCTCAACTTTACCTCTTCTCAGTCGGAAATTGAGTTGTTTTCCCGCCGCGTCATCTCTGAATTTGAAGGAAGTCACCATAAAAATGTAGATTTATACGCAAACGGTTACAGTGCAGAATATCAAAAAATGGTAAAGAAATTTGCCGAAGAATTTACTGTTAATTCATTGATGTTCAATTCTGTTGAAACACTTATTGATGCTATTGGACTCCCAAAAGAGCAGGTGTGTACCCACTGTTTTGACGGATCGGATGCTGGTGCGTAACGCTATTTATTTGGGTTATTCCGAAATATACTTATATTTGCGTGGACTTAAACCATCCGCTTAATTACCTTTAATCTAAAAACTGTTCTATGAACATCTTTGTTTCCAGCCTGAATTTCAAGGCTAAAAAAGAGGATCTCCAAGATCTCTTTGCCCCATTCGGAGAAGTCACTTCTGCGAGAATCATTATTAACCGCAACACCCATCGTTCAAAGGGCTACGGCTTTGTTGAGATGCCCAACGACAAGGAAGCCCAAGCCGCTATTGATGCGTTGAATGGGTCAGAGCACATGGAAAGAACCATCAATGTTGCGGTGGCCAATGAGCGAGCGGATGCTTAAAAATTAAGAAATTGTTTAAATTATTGTCAGTCGGCTTTTGATGCCCTTCGACCAGGACATAATGGCGACTTTGATGCGGGAGGAGGGCGCAAAAAGCGGCGACAAGAGGAAGAGGGTTGAAAGAATGAGATTCATAAATGTAAACAGTTTCTAACCGATACCTTATCCACAAATTTTCTTAAACACCCTCAGCGCATTCTCCCCGAGGATCTTGCTGATTTCGTTAGTTGTATATCCCTCTTCAAAAAGCGCTTTTGTGAGGTTGGGAAAAGTGGACACGTCCTCTAACCCTTTGGGTGTTATCTCTATGCCGTCATAGTCGGAACCAATCGCTATGTAATCCACGCTGCCTGTGAGGTTTCGGACGTAGTTTATATGTTTGATGACGTCCGTGATGGTGGCCGTATCTGTATTGTTGAGAAACCACGGATAAAAGACGGAACCGATTACGCCGCCACGCCGAGCGATCTCCCTTATGTGCTCGTCGTTCAGGTTGCGGTTGTGGTTACTCACGCCGTATGCTCCCGAATGAGTGGCAATCACTGTGGCATTGGTATATTCAAAAATCTGTATCAGAGACTTTTTGTTTACGTGTGACACGTCAATCATCACGCCCAATTCGTTTAAGCGATCTATTACTTCTTTCCCGAATGGCAACAACCCTTTGTTCTCATTGTCTTTAGAACCGCCGCACCACTCGGTGCCATAGTTCCACGCAAGGGTCAGGTAGCGCATTCCGCGTGCATAAAATTTATCAATGTTCTCCAAACGCCCGCCAATCAACTGTCCCCCTTCAAGGCAGAGAACAGCCGCTATCTTATTTCGCTGCACAACAGAGGTGATCTCCGAATAGTTGCGGGCAAACTCAACTTCACCATTACATTCGGTAACATCTGCTTCCAACATATCAATCAACTCCATAGCACGAGAAAAATGGTCATCGTGCTCGTCCGGGCGCGTCCATATCACAAAGAATTGAACCTTTACGCCGCCTGCCTTTAGACGCGCCACATCGGTATGGTGTTTGGTGTTTGAAAAGAGACGATGCTCGGGATGGTGTACCCGCTCTTCTACATAGTCGTTGTGCAAATCGACAACGATTGCCGATTGATGGATTTCTTTGTATCTATCTATCATATTATAAACAAGATTAGTCTGGCTTTGCAACAATATAGGGTTTCTTAAACTGGATATTGGTGCGGGAGACGTCTATATCTTCCAACAAGAGCGCAGCAGGCGTAATCAGGGTGGTATTGGCGTTATTGACTATTTGTTCCTCCTCTGAAACGCCTATAATCCGTTTAAGCATTTTCAGGTTCACGTTGGATGTAATGGCGCCACGCACTAATTCTTCGCGACCATCGGCTACGTAAATTTTATATATCAAACTTAAACCCTGATAGTTACCTCCCCTTATGATGTACGCATATTCCAAATCTTCTTCCTTTGCGGCTTCAAGGAGTTTGTTGCGTAACGTTTCTGCATCAAATGTTTGGTTTGAGGTAATGAGTATATTGCCGGGCGACACTTGCGTACCTGACGAAGCAATGCTAAAGCGGCCATGACCGTTGGAATGGCGGATGTGTTTGGTTGGTTGTCGGCTACTGAGTAAATTGCACAGTACGCCGTCTTTGATGAGGATGAGTTCTTTATCTGGTGCAACTCCCTGCGCATCCACAGGATAAAAACCGCTAAGCCGTTGTCCTTTATAAAAATCCTGCCCGGTAATGGCCGTCACGCTCATTGATCGGTGCATCACTTTTTTGTTGAGCATAGGTTCCATGTCTCTCCTTTGCGGACCAAGATAGATCGTTATGCTATTGGATTGTTGAACCAGTTTAGGAGTGGCGCTCAACGAGT
>Ga0082212_10010086_pt1 | contig 10863 bp, 10 predicted proteins | sample TergutNt197P3_FD_71548 | JGI IMG/M metagenome (GOLD analysis project Ga0082212, IMG submission 71548) | Neocapritermes taracua P3 segment gut microbial communities from Petit-Saut dam, French Guiana - Nt197 P3 | ecosystem: Host-associated > Arthropoda: Insects > Digestive system > Gut ...
CAAATTGCATTCCTTTTCGTTCGGATGCGCGTCCATGCGCATACTCACGCGCTCCACCGTCCATGGTTCCGCTGTCAGAATGCAATTTGAACGTCGACTCCGGTCCGCCTCTGAATAGTTACACATTATTATACATGATAACACTTGCAACATGGAATGTATAGTGCGCAACGGGGGAACATAGGCTCGCTGAAACGCTTGACTTGATGATTTCAGGCAGTCTAGCATATGCTTGAAACTGTTTTGAACTCTTGTTATAATCACTGACAAGAGTTGAGGGGGAGGGGCGGAGAGAGAAATGATGCTGAAACTGCGGGAGAATTGTAAGTATGGAATTGCTGTGCCGACGAGCATGGGGGTGAGGATAGCGCCGATGAGCGGGGCGCCTGTGCACACGAGCGGCGTATACAATATGCAGGCCACCAGCGCGGAGACGAACGCGTGTAACATATCATCGTCGCTGGGGATAAAATGCCTTGCGCTGACGAACTTCGTGCAGGACAGCCCGATCTCATACTACATAAAAAGTGAGCTGCGCCGCCGGAACATCGATTATCAGGGCCCAGACGTTCCTCAGGGCGGGCCGTGGGGCTACCGGCATCAGTTCAATATAGCGGACAGCGGTTTCGGGGCTAGGGGGCCGCGGGTACACAACGACCGGGCGGGCGAAGTCGGGCGGATACTGAGCGTAAAAGATTACGACTTTGGGAAAGTATTCACCGAAGACGGCGTACAAATACTGCATCTTTCGGGCCTTGTCGGGGCCTTATCACCTGAAACGACACGCTTTTGCTTAGAAACCGTCCGTGCGGCAAAGGAACAAGGTACACTCATATCCTTCGACCTCAACTACCGCGCGTCATTCTGGAAGGGCAGGGAAGACGAGCTTCGCGCAAGCTTCACGGAACTAGCCGGAATGACGGATATCCTCATCGGAAACGAAGAAGACTACCAGCTATGCCTTGGAATTGAAGGCCCGCGCGAGGGCGGCGAAGATTTATCCTCGCAGCTGGCGTCATTCAAAGTAATGATAAATAGGGTAAAAAACGTATTGCCGAATACAGTCGTATTCGGCAACACGCTGAGGCAGGTGATATCTGCAAATGAACACATGTGGGGCGCTATCACGCTGATCGGCGATGTTTGGACGGTCATCGAACCGCGCCCCATCCGCGTGCTCGACCGGCTCGGAGGCGGCGACGCGTTTACAGGAGGGCTGCTGTACGGCATATTAACAGGAATGACTCCGGAAAAAGCGACACAGTTCGCCTGGGCGTCCGGCGCGCTCGCTGTGACAGTTCTCGAAGACTACGCGACGCCCGCCGACGAAGACATGATCTGGAGCATATATGAGGGTAACGCAAGAGTAGCGCGCTGATTCAACGGTTACCTAGTGCCGTGTAAACTTTTAGGCGTTCATGGCACTAGCTCCCTATGACAAACCGCAGGAAGTTTTTGAACAGCTGAGCCGCTTCGGCGCGGGTAGCAGCGTCTTTTGGCCTGAAAGAACTGTTGTCGCCGCTGAATACTCCAGCTTCAATCAACTGACGTGACTGCTGCTGCGCCCACACATCGATCTCGTCGTAATCAGTTAAAGGCAGCGGCGCGCGGTTTTCGGGAACATTGCTGCCCTTGTAGTCGGCGTAGTTGCATAGCATAACTGCTATTTCCTGACGCGTGACCGACCTGTCCGGGTCGAACCTGCCTTCTCCGACGCCGGATACTATGCCGAGCGACGCCGCCCATTGTACGGCATCGAAATACCATGCGTCAGCGGATACATCGCTGAAAATTTGCACAGCGGAGCCATCCGGCGCGCCCCCCGTATCCTGTTTGCTGTCCGATATTTCATGGTTCCTGGCTTCTTGGTTTCGCAGCACGGTGACGAACATAGCGCGGGTCATGCTGCCGGCAGGCGCGAAATGCCCCCCGCCGACTCCTTCAAAAAGCCCGTAATAGTTCGCGTATGCCACGGCGTCGTAATACCACGCTTCATCAGAAATGTCACTGAAAATGTTGACCCACAGCGCCACGGGGTCATAGCCGACGACGAAGTAGCTCTGATGCCCTACCGTGAATGTGATCATACCTGTTCCGGGATCAAACACACCTTTAAGATCTGTGAGATTCCCGTCTGCGTCCATGTACCATATGCGGACAGCGGCGGGGTTTTCGTTTGCTTTGAGGGTATACGGCAGGCTGACGGTAAGCGGTACGTCGATCTTTTCGCCGCCCGCGAACACATCGATGCTGACCACTGTTTCATAGCCTTTTACCTGCGCTGCCTGCATACCCTTTAATTCTTTTTTTGGCACGACTGCTGCTTCCACAGTTATGGGCGTCGTGCTGTCGTTATTTGCGGCAGCCAGAACTGCCAGAGCGTCGGGCGCGAGGGTGATATCCGCGTCAGGCAATTTTACCGTAACGCTGACGTCATGTTCACTGAACAGTTTTGCCGCTTCTACGCTCAGCACAGCGGCAGTCGCATCCGCAACGCCGGAGAGGTCGAGGGTGACGACGGGCTGCGCATTCCCGCTCATTTCTCCCGCCGCATCTGCTGACTCGCCGGCTTTCAAGAGCGCATCGGCAATCAGGGCCTCTGTAATATCCGCATCAAGGTTAATACGCACTTCGCCTGTGCCGCTATCCACCGTGACGGGAATACTAATGTTGTCGCCCTGCGCGTCATCAGTGCCGCCGTGGCCTGGTATGGCGCCGGTGGCGCCGGGCGTCGATGGCGTGGGCGTGGGCGTGGGAGTGGGCGTGGGAGTGGGAGTGGGCGAGGGGTCATTACCGCCAGTGCTGCTGCCCGGAGGAGTATTAGGAGGGCCGGGCAGGCTCACAGTGAAGCTGACGTTAAAGGTGTAGTCTTCAGTCCTCTGTTTACAGGGCCCCAAACAATAAAGAGTACCAGTGAAAAGATCAACAGAATATTATATGGGTTTTCCTTAAGCCGCTTTGCCCGCACCATGTCAGCAAGAACGATCAGCAGCGGGATCAGGGCAATGTATGCAAGCCGCACATCCATCGTGCCATAAGGCAGCAAGAGAACAAGCAGCGTGATTGCGAAGGTTAACGTATACGCCGCGATACGCGCCCTGCCTGTAATCGGTATCGCAAAGACAGTATGAATAAATGCCACTAGCGCCGCCGTCTGCATTGCCATAGCCAATAGGTTCAGCCTGATAAGGCCCACGCTCATGCCGCCCGGTAGAAATAGAGCTGCAAATCCATTCGTCTCAACAGAAAAGCGGATTGAGGCGAAGAAGCAGAAAAGGAAAAAAGTGAGATACGCCCAATCCTTGCGGCTGTGCAAAAACAAGACGGCGTGGTACAGCCCTATGATCATTAACGCACCGATAAAGAGGCCGAGAACAATGCGGCGGGTCATGGCGTCGCGAAGCAGATTGTCCGGGCGGCCTATTTCCAGCGCATAGTGCAGCCCCCCGCCGACCCACCCGCTGTTGGATGCTTGTACGATTATTTCCGCTTGCCCGTTTTCGGGGTGGAACACAACAAATGAATTACGGAAGCTAACGACCGACTCTTCTTTTGTTCTGCCCGGTCTGCCTGCTTCAAACACTTTTTGACCGTTGATCCAGACTATTGATGAGTCAGATATTTGCGGAATCAGTATCATCAGTTCCGGCTCGGCGGTTTGTATGACCAGCCTGTATGTGGCGCAGCCGTACAGAGGATATCCGGCGTCGCTCCACGATAGAGGGACGGGGATATAGCTTTTCTCACCAGACGCGCCCGGTTCGCCGCCCGCGAAGTCCGCTGGGGTATACAGCTTGTCGAAATAAAACTCCCATTCGCAGTTGAGCGCGAACAGATCGTTTGAAAAGTCTGCGCCTGTGAAGTCAAGCATGCCGCCCACTGTCTGCCTGGCTGTTTTGTATCGCGGCGCGGACATCGCCCAGTACATTGCCCCGCAAATCAGCAGCATGACAAGCAAAATGAGTATAAAGCGGATAGGTTTGTGTTTATTAGTCATGTGCGGCGCCCTTCCTTTTTGCTTAGTATAACATACTGTGGAATTTCTATGGGCGCTGTGTTAAACTTGTTTGAAAAAACGGTATAGTCTGACGGGAAAAAGGAGACGGTGCATAATGGATAAAGCAGATATCGGGATCATCGGGCTCGCGGTTATGGGCGAGAACCTTGCGATGAACACTGAAAGCAAAGGTTTCTCTGTTTGCGTATACAACCGCACTACTGAGAAAGTCGGCGCATTCGTTGAAGGGCGGGCGAAAGGGAAAAACATCAGCAGCGCATATTCGCTGCAGGAACTCGCCGGGAACCTCGCCTCACCGAGAAAAATAATGCTGATGGTCAAAGCCGGCAAACCGGTGGACGAATGCATCGAAGAGCTGATACCGCTGTTGTCGCCGGGCGATATAATCATTGACGGCGGCAACTCCCACTTTGAGGACACGATGCGCCGGACTAAATATGTCGAGTCAAAAGACTTGCTATATATCGGCGCGGGCGTATCCGGCGGGGAAGAAGGCGCGCTCAAAGGCCCGAGCATCATGCCGGGCGGCACGGCGGCGGCGTGGCCGCATGTTGAGCCGATATTCAAAGCGATAGCCGCAAAAACCGATGACGGAACCCCATGCTGCGGCTGGGTTGGAAACGACGGCGCGGGGCATTTCGTGAAAATGGTACACAACGGCATCGAATACGGCGACATGCAGCTCATCTGCGAAGCGTATCTCATGATGAAAGACTACCTCGGTATGCGCGCCGCAGACATGCAGGAAGTCTTCAAGGACTGGAACGCCGGACCGCTCGAAAGCTACCTTATCGAAATAACCGGCGATATATTTGCGTACAAAGATGAGGACGGCAAACCTCTTGTCGAGAAAATACTGGACACAGCAGGGCAAAAAGGAACAGGGAAGTGGGCGTCCGTGGCGTCCCTAGACGAAGGCGTGCCGCTCACGCTCATTAGCGAAGCCGTCTATGCCCGCTGCTTGTCGGCGCTCAAGGACGAAAGGCTCAAGGCGTCGGCTGTACTGAAAGGGCCAAAACTCACTGAAGATTTTTCCGAGCACAGGGGCGCGTTTATCGAAGACATCCGCAAAGCTCTGCTCGCATCTAAGATCGTTTCATACGCGCAAGGGTTCGCACTGCTTCGTGCGGCGTCGGAAACATACGGCTGGAACCTCGACTTAGGCGAAATAGCAATGCTATGGCGCGGCGGCTGCATAATACGCTCGGCGTTCCTCTCAAATATAAAACAAGCCTTTGACAAAGAGCCAGGCTTGCAAAATCTGATGCTCGACACGTATTTCAGCGATGTACTTGCCGGAGCGCAGGATAGCTGGCGCCGCGTGTGCGCCGACGCGCTATTGAACGGCGTCGCGGTACCCGCGCTGACAAGCGCGCTGACGTATTATGACGGGTACCGCGCGGCGCGCTCGCCTGCAAACCTGCTGCAAGCGATGCGAGACTACTTTGGCGCCCATACCTACGAGCGCGCCGACGAGCCGCGCGGCAAGTTATTCCATACCGACTGGACTAGTACCCTGTAACACCTCAAAAAATTTACAATTCTTACGCTGTCTACGGGCTGCCGTGCGTACTTAAGCATAGACCTGAACAGTTACTCATTTTCTATATTATGGAATATCATTGCATAGCTGTGGTCATACCCAAACCCATATGTCGGTGAGGCCTCATGCTGCCATTCTATAACAATTTCTTGCTTGAAAGGTAAAACCCCGCTAATACTTCTGGCTATATCCCAAGCAAGCGGGGTAAACACACCGTCAATCAGTAGATTGCTGACTTCAATCACCGTGTATGCGTTGTGCTTCAGCTTTTTCTTTATTTGCCTGAATATTTTCACAATATCGTCCAAATAATCCTCATACCCTTGCCCTGTAACCTGATAACCCGCAAACGGATATTCGGGATGATTGACTCTTTGCATATATGGCGGTGAAGTCAGTATGAAGTCAATATCAGGCAGGTCAATTTCATTCAGTTTAAGAGAATTGCCGCATACGATACCACTTGAGTCTTTTAAGTTCTCTTTAATAAACGCCGCTCGCTCCGGCATATATTCAACACCAAATGTCTGCCGTCTCAACCTTTCGGCGGCGAACAGCGTTGTGCCGAACCCCGCAAATGGGTCGAATACCAAATTGCCGGGTTGGGTAAAATGCTCTATGAAGTATTCAGCAAATGAATCAGAAAAACGGACGTCATCATTTTGAAATTCGGGAGGCAAATTTAGTATATTTCGCACATCAAATTTCAAGATAGTTTTCATGTCCGCGCCTCTCTATCTCCAATCGTATGGTTCGCCCGACAAAACCGCGTTTTTGATAATCAGCAAATAGCCTTAGTTCATGCGCCCCAGACGGTAATCGTCAGGCCTTCATAGCTTTCGTCGCGGCGCCAAATTTTTTCGTTCCACGACCGATCCTTATCGCAATCGATGATTGTAAGATGCGCCTCGTCCGCGCCCACGCGGCGGACATAGTCGGCGGTCTGTTCCAAACCTTGTGAAACGATCGTCTCGATCGCATCGCTATGCGGCGGGCCGCGGCGCAGTTTAATTTCGATTACTATGCGCTGCAGCGGGCCGTGTATGCCCTGCTTCTCGTCCAGCGGCCATTCAATGAACAGGTCTGTACGTCTGCGTCCCAGGCCGTACTCACGGTTAATATGCCCGCCCCCGTTAACAATGCGCTGCAGGAATGCCTGCATTATGAGCTGGGGCGCAGCTTCCTTGAAACTAAAACTCTCGCCCCAAATGTCGGCGTGCTCGCGGTAGAATTGTTGGAAAGCAGCGAGCAGCTTCTGCATGTCCAGGCGATGCTCGGGGGTGATATACCATTCCGACTCCTGGTTGGGGATTCTCGTCTGCGCTATCCAGGTCAGCTCACGGGGGATTATCTCCCGGTAGATGCGGTTGCTGATGCTGACCGTTGGTCTGGTGCGGATAAGCCCCAGATCCTCAACGTATTGCTGGTCATCCACACGCAAGCTCTCGATACCGATGCTTTCTCCGGATAGCATCGCGCTAATGATACTGTAGACGCGGGGTTCTTCCAGTTTGTCTACAAGCTGGTCGAGGTGAGTAGCGCGGGACTGGATCAGCGCTTCCCGCGCTTCTTTGTAGTCAGAAAGAGTGATCTTGCGGCTGCGGTCACGATTGGTGCGGACTTCCCAAGTTATTTCCTGCCCTAGCGCGTTTACCAGCCAGGGCTGCCCGCAAGAATCTTCCCAAAGCTCAGGAAAAATCGCCTCGTCAAACTCCTGGCCCGTTTCCTCTGTATGCTGCAGCCACAGCTCTTTTACTTCCTCTTGACTAAAATTACCTATCCGTAAAGACTTCGTTTTAATATTGAACGCGCTGCCTCCCGTTATTATCTCCCCGCTTCCCTGATGGATGCGGTAGTCGCGCACATCGCGAACGCCGCATAATATAACGCTTTGCGGGAACCGCCCGGGGCGCTTGTTGTAACCTGCCCGGATTTGGCGCAGTACTGAAACAAGCGTGTCGCCGACGAGCGCGTCAATTTCATCGATGAAAAGCACGGTTGGCTTGTCCGAAGTTTCCGTCCAATGGCTTAGTAGCTGAAAAAGCTGATCCTGTGCAGGGAACTTTTTGCACTCGTCAATAAACCACTTCCGCAAATCAGGCCGAGACAGGTAATCGGAAAGATCGCTGGAAATGGTGCTGCAGGCTGCCGGTATTCCCTGTGATACGTCGTTGCGTGCAACCTGTGCTGCTTCAATGTTGGAGTAAGCGCAGGCAAAGCTGCCTTCGGCGTTCAGTGCGTGCATCATAGCGAACAGTGCGCTGGTCTTGCCTGTTTGGCGAGGCGCATGCAGGATGAAATAGCGCTTGTCGCGAATCAGTCTTTGTACGTCTTCCCAGTCTATACGTGATAACGGGTCGATGCAGTAGTGGTCTTCCGGAATCATTGGTCCGGCTGTGTTAAAGAAGCGTCCCATATCATCCCTCCTGACTAACGACTGTTAGGTAAGCCATGGTTCGCCCGACAAAAGCACGCCTACCGCTTTCCGGTGCTTTGTTCCACCAGACTGCGCCCAATATATTGGGCTTACACAGAGTAATACCTCAATATATTGGTCTTGCCTGACGAAAAAAACACTCGGAAATCGTCAGACGCGGTTTTGTCGAGCGAACCATGCCATATTTTACATCATTTTCAGTGTTTAAGCAAACCTTGCACCTCAGCAAAAATATATGCCACTGAAGTAAAATTATGATATAATTAATCAAATACGTTTTGCAAGGAAGCAAGGTGAACTTTAGTGAGAATACATAGCAACATCCCCGCGATGACCGCGCTACGAAACTACGAAGTGCACACATATAATATGAGTAAAAGCATATTCCGCATATCCTCCGGAAAAAAACTGCCTGCTGACGACCCTGCGGGAATGATGATTGCGCAAAGATTGCATGGCCGGATACGGGAACTCGGTGTTCTTATTCGCAAGACAGAAACGATGCAGGATATGCTGGATTGCGCATACGCGGAAACAATGGGGCGGCAAAACATTCTCCAAAGGATGCGCGAACTCTCGCTTGGTATGGTAAACGATACGCTGACAAAGGACGATAAGGCGATATTGGCGGCAGAATTTTCCGAGCTTGCAAAGGAGTTTGGCATCAAGACATTCGAGAAAACCGGGATGGAGATAGTCTCATTAGGAATGGGCGAATCTGACAGCGATTTTGTTTTCAAAAAGGGTGACATGGTTTATATTGACGGCGAGTGGAAAAAAATAAGCGAGCTTGAGAAAGAACTCGCTGTTGATGGCGACCCCATAACCGTTTCTACTATGAGCCTGACTGACTATGTCGATGCTATTATGAAGCAAAACCTTTTTACAGCGTCTACCTACAGCGCGTTCGCAAGCAGGCTGTCTTTCAGGCTTGACAGATTGTACACCGAGGAAGAAAATGCTATTGCCGCGCTCAGCAGGATAGAAGACATTGACATAGCAAAAGAAATGATCGAGTTTGTAAAGGAAAGCATTTTAGCCCAAACCGCCCTTGCGATCGCCGCACAAGCAAACGCATTGCCCGAACATGTGCTGACGCTCATGGAAACCCTTCCTGATACTTCGATAAGATGATCAATGAGAATGTCATTGTTGGTTAAGCGATACCTATAATTCAATGCGCAATGCCGCAGCAAAAACCTTCAATAACGATGTAGGCAACTCCGGTATTGTACTAAAAGAACTGTTCGGCGTAGTATTTGATGGCATGGGAAATGCCTATGGAAATGCACAGAGAACAGCAGACTATAGCTTATTGATCGGGAAATAATGTGAAAAGGGCACTATTGCGTATAATCATTATATTTTGTATACTGATACTCGTTGCTGCTACAGGCGTTGTTGCAGACTACGCAGGCTTTTTTGCTTTTATAGGCAATATTCCCATCATAGCCTTGATTGTCGTGCTGGTGTGGCTCTTTGCAAAAAAAACATGACGCATTCACTGCTTTTTTTCTAAACTGCATTATAAGCAGAACGCCGAGAAAGGCTTGAAAACGGTAGTAAAGGATTACGAGAAATGGTTTAACTCGCTCTCGTAGGCAAGCTGGTAATAAACACTCCCAATCTTACACAAAATCGCACCGGCAATCCAAATAACCGAGATTAAGGAACATTGCAGGGAATAGTACGGCTGTGAAGCCGCGCCATTCCCTGCACAGCTTTGTATTAACGGGGGATAAGCAACATGAGAATTACGCTTTGAGAAGGCTGCGCGCAATGACAATCTGTTGTACTTGTGACGTTCCTTCGTAAAGGGTTGCGATTCGAGCATCCCGATAGAATCTCTCCACAGGATATTCTTTAATAAAGCCATAGCCGCCATGAATTTGGACAGCCTTATATGCGCAACGGTTGCACATCTCTGCGGCATAGTATTTACTCATGGAGCATAGCTTTGTACTTTCTGGATCATCTGTGTCGCTAACAATAGCTGTATGATAAACCAATTGCCGAGCTGCTTCAATCTCGGTAGCCATTTCAGCAAGCATAAAACTGATAGCCTGAAAGTTGCTTATTGGCTGGCCAAACTGTTTGCGAATCTTGGAATACTCAACAGATTGATCAAGACAGCCCTGTGCTATTCCAACTGCCTGGGCGGCCATCCCGAGCCGCCCGCCGTCCAGTGTTTTCATTGCTGCATAATAACCATTGTGAAGAGGATCTACGAGACAGTCTTTTGGTACGCGCACATCTTCCATAATGACATCGCTAGTAGGATACCCTCGAATCCCCATCTTATCCTCATGCTTACCGCACGATACGCCAGGAAGTTTCATATCAACGATAAACATGGATATGCCGCGAGAACCCTTCTGTGATGGATCAGTTCGCGCAAATATAAGAGTGTAGTCGGCAAAAGGTGCGCCGGAGGTAAAGCACTTGCGCCCGTTCAAGATGAAGCAATCTCCATCCTCTGTAGCTGTAGTGCGTATTCCTCCGGCGTCTGATCCGGCATCAGGTTCAGTAAGGCCAAAAACGATAATTTTTTCTCCGTTTGCAATGGCGGGAAGGTATTTCTGCTTTTGTTCCTCGTTGCCGCAAATGAGCAGAGGACCAGCCCCCAACGAGTTGGAGGTATTTGCGTACACGGAGAGAACGGGGCTTATTCGTGCAAATTCTTCAATCATAAGAGCATATGCAAGGCTATCGCAACCTTGCCCCCCATATTCTTCCGGTATTTTTACGCCTGTGAAACCGGATTCAGCCATTTTGTCAAGAATCTCGCGTTTGAACTCGCCGTTTTCATCCAGTTCGTTTAGAAGTTCCGCTGTAAATTCTTTTTCAGCAAACTCCCGGTACAAC
>Ga0082212_10012155_pt1 | contig 10863 bp, 7 predicted proteins | sample TergutNt197P3_FD_71548 | JGI IMG/M metagenome (GOLD analysis project Ga0082212, IMG submission 71548) | Neocapritermes taracua P3 segment gut microbial communities from Petit-Saut dam, French Guiana - Nt197 P3 | ecosystem: Host-associated > Arthropoda: Insects > Digestive system > Gut ...
ATTCCGCCGAACGAATACTCACCTGAAACCTGACATGGAAACCAAAAACCAATCGGCGTGCTATTACGAGTTTTGGTGTCCTGTTTCAATTCCAGATAAAATTCGGCGTAACAGTGTTCCGGCACACGGACAACTCTCGCCGGTATTTTTCCTGCTCGGCACAGTGCCACGAACAAGCACGTCATGTCTTTACAGTCGGCACTCCATTCTCCCTTCGGCTGTTTTATCACAGACAATGCCCCCTTTGCCGGGACTCGCCACGCCTGATTATCGTACTTGACGTTATTCTGCACGAACGAATAGAGTGCCTCGACTTTGTCCCAATCGGTACGCCGCCCCCTTGTGATTTCGGAAAACATTTTCGTAAATCTTGGATCACCGGATTCGATGCGGGGACTCGCCTGAAGATACGGTTTGATTTCCGGCGTAATCTTTTTCGGAATGACATATTGGCTGGGATTGTCCGGCGGAAGGAGTGCGTAGTTCTGCAATTCAAATGCCACGACAATTTCCAGTGGTTGCGTGGGACGCAGATTGCCGAATTGGAGACGCATTTCCTGGGCACCGTCGTTGATAATGTGGTACTCGATTTGACTTGCCACACCGGCATCCATTTTTTCTTCGTTGATGTTGATAATCCGTTGCTCTTTCCAATTCATCGGGACGGGAACGGTAATCTGGGCGTTCAACATTGCGGCTCCCGGTTGAATGACGATTCCTGCCCGATAGGTTTGAGTTTGACTTTCTCCAAGCCGGGGACCGCCGATGTATCTCGAACCGTCCGGTTCGTTCAGAGTGAAATCAAATTGTGCCGATGTGGTTGCCGACCAAAACAAAATTGCCAGAATGGGGAAAATAATACGTTGCATAGTGTGCCCTTTTTTGTTAAAACGTCCGGCGACACAGTCACCGGCTCTCTCATGGTTCCATGAGAATGGGGGAAACGTTCAGGTCTCGAAATTCAAACAAAGTATTGTCTTCTGGAACAGAAAACCGAATCGGTCCCGGTTGTAAAAAGGGATCATACCGTATATCTTTTCTGAGGGCGTTTTCCCGCCCCTTGCGTGGGTCCCTGATTTCACACACCGGTACGCCATTGACCCAAGTTTGCAGTTGTCTGCCCGCCGCCAATACCGTCAGGTATGTCCATTGCTGATCTTGTGCTCGCACATATCGGGCATTCTGGATTTGTCGAAAAGACCCCGCATCGACGCCCGCAATGGTTTCTCTATCTCTGCGTCTGGGAAAATTTTGGAGCGAAATTTCGTATCCCGTATTTTCTTGTCCGGGTATGGGACGCACAAAGAGGCTACTTTGTCCAGAAATCATCCCTTGGCGGTATCCCATTTGAAGCACAAAGTTGTCGTAAAACGCCTTGCTTTCTACGGAACCTCTCGTCAAACTGAATCCGATGTCACGGGCATTTTCGATGAATTCTGCCCCTTGTGAAACCCGCCAAGGAATCTCTGTCTTGTCCTCTTTGTCAAAAATAGCAACGGCGTTGTTGGGGCGCCAAAGGATGTTTTGAAACCGAACCTTACCTTCTGCAACGAGAAAGGCAATATGACCGGAGTGCAAGGGGGTTGGGATAAAATAGGTCATGGGGCTTCGACCATCCATCCAAAATTGACATTCACTCCCTTCACTCTTAACGGTAACAGTGTACCAAACCTCTTCGTTCGTTACAGCACTCGGGTTATCCAGTCTTTCACGCATCGCCCGAAGTTCCGCTAACGAAAGGCTATGACGACCAAGAAGCATACCGCGGGGGCGGTTCGATTTCATCGAATTCAACACAAACGTGTAGCACGAACTATTCAGATCGGCAGGATCAGGAGGAGTTTTCAATAGCAGAAAAATTTCCGAATTTTTTTCCGCACAAAAATCAAACCGCACAGTTGCATCACCGAAAGGCATTGTTGTGTAAATCAAACCGGGATAGCGGGGATCACTGGCGATCTCATTTTGACCAAACGCAAACTTGCCCCCCGCATAAGGTCCTTCGGTTTGAGTCTTCCAGCCGGTATTCGTATGACCATCGAATAATTGACACCATCCTTCTCTGAGAAATTGTTCTTTTAGGCGTGGGACATAAAACAAATCGGCTCCGACCTCGTCCACTTGTCGGCGTTGCAGTCTATTTCGTAAAGCCGTTTCGGAACGTGTGAGTTGATCCAATTCCCTTTCACGTTGTTCGGGATCGGCAATTTGTTCGGCTCGCTGCCGCCTCGACAGCAGTTCGCGTTCATCTTGTTCGTCCTCGGTTCCGTCCTCAAAGACAGAGGTAATTCTTTCAATCATTTGCCTTGCGGATACCGCCGGTGTATTGGAAGGAGCGGTGGGTGGGGTGGGACCGTTGGTTGTCGAGGATTGTTGCCAAAGTCGGCGTATTTCGTCATTGACAACAACGGGATTGCTTGGAAAGGGGGTACGACCTTCTGAAATGCCGAAAGGACTAGAGGGCACGGGGGCAGGAGTCATCCCGCCACTTGGTTGCGCCGGGGATAAACCTTGCCCGGGCATTGCGGAACCAGGGCGTGGAACGGAGCCGGGCTGAAAGGGACCGGGTTGTGGAACGGAGCCGGGCTGAAAGGGACCGGGTTGCGGAACGGAGCCGGGCTGAAAGGGACCGGGTTGCGGAACGGAACCCGGCTGAAAGGGACCGGGTTGCGGAACGGAACTCGGTTGTGTCGTAGGTAGATCAATGAGCGTTCTCGTTCCCTGCCCGCTAACGCTGTGGACAAAAAGCAGGAACATCCCTACGCAACATATTTGAAACGACCAAAAACGGACTGACACAACCATGACATCGAAACGTGCAATGGGTATATTATACAGAACACTCTCCCCTAAACAAGAGCGGTCTGACGGCGGAATAAATAACGTCCAATCCGATTACAGAGTCCCCGGATCGAAAAGTTTGCCCTGAAGGAAATTAGTCGCTCCTTGAATGGGTTTGCCTGCGTCCGATTGGGTATCGCTGACGGTCATCAGTTGAACAAAAACCGTTTCGTCAATCCCTGTATTGATTTTTTGGACTTTACCATCACAAAAGGAGGCTACAAAAATCGTCGCATGATACGAGGCAGGTCGCGCACTCTCATACCATGTATTACTGTTACGAAACTCTTTCCGAAAAAACTTGTTTACAAAAAAGGGAATTCGCTTTTCGTCATAAGGAGCACGGGCAACAGGAGTAACGGGTCCGGTAATTTTATCTTCCTCTCGACAATCTCCCGTAAATCCCTGATATGGATTAGGAGCACTTCGGAGATAACATATCGGCGAGTTAAAATCTGTCGGAATATAGTAGAATCGGGGCCAGCAAAACGCCACAGAACCTTCAATGCAGTCGTCAGGACCTGTCAATGTCAGAGACGGTCGTCCATCCGGTAATCTACCGGACGAGTTAACAGGAGTGCTGTTAGCGGTCTTCACATTACCCTCGCGGTCGTTATAGAAGTGCGTAAGTTCTTCGGAAATCCAGAAGCCGCGTTGACTGTTTTCCGCAGTGAGCAAGGTGTGCGTTGTTCCATCCAGTTTTGAAATGTCAGCAAGCCGGACAAGTGCGTGTTTTTGTTTGTTGTCGGCAACCCTTCCTGCGATGATATTTGCTCTGTCCAGAAAAGGACCATTAGCGATGTTGCCATCTGTAGTAACACCAGGGTCTGTGTCCGAAAAGTCGTCCACCGCTCCGGCATTGACAACAATGTTCGTGGCTCGGCTTCTGGGACCCTCTGGATGGGTAGGACAGTGCAGGGTGGGGATGGATGGGATCTGCGTGTTGCTGATATCGACTTGCCCGGCTTTCAGTCGATCAAACAGATCGGTATGTTCTATGTGGGGCAGAATACAAAAGACCCAACTTACTTGTGCCGCAATCTCCTCGTCCTGTCGAGCCTCTAACGTTAGCCCTGCTGCTGGGATAAGCAGCGGAGTACGCGTCTGGGGGTCAACAACAACGGTCATCGTAATGTAATCCCGCCAGCCCGGCAAACAATCCCGGACATTGTCGTAATTATGGAATCCGAGGGCGATGTTCTTTTGCCTATTGGCACATTGCGTTTGGCGACCCGCCTCCCGTGCTGCCTGAACGGCAGGAAGCAGAATCGCAACGATGAGGGTAATGATCGCAATAACAGCCAACAACTCAATGAGGGTAAATGCTTTCCGCATATTAACACCTGCAATAGGAAAAACCAACATGTACTTGCCACCATTGTACCCTATAATTTGGCAAAAAACAAGAAAAAAGGGAACCAATTGGCAAAATACGTTCTTTTTGAGGCAGTCAGGTTCCGTAAAGTTTCGGTTGTAGGTTTTGCACGAAGACATCTTTGCCCAAAATGTTTCTTGTCATTCCGCAAACGTTTCCACTGCCGTCAAACCGCTACGGACGGCTCCTTCCATTGTTGCGGGAAAACCGGTCTGCGTCCAATCACCGGCAATCGCTCCATTGGCAAACAGTCCCCTCGATTCAGGACGCTGAACGTAAAGTGCCGGTTTTGGTGAGAAGATCGCTTCAAAACACGTCGTCGTCCGACAATGCCGAAGTTGCAGTGCCGGAAGAGCAAACGTCATTCGCAGTTGCTCCAAGATGCGCTCCGCTAACTCCCCGCAACCGCTCATCATCATTTCATTGTCCGGCAAGAGTCGATGCGATGCGCTGATGACGACGGTGTAATAGTTTTCTTCGGACTCACCGGGGGGCGTATGCCCCCCGCTCATTTTGATTCTGGGGGCGCATAAAAATTGCCCGATTCCCCCGGACAATGCGCAGTAACGTTTGCCGGGTTTTAGTACGGGCTGATTCAACCAGAGATGCACCGTCGTAATCGCACCAGGCTCAAAACGTTCCAAACCGAGTTGTTCGACACACCACGGTAAATCAGAGGCTTCCAGCACCTTCCAAAGTTGGAACGCCGGTACTGCCAAAATGTAGCGGTCAAATCGTTCAAGTGTCCCATCAGAAAATTCCAATGCCGTAATCGTCGGCAGAGCATCGGCATCATCTTTTTCCCAATGCAGTCGCCGGAGACGCTTGAAAAAGTGGAGCGAAACACCTCGCTCCGCAAGAGCCGCCGAAGTCGCATCGTGATAAATCTGCCGCAGGGGAACCGTCGGCAGATGAATCGACATGGCTCTTCGACCGGCAAAAAATCCTTCCCTAATCACTTTTTGAACAGATTTTGCCGCAACGTAATCCGGCATGTCGCTCACCGCACTCAAAATGAGCGGCAGCCAAAAGGCATCCCGTGCATGTTGCGAGACATTGTTCTGTTTGAACCATTCTGTCATCGTGATGTCGGGCAGTGTTTCGGTACTAAATTTTTTCAAGAGAAAAGCCGTTTTTAGCCGCTTACCAAGCGGCATGAGTGGCATTTTAAGAAAAGAGGGAAGCAATTGCAGGCATTTGGGAAGATATGGCGAAGCCGTCAGCGACCAATGTTTTTGTTGGAGCGTTGCAAAAGGAATGGTATCGGATCGTTCGAAAAAGGAGTCAAGACCGAGCCGCTGGTTGAGGGCGAGAACTTCGGTACAGCATCCGAGAAGGAGATGCTGTCCGGTATCAATCCACTGTTTTTGCGTCGGTTCCAAGAGGGACGCCGTCCGACCGCCGAGAACACCGGATCGCTCAAAGAGAGCCACCCGGCACTTTTCTCGAACAGCGGCTTCGGCGGCGGCAATTCCTGCCAGCCCTCCGCCGACAACGCCTAATGTTTGTTGCACTGCGCTCAAAACATTTGTACAGGTTAAAAATAGATAAACGCGTTTCACGGCTAAAACGCAAGCGAAACATCGCATCTTTCGTTTGAACACGTTACATCGCAGGACCGGCGGGACCAATATATTCTCGTGCAATCACGACATTGTCGAAATAAACGATGTTGGTCTCGTGCTTTGTCCATCGATCCGTAATATATGATTCCAGCGTTAACGCATTCGCTTTGAGCGTCTCCGTTTTTCGCCAGTTGATTCCACGCCAATGCCCCAACAGTTTTCCGTCTATCCAAAATGCCTGCTCGCCATCCGCTTGCCCCGGCGTGTTGTGTTTCAACATGAACTCTGCACATATCCAGTGGTCTTTTTGAATCACTTGCTGCGCATCGGGCAGAAATGAATTTCCCCAATAGTTTTTATCCGGCGATGGCTTCATTTCGTGCCAGTAACTGTAAAAATTCCATACTCCCGGTGCGGGCAAGCGTCCCCAGTTGCCCATCGGTTCGAGTGCCGTGGAAAACCGTTCGTCTCCGGCTGGCAGCAGACCTGCTCCGCCGAACCCGCTCCACCTGTCTCCGCCTCGCAATCCCTTGTTGGCACGTAGTGTAACAAAGTGATGAATATAATCGCAGTCGGTATCGAAACGCACATAAAACCGGACAAAAATTCGGTCGGCAGAAACGAACCATTTCGTAAACCCGCCACCGGTGTTTTTTCCCAGAGTGGCTTCGACTTTCAGACACCGCTGACCGCACAACTCATTTTCCGGCGTGCAGAAACTGAGCGTCTTGGCAATCGTGTCCGAATCCCATTTCGCCCCCAGTTCGCCGGTCTCGAAATCATCGGCAAAGATTACATCGGGATGCTCTGTAATACCGGTATCCGCTTTGAAACGTGCCGCAAGACCTGCGCCCTGAGGCAGCAAATTGCTTGCCGCTACATTGGGAAAACGCTCTTGTGCAGGGGTGGTCGCCGACACAATCCAGAACAAGCAGAACGCAACAATGAAAAATCTCATGTTATACCTCACAGGAACTGTCCAAAATAACGTTTCACCGTCATTTTACATATATTTGATTTTCGGATTCCGTTTTGGCTTCGGTCCGTCATCGTGATCGTCATCCTCCGCTCCTTCCTCGTCGTCCTCGGCGAGTCCCTGTTCGTACCGCAACATCCGCTCTGCCAGTCCGTCCGGCAGGTTTGCTTTGGCAATGGCATCCTCTTTTGTAATGACGTTGTCTTTCCACAATGCAAAGAGATGTTCGTCCAAAAGTTGCATTCCTAACTTGTGTCCGGTCTGAATCGAGGACGTAATACGGAACGTCTTGTTTTCCCGAATCAGGTTGGCAATCGCACTGGTTACGACGAGCATTTCGTAGGCGGCAACTCGTCCCCCCTGAATACGTGGCAGGAGTTGTTGCGCCAAAATACCGATAATTGCGGTCGAAAGTTGCGTCCGAATTTGGTCTTGTTGGTTCGTCGGAAAAACGTCAATGATACGGTTGATCGTACCGGCAGCACTGGACGTATGAAGCGTTCCGAAAACAACGTGCCCCGTTTCGGCGGCGGTAATTGCGGCTTCAATCGTTTCGAGGTCTCGTAATTCCCCGACGAGAATGACATCGGGGTCTTGCCGCAATGCACGCCGAATCGCTTCGGAAAACGTCGGCACATCGACTCCGACTTCGCGCTGATTGACTGTCGATTTTTTGTGATGGTGGTAAAATTCGATGGGGTCCTCAATCGTGATGATGTGATGGTCGACGGCTTCGTTCAGATAGTCCACGCAGGCAGCAAGCGTGGTGGACTTACCGGAACCAGTAGGACCCGTTACGAGAATCAAACCACGCGAACGCATGATGAGATCCTTCATGATCGGCGGCGTATTCAGGTCTTCCAGGTTCATCAATTTGTTCGGAATCTGCCGAAGCACCATACCGGTGTTCCCGCGTTGTTTGAAGACGGAGCAACGAAACCGAGCTTTATCGCCAAACGCCATACCGAAGTCGGTCGTTCCTGATTGCTGCAATTCCAGTTGGCAACGATCCGGCGTGATACTTTTCATGAGCGCAACGGTATCATCCGGCTCGAGCACCTTTGTTTCGAGTCGGAGAAGACGACCGTGCAATCGCAATACTGGTGGTTGCCCGACGGTGATATGCAAGTCGCTTGCTCCACGTACTACCACGGTTTCCAATAATTTATCCGCTAAAACTGTACTCATCCTATCTCTCTGATTCCCAAAATACCACCCAGTCTCGATCATTATAACGGTAGTGCCGACTTTATGCAATTCTGTTAACGACCATTCATTGCCGTTTCGCCATCTTCGTTTCCGCAGTTTTTACCGAGGGACAAAACTCATGCCGTCCCAATATAATTGCGAGTGAGGGGAAGACCACCCCAATCAAGGAGCGTAGAATAAAAAACCGTACCGATAGCCGGTCTCTTGAATTTTATTCCCGAAATGTTAGCATGAACGACTGTTTTATTCAGTGAGAAGATGATGACAAACGACTTACGACCCGATTTTGAGAAGTGTGGCGGGATTGTGCCGGTTGTCGCCCAAGACCAGGCGACCGGCACAGTTTTGATGCTTGCCTATATGAATGAAGAATCCTACAACGAAACACTTGCCACGGGTCGTGCCGTTTATTTCAGCCGAAGCCGAAACAAACTTTGGCGAAAGGGGGAGGAGAGCGGAAACGTGCAAAACGTTTCCGAAATCTATCTCGATTGCGATGCCGACACGATTCTGCTCAAAGTCGAACAAATCGGCGGAGCCGCTTGCCACGAAGGGTACCAGAGTTGTTTTTTCCGCCAGATCGTACCGGAAGGAGTCAAGGTCATCGGCGAGCGAATCTTTGACCCCAAAGCGGTGTACGGAAAAAAATAGTAACCATTCACGGCATTTCCTCGCTGGAGCGTAGAATTGCTCTTCTGTCAACCAATGAAAAGAGTAAAATGTACGCAGGATGCTCGAAGCGATGGCGGCAATGGGTAGCATGAACGTTTTTGGACGATGTTGGAGACGCGTCGTCATTCGGGTTTGAATGTGATGTCATTTTTACGGGAGTCGCTTTATTCGGTTCTTCATGGACTTTCGCCGCCGAGTTTGCTGCCGAAACCCGAAGGAAGGTAAGATGAAAATGCCGTGAACGGATATATTTTTTCCACATGCCAGGTTGGAGCCGAGTCGGTTTTCAAAAAGGAAATTGCGCGAACATTTCCTGAAATGCGCCCTGCTTTTGCCCGACCCGGATTCGTGTCGTTCAAAACAGAATTGCCGCCGCCGGAAAACTTTGTCGAACGTTCGGTCTTTGCCCGAACAGCCGCCGTTTCGCTGGGAAAAATCGAAACAGATTGCCGAGTCAAACTTGTTGCGGATGTTTGGAAAATTGCCGTCGAACATCATTTATTCATTAACCGCGTTCACGTTTTTCAACGTGACCCATTGCCGGTTGGCGAACACGATTTTGAACCGCATATTCTGCCGGAACTCGTTGACATTCATCGGCAGATTGTCGAACGCTCACCGCAAACGAAATTTTTGGGAATCGGGGCGGACGACATTCTTCACCCGGCTCAATCCGGCGAAACGGTGTTAAATGTTGTTCTGGTCGAACCGAATCTGTTTATGGTGGGAACTCATGCCATTGCGGAAACGTTGCCGATTCATTCTCGATATGCTGGCGGCATCTTGCCGATGACATTGCCGACCGATGGCGTTTCTCGTGCGTATCTCAAATTTCAAGAGGGTTTTCTTTGGTCGGGCATCGTTTTGGGTAGCAACGACCAATGTCTCGACATCGGCGCGTCTCCCGGCGGCTGTTCACAATTTCTGTTACAACAAGGAGTTAAGGTATGCGGCGTTGACCCGGGAGCCATGCATCCTGACGTGCTGAATCATCCTCGGTTTACACACATTCGCAGTCGAATCAAAGATACGAAGCGGTCATTATTCCGTGATGTCCGATGGATTACTGCTGACATGAACGTTGCCCCCAATTACACGCTGGAAGTGCTGGAAGAAATCGTTGCGAAAACAGACGGGACCGTTCGCGGTCTTCTCTTTACGTTAAAATTGCTTCGCTGGGAACTTGCCGAAAAATTGCCGATGTTGCTCGACCGCATTCGGACCTGGGGTTTTACCAACGTTCGCATGAAGCAGTTAGTTTTCAATCGGCAGGAAGTTATGGTTGCCGCCCTACGCAATGTCATTCCAGCGGCTTGAATACGAATCCTGCGATCAATTTCGGATAAAAGTACGTACTCTTGGCAGGCATTCGGTCCCCCAAAAGACTCAATGTCTTAATGTGTTCGACCGTTGCTGGCATTACCAGTGCCGCTAGGGGATAGTCCGTCGTCTGCAATTCCGACACGACTTCGTCCACCAAATGCACATACGTCGGCTTCGGTGGTTCCGGTGTTTCCAAGAGCGTTTCGACGATCAAACGGTGTAGCAAACTCACTCCCAGTTCCCGCCATTCGGGATGATGGTCTTGAGCAATTTCGTCCATTTTTGCCCTGCCTTCTGCGGTGAGCGAAGTCAGCGACCACGTCTTGTCTTTCGAGGTGTAAAGTCCGATGGCATCTTGCCGACGCTCTTTTTCGATTCGCTGCCACACTTTGGGAGCATCGTTCACGCCGCTACCGACTTTTTCCAATTGGAAGCAATTGCCCAGTTTTGCCGCCAGTTCCTGTCCGGTGAGCACCGGCAGCCCCGGAAACAAGCGGTGTGTCGGCATCACAATCAAACCAGGGTCTTCCATCGCAATACAAACCATCAGGACATAATTTGCCGGATGCTCGCTGTGCAACAAGCCCATATCGTCGATCTGTTGCCGATAATTACATGCCGTTTCGTAGCGGTGATGTCCGTCCGCAATGAAAATCGGCTTCGGTGCCATTGCCGATACAACCTGCTTGATAGTCTCTTCGTCTTCAACGACCCACATTTTGTGAACGACTCCGAGATGGTCGGTCGCACTTGCCGATGCGGTGAATTTTTTCTGTTCCAGTGCGCTTTCCAAGATGGGTTGCACCGAGTTTTCCGTATCTGGATAGAGACCGAAAATCTGGCTGAAATTCATTTTGCAGGCGGTCGTGAGCATCAGCCGGTCGAGTTTCGGACCGCTCATC
>Ga0082212_10012156_pt1 | contig 10863 bp, 3 predicted proteins | sample TergutNt197P3_FD_71548 | JGI IMG/M metagenome (GOLD analysis project Ga0082212, IMG submission 71548) | Neocapritermes taracua P3 segment gut microbial communities from Petit-Saut dam, French Guiana - Nt197 P3 | ecosystem: Host-associated > Arthropoda: Insects > Digestive system > Gut ...
GTATTTCAGAAAACTGTACGGCGAGTTTGGCATCAACCCGATATGCGCTGTCCACATATTCATACCGGGCGGCACGCTTGTTGCTGTGATATTCGATTACCTGATTGCGTTTTCCTCGAACTACAAGTTTGCCCGGACAAGCGGCGGATATGCTCCATTAAGCGGGTATGCCCCGACAAGCGGCGGATATGCCCCCCAAGCTCCGCAATCAAGAGGCGGAAGTATTGTCGGCGTATCCGGTATGTACAGAAACACCGGTATCGATATTCCGTTCGGTGAAGAGATAATCCTCGGGCGCGACGCCGCGATGTCTCATGTCATTATCGACCAGGATTCCGACAGAGTAAGTCGCAGGCATTGTGGCGTACGGTATAACCCCGCGGACGGCACATATATAGTGACCGATTACTCGACAAACGGCACATTCAGGGAAGACGGCAGCCGCCTGCCGGCTAACATGCCGGTCGCGCTGTCACGCGGGACAGTAATCAAGCTGGGCAGCTCACAAGTGAGCTTCCGCATGGGCTGACGCAAGCCTGCGGAGCACGTGGCATTACGGCGCATTACGGGGTGCATTACGGGCGCATTACGGGGCGCAGCTATCTCAACGCTGACCCGGGGAGCGGTAACGCCGATACAGGCAGTACGAAACAGTGAGGCTGGATATCGGGAGGTCTGCATTTGACCGGAACTAAAAAGCAAATTCGGTGGGTATGCTTGTGTATAAACGCAGCAGTTTTCATCGGCGCATTCATCCTTGCATACGTAAGATATGTTGATATAGCGACAAGCATACTGTCCTCATTCACCCCGAATGCGGACAGTATGAAGGGCCTTGCAGTCCCGGGGCTGATACAAAGCTCCGGGGGCTGGCAAGCCGCCGCGGGCATGGCTGTGTTCATTTCTTCATTCGGAGCATGTTTGCTGCTATGCATCCCGTTTTCTCCCGCAAAAAGCGCGCGTACGTCAAGAATCTGCGACCTAATAGCGTTTTTGCTTGAGCTTCTCTCGGTCGTTATGCACATTGCATTACTGTCATGGACGGTCAGCCTCAAGGCGGACGCCATGATCAGCGTACGCAATGGTTTCCTGTACGCGGGCCCCGGGTTTGGGTGCGGATTTAATCTGGGACTACTGTTTGTAGGTGCGATATTGACTGTGTATCTGTTTTCAACGAGCCATAAAACCGGAGTATCACGGGTGGGGGAAGATTACAGAGCCGCTGCGTATCCGGCTGAGAACCTTCTGTACACCCCGGCGCCTGATACCGGCGCTGTAGTTATAGGCCTGACGGGCATGTACAGGAACGCCACATTCAGGGTGGCAAACGGCGAAGAGCTGATATTCGGGCGCGACGCAGCGCTCGCGCATGTAATCATAGATAGGGACGCCGAAAAAGTCAGCAGAAAACACTGCGGCGTCGTGTACGACAGCATGAACACGCAATACTTTGTCACAGATTATTCCAGTAACGGCACGTATACCGAAAGCGGCGAACGGCTGTCGGGCAATTTGCTGACTGCGCTTCCGCGCGGGTCCACGATCATCCTCGGCGACCGGCACAACAGTTTCAGGTTAAGCTGACGCGATACAGGCGGAAACAGCGGCGGGATATTTCAAAACAGCTGCGGAATATTTCATAAGTGGGGGAGTGCGCTAAGGTGCAGGTACGTTGTAACTATTGCTTTGAACTGTATGATGATGTATACGAAGTGTGCCCGTCATGCGGATACGTGCGCGGTAACCCCGCAAGGGAGCCGTATTATATCTACCCGGGCATGATGCTGAACAACCGCTACATAGTCGGGCAGGTCCTGGGCGCCGGCGGGTTCGGCATTACATACAAGGTATGGGATACGCGCCTGGAGACAGTACTTGCGATCAAAGAATACTATCCGGGCGGTATGGTCAACCGCGCGCCCGGAACCAAAGATGTGATACTTTTCACCAGAAACAGGATGGCGGAGTACAATCACGGACTTATCAGGTTTCTCGACGAGGCTAAAAGCATGGCCAGGTTCAGCTCGCACAAAAACATCATAAACGTGTTTGAGTACTTTGAAGAGAACGAGACCGCATATATTGTCATGGAATATCTTGACGGCGTCACGCTCAGCAGCTTCCTCAAAATCAACACTCTGGACCTGAACACGAGCCTCGACTTGATTTCGCAAGTATGCGCGGCGCTGAAGGATATTCACTCCGCAGGCATCGTACACAGGGACGTCAGCCCGGACAACATTTTCATCTGCACCAACAATAATATAAAGCTTATTGATTTCGGCGCGGCGCGCTTTTATCCTGACGAAGACAGGCAAATGACCATTATACTCAAACCCGGTTTCGCTCCGCCCGAACAGTATGAAAGCGTTAATCTTCAGGGTCCTTGGACAGACATATACGCTCTGGGCTCGACGTTGTACTTGATGGTAACAGGGGTCAAGCCGGAGGAGTCGACCAACAGAAGGATCGACGACACGCTCTACGCGCCGGCTCAGATCAACAGCGAGATCCCCGAGTATGTCAGCAATACCATAATGAAGGCGATGGCTATTGACAAGCATCTGCGGTTTCACAACATCGCAGAGTTTGAAAAAGCCCTTAACAATGAACGCAAGGTCCTGCCGGTCGCGAAAGAGAAAAAACGCAGAAAACGCAGGAGACTGGCTACTGTCTTTGCTTCAATAGCCGTAATAGCCGCGGCTGCGGCAGTCTTTATAGCGACGTGGAAGATGCAAAACGCCCTCAATGACGCGGACGTCACTCTATGGTATTCATACTCCGCTGATACGCGCGCCGCCCGGGATGACGCTTTCAACAAGATCGCTGAGGCGTTTATCAGCAAATACCCGAATATAAATGTTGAGGTCATGGCGTTTCCACAGGAAGTATACGCCTCGGAACTGCGGGCCGCGGCGCAGAGAGGAAACATGCCGACATTGTTTGAGTCCACCGATATCGACAACAGCCTGCTTGCAGGCGCGGTGGATTTGTCCGGCATGATAAGCTCGATCGATATTTCTCAATACTACTTTCTGGACAGGTATGAAGAGCTCTTTCCTGATAAGAACAGGATGCCTCTCGGATTTGTCGCGCCTGTAGTCTACCTGAACACATCGCTTCTGACTCTCGAAAGAAGCAGTGTCAGCGACTTAGGCGAAATAACCGAAGCTGCGTCCGGAACAGCCCGCGCGCTGGCTGTCAACAGCGCGGACGCCATGGCGTTCGGCAGCGTTTTTGGGAGCGAAGTATCTGCGGCGGTAACTGATGACGCCGGACGCCTGTTCTTTACCGATCAGGCATATGCATATCTATCTGACACTTCAGAGTATTTTGGGGTACGTGAAGCGCTTCCGGCCAGCTACAGGCTGCTGCGCGTAGAAAGCGCCCGCGTTCCGGCTGCTTTCCGCGACTTGTGGAGTATCAGCGAATGCAGTGATGATGAAAGAGCAGCGGCTGAGAAACTCCTGGAATCCATGCTCAGCGACTATGCACAGGATTATATGTACCTTCGCTCTCAGAGCGGAACGCTGCCGGTCAATGTCAATGTACTGGACCTTTTTTGCGGCGTCTACAATGAGTTCGACGGATTCTTTATCAATATAGGCAGCTACACGTTTGAATAACAGATAAGGAAATCATCATGAAAAAAAGAATCACAGCCCTGATCATTACAGCGGTAACGCTGCTAACGCTGCTAAGCGTACCTTTCGGCGGCGCATTCGCTGCAGGCGGCGGCGCATACCCGGCAAGCGCAAGTACCGCCGTTTCCGCGGCTGCGACAGCCCGGACAGTGGTCCACGGAGCAGGCGTCACGCGTTATACGGTGCTTGTCCTGGATGTTTCGGGAAGCATGGCCGGCGAGCCGATCAAAGCTCTGCGTACCGCTGCCAAACGATTTTGCGAGCAGGTCTTTCAGGACGCTGTCAGTACGAACTACGTAGCTCTCGTCACATACAGTACATACACGTATGTCAACTGCGGTTTCACAAACGACCTTGATACACTGATTTACGCAGCCGACGCCCTTTATCAATCCGGAACCACGAATACAGAAGGAGGTCTGCGTCTCGCAGACGCGCTGCTCGCTGAGATCCCTGACGATCCGAAGACAGTCAAGAACATTATTCTGATGTCCGACGGTATGCCGAATGAAGGCGCGTATATTAACAGCGGCCCCTACTCTTTATACGACTATTTCTACAACACGCATGCAAACGCGGCTTTCAGCACCGCTGAAGAGATCAAGGGCAAAGGTACATACATTTACACGCTCGGCTTTTTTCACAGCCTTTCCGGCAGTGAACTGACGTTCGGCAGGCGTTTTTTAAGCGATCTGCAAAACGCGGGCTACTATGAAGTGACGGATCCGTCTGATCTGGAATTTACATTCGGAGACCTTGCCGGATACATCGTGAACCCGGACGTCTGCGGCACGTTTGAATATTCCGGGGTCGGGGGAATGCAGAAAGAGGAGTTTCTGTATTACGACGATATGTTCAGCCATCCCGCAAGTAAGTACGATCACGATCTTGCAACGATGTCGCTGCAACTGGCGATGGCCGCGTTCGGTATGAAAAGAACCGAGGTCGGCGGCAAGAACAAGTACAGCGACGATAGTGAGCAGGCGGAAAACATAATTAGACTGCTTGTGTCACCGGTCAATGCCGACGAACCCGGGCTTGGGTTTAGCGACGTCCGGGCGGTGAATTATCAGAATGAACCGGATATCGATTCAATTGCGGTAACATTCGGGCATAAGGAGATCATATCGGAAGGAGAGCCATATGAACTGATCGTGATCGCGATACGCGGGGGCGAATACCGGAAAGAATGGGCCGGTAATTTCAAAATTGGATCGGGAGACATCCATGAAGGCTTTGAGAAAGCGAAAAATCAAGTCGTTTCATATTTCGCCTCTTATATCGACGAATTTTCCCTGCAGGGCAAACAGAATGTAAAACTCTGGGTCACAGGCTACAGCCGCGCGGCCGCGACCGCGAACCTGTTCGCCGCTGAAATGGACAACCACACGTCGGGCAGCCCGTTTACGATCGGAGAGACCGCGAACTCCTACCTGACTTCGTCTAAATTGAAAGCCCCTTTGCAAACGTCCTGGAAAACAGGCAAGCTCGATATCTATGCATACTGCTTCGCAACGCCGAACAACTCGAAGAAACAGATAAACGGCAGAGCTATGCAGAGCAGTTCGAAAGAATCCGAATACCCGAACATTTTCAACATACTGAATCCGAACGACGTTGTGCCGCGCGTAGCGCCCTACTCATGGGGCTACGATAAGTACGGATACTCATACTGGATCCCCGCTCAGGGAAGCGCGAACAACGGCTACAACTACAAAGCGGTGCTGGAGCCTGCGATGAAGAATGAGCTTGCGAAGCTTTCCGGCTCGTTTGAATATTTGATCGACAAGTTCAGGGTGCATAAGGGCAACAGCAGCGTGGCGCCTCCCGCAGTCTGGGATGTGGGGCCGCATCCTACAAACAATCCGACGATGAACCAGTATATTGACGGGCGGATCTCAACGATGCTCTTTAAAGATCTGATCAAGGATCAGAACGCGTATACCAAGAAAATTCAGGATAAAGCGGTCAATGCAATTGCGGCTGAATGCGATAAGGCTATTAAGGACGGGAAAGAAGATAAGTTCAACCCAATCGGGGCGCTGATCGGAGTCATTTTGGAGGACCCTATTAAGGCAGCGACAAAAGTGCTGTTCAGCGGTGAAAACAATGATTGCGCCGTCACGCTGCAGCCGGATAATGGAGATACTGTCAGGACAAGGCAGCAGGATTTCGAGGGTAAGGATATCACGCTGGGAGAGTCACAGGCTGAAGTCAAGCAAAACGCCGAAGCGATAGCGCAAGGGCATTTCCCTGAACTCTATCTCGCATGGATGCGCTCGCTGCCGGACGACTACTTCGGCGGTATTGCCCGCCGCAACCCTGTGAACTACCGCGTCATCCATATAAACTGCCCTGTAAACATTGAAGTCTATGACAAATCCGGCGCGCTGCTGGGGATAATTGAAGACGACGTCCCGGCAGAAATGACCGGAAGCGGTGTATCGCTCGTGTTTGACGAGGATGGGAGCAAGACTGTATACCTTCCCGCTGATGAGGATTACAACATAAGGATCACCGCGACGGACGCGGGGACGATGTCATATTCCATATCTGAGTACAACCGGGAAACAGGCGGCAGCACAAGGCTCGTAAACTATTACGACATCCCTCTTGAAAAAGGTGATATTTTTGAATCATTCGTATCCGCTGTCGGAGACCCGGACGAAAAGACAGTCTACGAATTATACGATTCCGAAGGTATAATACTGCCGGACGAAGATTTTGACGGCGAAGATCTGCCCCTGTACTACATTGAGATCGAAGTGCAGGGCGATGGCAGCGCTGCAGGCGGAGGCGTGTATTATTCAGGAGAGTATACGCAGTGCCTCGCTTACCCTGATGCTGACGCCGATTTCCTCGGGTGGTATTCTGGAGGAAAGTTAGCTTCAGCAGACGCTGTATATCGACACAGCGTCAGGGCGGATGACATTCTGGTCGCGAGATTCACAACAGGAAACGACAGCGCTCAGACGCAGACAACTATACCGCCGGCGCCGCCTCCCGACAGTCCAGCGCCTCCGGCGACCCCGGGCGGCGACGATGGGGGCGCCATTTCACCGGGAGGCGGTTCACCCGCGATGCCGCTGATGATCGTTCTGCTTATCGCTGCAGGGCTGTTTACGGGTGTAATAGTATTCAATAGAAAAGGCAAGCCGCCGCATTCCTCTTACACGCAGGAGCGCGGGGCGCATTCAGATCAGGCGGTGCGCGGGATGTATGCAGAGCACGAGACTTCGGCAAGCCGGGAGGAGGCGCAGGCGCATGAAATACTTCCGGCGCGGCCGCCGCTGTCAGGGCTCATACGCGTCCTTACGGGCGCTTTAGCAGGAACGTCGGCAGAAGTGCAGGAGGGTAGATCGATCCGCCTCGGAAAGAGCCTGCTGGCAGACCTGGTTTTCCCCGGTGAGTACATCCATGTCAGCCGGGATCATTGTACGATATCATACGATCCTGCAAACAGAATATACACTGTCACCGACGAGTCCAGTAACGGCACATATACCGATAGCTTCAGACTGCCGGGCGGAACGCAGGCGCCGCTCCCCGCAAACACTGTTTTGAAACTTGCCGATGACGGCTGTCTCATTCTGCTCGTGTGATGGAGGTCATACCATGAGAATGTGCATGGGGTGCATGGAAAACTACAGCGAAGAGTACCACCTCTGCCCGTACTGCGGATACGCGGAGGACGCGCAGGCCGCGGAAGCCCTGCATATGGAACCGGGTTCCATCATGCGCGGGCGATACATTATCGGCAAGGTGCTGGGCTTCGGCGGATTCGGCGTCACTTACATCGGCTGGGACGCTTTACTTGAGCAGAAAGTCGCAGTCAAGGAGTACCTTCCAAGCGAGTTTTCAACGCGTGTTCCCGGGCAGACTCAGGTGACAGTCTTTAACGGCGTGAAGCAGGAACAGTTCGAGGAAGGGCTCGGCAAATTCGTTGAAGAAGCGCAGCGCCTCGCCAGATTTCACAGCATGGACGGTATCGTAAAAATCTTTGACAGTTTTGCTGAAAACAATACCGCTTATATAATAATGGAGTACCTCGAAGGCGAAACCCTGGCGGAGAGGCTCAAACGGGAGAATGTAATACCCGCCGATGAAGCTGTGGCGATGCTGACGCCCGTGATAAAATCGCTGCAGGTTGTACATGAGCAGGGTATCATACACCGCGACATAGCCCCGGATAATATCTTTATCACAAAAGACGGGAACATGAAGCTGATAGACTTCGGCGCCGCGCGCTTCGCAACGACGTCGCGCACACGAAGCCTGACCGTCATTATAAAGCCCGGCTACTCCCCCGAGGAGCAATACCGCAGCCGCGGCGATCAGGGCCCGCACACGGACGTTTATGCCGTCGGGGCTACGCTTTACCGAATGATCACCGGGACGAATCTTCCCGAAGCTCTGGAACGAAGAGCATACTTCGAGAGCAAGCAAAAAGACATACTTAAACCTCCGTCCAAACTCTGTCCCGGGATCAGCGAAAACTATGAGGCCGCTATCCTCAACGCGCTCAACGTCCGCATTGAAGACAGAACGCCGGACATGGCGACGTTTCTGGCGGAACTGTGTTCCGACGACATTGTCAGCAGGAGACACGGCAGAATCAAAAAGATCGATATACTCAAGTGGCCTCTATGGATGAAGATAACAGCGACCGCGGCTGCGCTCGTCGTCGTAGCGCTCAGCGCGCTGTTCATGCTCGGCATTATCGGGCCGCCTCCGCCCCCGCCGGATGAGATAGTCATTCCCGACGGTATGGTTCGCGTCCCGTCGGTCGTGAACTACAATGTTCCAGAGGGTGAAGAACGCGCTAAACAAGCGGCGCTTCAACCGCAGATAGTTGGGAAGAACTTCTCCGACCGCATACCGGCCAACATGATCCTGGCGCAGGACATCAACGCGGGTTCTGTAGTCATGCAGATGTCATTTCTCAATCTAACGATAAGCGCGGGCGCCGAGATGAAAACTGTACCGCACGTCATCGGCGAGTATGAGGATGACGCTGTTCAGATGCTGCAAAGTATGAGATTCGCTGTGCAGATAGACAGGGAATACAACTCAGCTTTTGCAGCCGGCACAGTAATTAATCAAACCCCTGACGGCGGAATAGAAGCGGCGGCTGACTCGATCATAACTCTGCTCATATCACTTGGCGACGACCCTGAAGACTTGAAAGAAGAGGTCTTGACCGTCGTCCCGGATCTGATTGGAATGAACTATCTGGACGCCATAAGCGCATTGAGCGGAGTCGGCTTCAAGGTGTCGAAAATACTGCGTGAGTTCAGCGAAGATTTTGAGAAGGACGTCGTATTGGCTCAGAGCGTACAGGCCGGCAGCGAGCATATGAGCGGATCGTTCATAACGCTGACAGTCTCCGACGGCTTCCCGGAAGTCAGCGTCAGCGATGTGATATACCTTGAAGAAGAAGAGGCCGTAAGGATACTGGAAGAACAAGGGCTGATCCCGGAGCTTGCATATGAAATGAGCGATACTGTCGTTTCCGGCCTTGTCATCACACAGGATCCTGAACCTCTGCAGGCTGTCAGCCCCGGAACGACAGTTTACCTGACTGTCAGTCTGGGGAGAGAGTCTTTCCCGATGACGAACGTCGTAAACATGGAAGAAAGCGCAGCTTACTCCTTGCTTACGAGCCTTGGCCTGTCCGTTGCCAGAGAGTACGAAAACAGCGACAGGCAGCAGGGGACTGTCATCCGGCAAAGCGTTGCCGCGGATACCCCCGTCACGGGGGGGACGCATGTGTCGATCACTGTCAGCAGCGGGCAAACCGAGCTGGTCACCGTACCGTACGTAATTGGGGCGTCCGAGAGTTCAGCGAGAAACAACCTGCAGAACGCCGGGTTCAGGGTGTCGGTAAGTTACGCAAACAGCGACTCGGTAGCTACGGGTAACGTGATCTCACAATCGCACGCGTCGGGGTCGAAACATGCGAAAAACACAACTGTAGCGCTTACGGTCAGCAGCGGAAAGCCGGCAGTAACGGTTCCAAACGTCACGGGGAGAACGCAGGCGGCAGCGGAAAGTGCGCTGCGCGACCTTGGATTGAATGCAAGATCAAACGAAGACTTCAGTAATACAGTGCCGAAAGGCAGCGTGATATCGCAGTCGCCGGAGCCGGGCGCAAGCCTTTACAAGGGTGATTCCGTCACGCTGGTAATAAGCAAGGGCAAGCGGCAAGCCACGATCCCGCATGTCGTCGGAAGATCAAAATCGAGCGCTATGGACGCAATATGGAACGCAGGCCTCAACGCGAGCCTGAATGAAGTATACAATGATAGCGTGGAGTACGGAATCGTAATATCGCAGAGCCCCGCGTCAGGCGCAGTCGCATACGAAGGCGATACGGTAACGATCACAGTAAGCCTGGGGCAGGATCCCAATAAGATAACGGCATTGTACATCAGCCCGGCGACACTCTTCCTTGGCAAAGGGAAAACGTCGCAGCTCACAGTAACCACGACGCCGGCGTATGCCGATCAGCGCAATATAACATGGAGGTCGAGCAACGAAAACGTCGCAACCGTCAGTTCTGGCGGGCTCGTGACCGCAAAGGCGGAGGGCAGAGCAACCATAACCGCTTCGGCTCAGGACGGCAAGGTGTCTGCGGAATGTACGGTCAATGTTACGGAGATCAACATTACGCTTGAAGAAAAAAGCGTGGAAATGGATGGAGGCAAAACGCATCAGCTGAACGCGCTCATAGCGGGAATGACGGCGAACTCATCCGTGACCTGGTCTGTCAGCGGTACGGGCGTTACTGTATCGCAGGAAGGGCTCGTGACAGCGCAGACTATCCCGATAAGCTCAATCAGCCTGAGCAGTACTTCCGCGACGCTGAATATTGGAGATAACGCACGAATCGTCGCGACAGTATCCACAGGCAGCAGCGCCACGGCGACTGTCACCGCGACGAGTAAGGACGATCCGTCAAAGAAGGATTCCTGCACCATCACAGTGCGGCCGCCCGATACTGCGCTGACATGGACGACCAGTGATTCGAGCATCGCGGATGTATCTGAAGACGGATATATCCTCGCGAGAGCGGACGGTACCGCAACGATCACAGCCACAAGCAAAGCGGACAGCACAAAGCGGGCGACCTGTACAATCACAGTCAAGACGGACCGCGTCGTCAGCGTGACCGGTATTAACACGTATCCGAACAAGACGACGTATCAACCCGGAGAAG
>Ga0082212_10012157_pt1 | contig 10862 bp, 9 predicted proteins | sample TergutNt197P3_FD_71548 | JGI IMG/M metagenome (GOLD analysis project Ga0082212, IMG submission 71548) | Neocapritermes taracua P3 segment gut microbial communities from Petit-Saut dam, French Guiana - Nt197 P3 | ecosystem: Host-associated > Arthropoda: Insects > Digestive system > Gut ...
GTCACAAAAAGGAAATTTGTAACTTATAGACGCGAAGCGTCAATAAAAAATAAGAAAATCCACATTCTGAATACTGAATACTGAATACTGGATACTTGCGGGCAGAGCCCGCGTTAGATATTTGTACGCTGTTGGCGCACAGGCAGTAAGGGAGGCACAGAAAGACAATGGCTAAAAAGTACAATGATTTCTTTGCGGGAGTTGAGACCGATCAAAATCTTGACGAGAGCTGGATGAAACCGAAAGGAACCCTCAAGAACACAAATCATCAAGTCAGGACGACCTCCCAAACCAAAACATTGATTGGCGTCATCTTGTTCTTTGTGTTCTTTTTCGCAGTTATAGTTATAGGCCTCATCGTATTTACTTTTCATGGTGCAGTATCTCTGTTTGAGTCAACGAGAGATGTCATGACTGAGCAAGTCGAAAACATGAATCCGTCCATACTTCCCGGAACGACAATGCCACCTGAAATTCAGAATCTATTGGGGAATCAAAGGCTTCATAATGCTCAATTCAGTACGGCTAACGGAACAAAAGCGGGCTTGTTTGTTCGAAACTTTATTGATACCGTCATTGATAACAACAAAAAGGTCGAGGTCGGTATCGGGTATGGGATATACGTTTCCGTTGTCTTCAATGGCATAGAGATGTACGATACAACGGAGTTGAAAGACATCAAACTTGTTATAGATAATACCGCTTATTATGAAGTGGAATCCGAATATGACGCTGAGGGGTTTATCTGTCAGATTATTATTGATGAACTGTAAACCTGTATTCTCCGCAGGAACGTGTTGTTTTCTTGCCGATGTGAAGTTGGCTTCCTAGATCAATATATGGCAGGTAACGCGTCACATCGCCGGAATACTTTATTCTGCCGGTAAATCCGCTGATTGGATGCCCGTTTGAGTTGATGTTGATTCGTGTTAAATCGTATTCCGCACATATATGGGGTTTTCGCGCCACCAATGAGTACGGCAACATAAATGTTCCGTCGCTGTAATTGTCAATAACCCCGGCTATTCTACCAAACAGGCTGTCAATGAAGGTAGCGAAGCTGGGTTCATATGTTGGTTGCTTGCTGATCAGAATTTCGGTTGGGGTCACGAAGTCCAGCGTCAAAATATCGCAAGACGGGATTGTTTCTGCACCCGAATCACTCCAGGAGCAAGAATATTCACATTCGGCTTCTGTAAGTGTTGCGCTACTCAGTTTACCTTTCCCTATCTTCTGTGCCGCTTGTACGATTTCATGGTCATAACCACAAGCGCTTCCAAATAGAGTCACATCAAATACTAGGGTCTCCCCGGCACAATAATCCCCTTGACTTGGAAACGCTGCCCCAATGGTAAACGGATTCGGTATGGACTCACACTCAGCAACTTTAAAAACTGCATCATAAACATTTCGATAATTGTCATACAGCGACTGTCCAAGCGCACCACGAATCGTATTTCCGAAGAAAGGTGGTAGGCATGTGTCTCGGGTAAATGTCAATGTAAAGGAAATCTTTGTCAGCGTAAGACTATTTGTATCCATCATGACTGGTTCCTTTATTTCTCCTCCATAGATTTCAGCATATCGTGGTAATCGCGCAGTTTATCACATTCAAGCGTGGTTGTCAGTTTGTCCTCCGAGGATTCTTTTCTGATTTGTTTGGCCGACTTTTTCGTTGTGTGGACGCTGCTTTTTTTCGAATCGGCAAAAACTATCTCCTTCCGATTACCGCCACTATCGCCTTCGCCAACCTCATATTGTGGAAGAGAAATATCGTCGTCGCAGAGGGTCGGTAAAACGCAATTGAAAATGGGATTGAAATCCTTATCACGAATTTTCTTATTAATGCCGAACCAAACATACCCATTTTTATCGTTTTTCTCATCAAGTGCAACTGGGTATTTCACATTATCTGGCGCCTTTGAATAGTCGGTCATTCTTAGATACTCTGCTAGAGATTCATTATCCGTATCAGGATTGTCTTCCCATATTGGTAACTTGTCCGGCTTCTTGGGTTTGAAAGTCTTTGTTGTATCATCATGCAGTACCAATGCATTACTGAGACTTATGAGTTCGACCTCAGCTCGGGTTATGCGAACGCTCCCATAACCGACGGGTTTGCCATGACCAAGTTTATGGGCGTATGTCGTGTTATGGTCTCCGAAGGTCAATACCCACAGCAAGGTTTCCAATTCATTTTGTGATAAACGGTCAAAGAGCACATCGAATTTAAATGTTTTCTCTTTCCTTACTGAACGGATTTGCGTTCGTTGTTTGGGAGATACCGTCCTGTTGTCAATTGTTACGTCCTTCTTGCCCTCCTTCTTGTGCCAGTAAAACTTCCGCCCCCGTAGTTTGGGGCTGGGTAAATATGTGCGGACATGCTTATACTCATCTCGTTCACCACGTTCATAGTTCACAAAATAATCATAATTAAAGTACGCTGCACCATCGACATCTTCCATATAGAATTCAGTTGCGGTCACTTTCGGAGAATTGAGAATTGGCAATACGCAAACATCATCATACCAGGTACTCCAATCAGTATAACCTTGCGAGGTGCCGGAATCTTGTACAACAGGCTCAGCATCTTTGAACATCAGCCTAGACGCAAGGGATTCGGTCCCAATCATTCCAAACAGGGCACAAGCTGAACACAGGGAATGACTATTTGAACAGGGATCATGCCCTCCTTGTTCTTTAAGCAGATCTTTGAGCGTACGCGAGAAGACTTCTTTGGTCATCGCAGCTGGAGACATATAATAGAAGTCCTCGTTCCCAGGTTGTTTATCTCTGGGTCTCTCGAGTTTTTTATAATATACGGGGATGGCTTTGGCATTGAGGTATCCCTTGTAGCCGCTATGATCAGTATGCTGATTGACACCTTTGATCGGCCCCTTCCGCCCCTGATACAACCGCCAAACCTCTACGAACCTTTCCCATTCTCGTCCATCTTCAGGAAAACGTTCGACAATGATTTTTTTGTCATCTTTAAATTTATAGTGCATAATTGAATCATATTTTTTCTTATTCTTGCCGCCCGGGGAATCTTCGCCGCGCAGATAGATCCCGCCATCCATAATTTCTCCTGTTTGATGATTCCCTCTGTTCCCGATAAGCCATTCCTTCTTTGTCGCTTCATAAAGCACACGCGTGTTGCTGTGTTTGTCTTTTTCAAGAATACCATACTCGATGCTTGGTATAATTGTCCGACGATACAAAGTGTTTTCATCGTCACATGTTGACATGCAACCGTTGGTCGCGGCCTCATATGCGCTCCTGATGGCCCCGCGCAAAGACGATCCCGGAATAATCGGACGTGCAAAATCCCCTGAAATATTTAAGTCTTTCAAGTCACTATAGTCTTCATAACTGAAGAAGTCGTAGGATTGTCCATAATCTTTGCTGAATGTTCCACAGTTGGTTGTATTGGGTATAAATAGCGACGTTAGCGTCTCAAGTTCGCAGGCAATCTTTCCGCTTAGGATACCGAATCTCGGCTCGCTGCGCAGAACATCCTGATTTATGGAGACAAAGTTATATGGGTTGGTGAATCGTTCTTTAGCAGCTCTATAGTTGATTTTTTGATTGTTCATACTTGACCGCCTCCCCGTTGGTATAATAAAACCCGGTGTAGGCATAATCAATAACCTCTATTGCCCCCACACCGTTGGTGTTCAGACCGTAATCGTGTTCTTCATCTTTTGGACAGACGATAACCGGATTGTATCGAACATAATTCTTTATACCAAGCTTCAGCGCAACAATGCCATTTGGAAAGCTGAGGTCACCCGGGAAATGTATTGTGCCGCCACGTTGCTCCCATAACTCTGTGTAACCGTTGGCCCCCTTCTTCGCGTTCTCGCCGTACATGTAATACTGTTCCGGGACTTCGGAATTAGATTCACTATTTATGTTCTTATAAATATCCGTATTCCGAATTCCAGTGTTGCTGAATCTGAGTTCCCTTGTTTCATTAAAGACTCTGAGCGTCAACAACAGCTTCTCGTCTAAATCTTTATAAAACACAAGATCATTACCATCCCATGTGCCAATCATCACAGTATCATAGCTCTCGGCATACGCCCAAATTTGTGTTGGACACTCACCTTTATTCCGGAACGCCTCCTTAATCTCTTGTTTTATGGTATCCCGATCTATTCTCATACCTATTCACCTGCTTTCTTGGTACCTATGTCATCAAGAAACTTTCTCAACTCTTGTTTCGGTTCGTCGATTAATACCGGACCCTTTGAGTCCACGACATCTGTTATCTTGAAAAAACCACGACCCACTGACGTTTCCCCACCAATTTGAATAATCCCATGATTGATAGCATCAAGCCCCAGCAAAATTAGCTGGCGAATGTCCACTCTGTCTCTCGGATAACGGATTGCCAGAGTCGTTTCTCCACCATACCAAGGCATCTCCATGAACAACGCACCATCAGCCGCGCCACCGGTAAATCTGTCTATTTTAACACGTGTGATTCTTCTATAGCCATCTACCCGATTATCAATCTCTTTCAGGAACGATGTGCCGAATACAACTTGTGACGCCTCGGCTCGTGCCTTGATCTCATCTTCAAGTTTCTCAACATACCCAAATACCTCATCAAGATATTGTTCCACTTTGTCAGGGTTTTGGGAACTAGGGTATCTCTGCTTCAACAGGCGGAATAATCCGGATCGAAACGCTCCTGCCCATGATGTGCCAAAAATAACAGGTTTATTGGCGCTCGAAATGTGTTTGTAATTCGGAACCTTTTCTTCCTTTTCTTTTTCGGAATAATCATCATATACGTTACGTGTATCACGGATCATGATACTGCCGTCCAGTTTAAGCTTAACAGTAAATGTCTCGTCACTGCCGAAGAAATCTTCACTCTCAGCACATTCCCAATCCTCGGGGTTGCTTTGTTCCAAATCCCAATCGAAATTGAGCCATTTCTCTAACGCCGCAACATTATCTTTCTGAAGATCAAATTCACGCTTAACAACACAATAACATTGCGTCGCGCCAAATCCGCGTCGTGTCTTTGCACCTAAAGCTATGCTATCAGATTTTAAGACTCCAATCGTTTTTTTCAGCAGGGTTTCATAACCCTTCCCTCGATCATTCTCACGGATTGTAAGAAGAAATCGAAGTGTGAATCTCGTTCCTGTTTCAACCGCTTCAAAAATATACTTTTCTTTTTCGTTAGCGACTTTGTTCTCTCTACCAAGAGCGACACCGTCAATCTCGACAACGTTGGCAGTCCTCTGATCACTGGTTGTCAGCTTTGCGTCAAACACCCAGAGAGGACTAATAATATCCGGCCGATCTGTTTCACCTTCTTGTTTGCCAAACAACACTTTAGCATCAGACACAATTGAACGCAAAACCCCTGCGACAGTTGTCCCTGGCAGAAAAGCTTCTCCATTCCTATCACGCAACACATCGGAATCGGTGTTCTCACCGAACCCACATCCAATTAAGGCCGGGGAAATGAACACGCAGGACGCTTTGACAGCTATTCGTTTCACAACAGGGTTTGTATTAAGATTCGTTGATGCGCTCATCACTCATCCCCTCTTTCTGTTGTTTATCGCGCCGTATTTGCATGATTCTTGTTGCGGCAGCAGCCAGGAATTTGGAATATAGGTCGTACCGCTCTGCCTCCGGTATTTTGGGGAATAGTTTGATCGCACGATCCATGAGCAGTTTTTCGATATGGTTTGGCTGCAACCGGGTAGAATCTGTTTTAAAATAGAATCCTTCCTTATCGCAAACAAATAATAACACGGCTCCCCGTTGCCCGGCTTGTTTAATATCGCAGAGCTTTCTGGCAAATTGTCTGAAGTCACCGGAAGCCTTCATAGCCGATAGAATTCTCTGAAGTCCATTGTTGAGTGGTGGATCCATGAGGCTTCTTTCATTACCATAGATTGTGCCTCCTGTTATTGCATTTTTTTCTGCACGAAGGTTGAGAACTTTTTGGCTTATTTCATTGTCTGAGCCTCCACACTCTCCATCATGTATTTGCCATAGGGGTTCATTTGGACTACCTGTTTCCTGTTTGGAAGTCGTATCACAGAACTTGAAGGCATCGTCTTTGGGAATCGACTCAAATCTAACCTGCCCAAACCCTTCACCGTTTCTCAGACCGAAAAATCCATCAGCCAGGGTTGCCCCATTTCCTTTATACTTGAATACAATAACGCTTCCTTCGGCAATGGCTCGACTTTGTGGTTTTGGCAAAAGCCATTTTCCATAATAACCGGCCACAACCGTTTCGGTGCTGATGCTTCTTATGAGCTCTAACTCAGAATCCAGGAGTTTCATGAGATTCGTTAAGTCCATCGTGTTAATCCCACATTCATCTTCTAGAATCAGAGGCGTTATAACAACTAAGCGGAATTCATCATCTTTTTTCAGCTTGAGTATATTCTGTGAAGCAACATGGTCTATTTCGGCTGATATTTTTACTTTGCCGTATTGCGCTGTGCGTGAACGCCCTATCCGCAATGTATCGTTATTTGCGTCTGTTTTGTCAGCGAACAAGCGCATAAGCAGCTCCAAATCCTCCTTTTTCCCAACAACATGTCCCGCAAATGTCTGGCCTTTAGACAGAGCTTCATATGTGTAAAGATGACCTTTGTCAGGTTCAACATGGTGTCCTGAACCGTCTTGTGATGTAGGCACATGCGTTCCTTCCGGCTGGTTTCCATCGGAATGGGCCATCCCTTTGTTTTTAGGCCTGGAATGGTGTATATACGCGGTTTTGTTGGGTCTCATTCTCTTCACGGCTCTTTTCTCCGGACACCCTTCTTGACCTTTCTCAGAGCTCTCTTTTTGAATCGAAATAAAGCCACTGAGTTTTTTGCGAATGGGATCACTTTTGTCATTTTCCTCAGGAATGCCGCCGGACTTGTCTACAAGACGTGTCTCTGTTTTATTGGCTTCCAGCGAAAGAGGGGCAGGATAATATGTCTCACCATTCACATAAGGCATCGCGGCTGTGAATGTCACCCCATCCTCAAGGAAGATTCGGCGGAATTCCTCGTCAGTATAAGCCGTCTGTGGATCAAGACTGAACATCTTCATATATCTTGCCGCAAAAGCACCAAGCACCGCACTCCCAAAGATGTATTCCTCACAAGCGTAAGGTTTGCCTGAGCGTTCGGCTGAGATAACCGGTTCAGCGAGAGTAAGCAGATATGAGAAAGCCTTGGCGTTTCCATAGTCGGATATAACGAACCTAATATTGTTTGAGAGTGGATTCTCAACATTAACGATTTCACATTGCACCTCCCCCAAACCCCGTGAGCGATTAAGGCCCATCGAACGCAAGGACTTCACGCACATGCTGAGAAAGCCTAGCGAGTTTGCCTCAACCGTTATTGGGAATTCAAACACATCAACCCTATTTAACACGCGGACAGTTCTCAAAGTTCCCGGAGCTGCCTTATTATTCTCCATTTTCGTTCGTGAACGGGTGCTTGTGTAAATCTCCGCGAGTTCTGAGGGATGGATGCTTGGTAACCTTTTTATGATCTCTTGATAGCCAGTCAAACGGCCATTCCCGATGCTGAGATCCCCTGGCACAGCTTGTCCGGTTTGTCCGAAAAGCCTTCCAAATAAGCTCTCATAGTCGCTATGAACACTTAATATATCAAGCCCGCACTCGCGCAAACACCCCTTAAGACGTTTTCCGGGGATGTACGGCAATCCATTATCTTCAAAGCAGACGTCGGTGTCCACAACACCTGCGAACCCGTCGCCTGAAGCCGGACATAGATCTGATAAGAGCTTCATTCTTATAACTCTATTAACCATGCTCCATTCCTCCCGTATTAAGCAGATTCTCGTAAGTATCCATCATTTCCAGGACATCAAATCGTGCGGCATACTTACTTATTGTGCTCCCTGATTCATCCGCTTCCGGTCCAAACAAATCAGATAATTCGCTGTCACGAAGTTGATTGACAGCAAGCTCCGTCATCTGTTCGTTGAAGCCAATTGCGTTGCGAATCCCTATGATTTTGTTTCGCGGCAGCTTTTTTTCTTTTATGGCATCCTTGATCAATGCCATATTCTCTTCAAACTCGGAAAATATCCGGGCCACATCCATCGAAGTGGGTTGTCCGTCTTCTGAACCAAATGGTACATCAAATTCAGAAACCCGCCACGGGCGGCGCAAAATACTTTTATCGCCTACCGTATACAATTTGTCGCGGAGGGTTGACAAGTCTGATATCCCTCCGGACTGGTGCAATTGAAAGTCAATATAGGATCCTTCGTTCCTACGGGATCGTTTTTTCGCGTTTGAGCACAATTCTTCCGCAAGTTTGTATGCTTCAGAGAAGGGATAATGACTGTGGAAGATAACAACTCCGGCACATGCCGTTTGTTTCTTTTCTGAGGGGGTCTTCTCAATTTCTCTCAACAGCCGCACCGCAAAATCGAGGGCAAACCGTCCGCATATGACGATTGTCGTATCATCGCCATCATCGACGAGTTTCAGTAATGGTGTTTTAGGAAACTTCTTGCCAGAGGCATATATTTCCTGAAGACCGGTAAGGTACTCAGAGTACTTCTCTTTAAAAGCTTCCAAGGTTATGTTACGTGCATTTTCGTAGCATTTGTCAATTGTATCAGAAAATTTGCGCATCTTAGGTACGGCTGTATCGTAATTCCCAAGCGTCTCCATAAAATCGCTGATTTGGTTTCCCATATTATTGCCGTCCGCGTGAATAATTGCGATAAGGCTATCCGTTCCCTTATCAAAGGCTAAGTCATCGAAATCTTTGAATTGGGTTTCTTCATCTAATTTATTCTTACTATCTCTTTGGCGTTTCAAATACTGGCTCTTGCTCAAGTACTCTTCATCGTCGTAGTAACTAACAGGTAAACCGGTGCGGAACGACTGCTTCGTTATTGGCTGGTTTCCCGCGAACACAGAGATGTTAAATTTGCCCTTGGAAAGGGCTAGTCTTTTGTCCAGTTTCTTAAGATCTTCATTAAACATGCTCCCTTTGTCCGAGAAATCCGTCTCTATCGCAGCAACAGCAATCCCAATACCACAGGCGTCAATGCTAACTTTTTCCAGGAAAGCTTTTGTGACTCTTTGAAAAGTGCTTTCATCTCTGAAAGCAACATATGCGTTGCCGCCACCTTGGTAAATGATTTCAGCGGTACGATCACCGGAAAGTCCTTCATCAAGGTGTTTCTTCCAATTAAATACCTCTTCATGTGTCTCATAGGCAATACTATCTCGAAGGGTTTCACTAAAAATATCCTTGACAAGTTTTGATGCTCCAACATTTTCTGCCAATTTGTTGCTTGAGAAAATATAATTTTGGATGCCAACCGCATCGTAAACAGCAAGTACACCCATTTCCAACCCTCCTTATTTGCCGCCATAATAAAGCATGGCATACAATGTTTCTTTGAGCTTTGGAATATATTGAACTGTTGTATAGATCTCCGTTTCAAAATGTTCACGCTCTATCTCAAAGCCCGGGCAGTAGAAGATCCCAGGATTTTTGAATTGCTTTGATATATGATGAAAAAGAAGGGTTTCCTTGAGCCTCTTCATATGCCTAGCTTCTTTATGGGGAACTTGAAATACGAGGATATCGTAATCTTTCTCGCTGAATACTCTCTTGACGTTTTCCATATTGATCGTCCTTATTTCTCCGGCAACAAGGAAACCCTCTTTATTAAAATGGTCACAAACGTCTTGCAAGCGCTCCACCTCTTCCCCATCCCCAATCGCGAATAGAATCTTTTTTTTGCGGGCTTCTTTCTCTCTCTTAATACTTTTGTTGATATAGTTTAGTTCCGGATCATCACCGATTGCTCTGGCAATATCCCTTTCAATGCTTTCTCGAACACTATCATGGATGTCCTTCTTGCGTTTAAAGCCAAAGAACCCTGCAACTGTTCCAAAGAGCGCAAGAGCCAGCCCGAGCAACCAAATAATGTGCTGTTCTTGTTGCTGGATGAAGGCTCTATGCGTCTGTATATCTCTCTCCAAAAAGGAAATAACCTTTTCATAGTCGTTGGGATCTATCGTCGGTGCTATCAATACTGAACTCCCATGATCATCATCATTCTGTAAATTGCTGATTACATCATTTAAACTTGCAAGTTCGATGTTCTGATTGGTTGCTTGCTGATTCAAGTCATCGACTGATTTTTTTAAGTCATCAAGTCGATTGACCAGTTCCGTGTGTTCATTTTTTAAGGGAATAAGATAAAATATAAAAGTCGTACCCACCACCAGCAACAGTAAAAAGACACCAACAAAGACATCCATAAATCCATAATTAATCGCTCTCATAGTGTTCTTTTTCACACTCTTTCCCTCCTGTTTATTCCATGATGTGAGTCATTGCGATCCCAACCGACATATTGACTGAATACAGAATACCATATCCAATAACACTTGAGAAGTTTTCCTTCTTGTATGGATATTCCCAATAAGAAAAGTATCTGATATACTTATTACAATAAGAATCCGGAGCATTCCCGGTGATTTTCAAACCCAAAAAAGGGCATCACGGGGAATGGGGATACAAAGGGGGATGAGATGGTTGTAACCCTGGACCGGCAAGGCTTTTCGGCCTTGAGATTAACGGGTTTCGCGATAAGTAATTTGTATATATTTCCAGGGAATCCCGGGTTATGTCAACTTGTTGCAATCACGGGGAATTTAAACCATCAAAACCCGGTATTCATCAATGGTGCAATCTGGCAGGGTTGCGCAGCCTGTCTCCCCCGAAAGGGGTTTGAAACTCTCCCAAAAGCTCATTTGTATTTAGGCTTTCATTAAAGTTGCGCAGCCTGTCTCCCCCGAAAGGGGTTTGAAACTAGGG
>Ga0082212_10012158_pt1 | contig 10862 bp, 7 predicted proteins | sample TergutNt197P3_FD_71548 | JGI IMG/M metagenome (GOLD analysis project Ga0082212, IMG submission 71548) | Neocapritermes taracua P3 segment gut microbial communities from Petit-Saut dam, French Guiana - Nt197 P3 | ecosystem: Host-associated > Arthropoda: Insects > Digestive system > Gut ...
TCATAATTAAAAATAATAGAATTACTATCCATAAACTGTTCAAGTTTTTGCAAGGAATTTAACCTCGATTCGATTATTGGGAAATCCATAGATTTACTGATTATTTCATATGTGATTTTATCAGAAAGAATATTCTTAAAAATACGTTCACGGTTTCCTTTTAGCTGTTGAATATCACGAAGTTTATGTAATCCTGCTAAATGATAAAAGCAATAAGAATCAAATGAAAGGATAAATTCTTTTGTCGTACCTTTTCGCCCAATAATGCAACGATAATTGATGTTAAAAAGTTTTTCAAATGCAACTGCACATTTTTTCAATTTATCCATATCTTATAATTCCTTCGTATAAAAAAGATTTTTAGAAACAGAAAAAACTCTGCTAGACAACAGAGCTTTTATAAGGTATGTTTTCTTTCGGCGTAACAGCCTATTTAAGTCGTGGAACCCATACAACCCCCTGTGTAAAACTCCACAAGCCCCTTGCTTAACCAATGACTTGCTTCATTGTCCGAAGTAGACACACGACGTTGCCTACAATATTATCTTGTTACAATGTAATTGTACATGATTGGTAGTGATATGTCAATATCAATTAAGAAATTTTTCAAATTACATTGCACTTATATTATATGCAATTCAAAAGAAAAAACTCAAGAAATATTTTTACTGTGCCAACACACTATTATAATAAAGTTCATCAGGACACATATCAATGCCACCAGCCCATTCCAAAGATATAGGATTAATTTTAACTGATTCAAATATTGAAACATTGCGAAGAGGAGCAAAATACGCATCGTTCAAATATGGTTCAACATCAAATATTCTTATTTCCTTATTATCGAAAGTAATTAATAGTTTATAATTTTCAAGAGGCTGTCTTGCTAAAAGGAAAAACAGACAGCCTCATTTTATTCATAAATATATGATTCATATAGAATAAATGCCATGTTATAGATACGCTGAAGAACACTCAATCATATTTATATGAAAAAGTGTTTTAGATTCTTTTTTCAGTTACCAAAGTTTAACCGGATTTGAGCAAGTGCATGGTAACGCCTTGCAGTTTGCGATTCTTTTTACTGTTTAGCTTGTTCAGGTTGTATGCAAACGCATATAGCATCGTTTCAGTTAATACATTACTCGCTCCACGTCTTAAGAATCGTCTAAAACCATAATCTTGCTTTAATATGCCGAAAGTGCCTTCTGATTGTATGGAGCGATTCAGACGCAAAGTTTTGCCGTAATCGCTTGTAATACGTTTCAAAGAAGCGTTGCGCAGTTTCATAAAGTCTTTGGAAACGCTGATTTTACGGTTTTCTTTCGCACGGGTACAATCTTTCTTTTTTGCACAAGCATTGCAACCATTACATGCATAGACTGTGATTTCTGATTCAAAACCCGATTTTGAGCAACGCTTCGTAGTATAGAGATAGGAAAACATGTTTCCATTCGGACAGGTATATGTGTCTTTTTTTTCGTCATAAGGCATATGTTCCCGTAAAAAAGCATTGGTTTTATATTTTCGGGTTTTAGACCTTTCGTAGTTTTGTGGCTTGATATAGGCAATTTGCCCACGCTTTTGCAATCCCTTGTAATTTTCCTCGCCTTCATATCCCGCATCTGTCGTTATGTTTTTATGACGTTTTCCACTGCCTGCTTCCATGCGGTCTAAAAGAGGCAGCAATGTTAATTCGTCGGCGCGTTGTGAACTGATGTCAATGCCAACGATGTACTCGCCTTCCACGCCTAACTGTAGATTGTATGCAGGTTTGAGTTGACCGTTCCTCATATGGTCATCTTTCATGCGCATGAAGGTTGCATCTGGGTCGGTTTTTGAAAAACTGTTGCGTCCCTTGAAAGCTTTGTTATAGCCCGTGTATTTTTCTTTGCGTAAAAGATATGCGCTTAATGTTTCTACATCTCGTTGCAACTGGCTTTTTCGCTTGCCGCGCCCATGCACAAACTTCGTCTCTTTGGCTTGCTCTAAGAGTGCTTCCAAATAGACTTGTGCCGTTGCGTTCGGTTGAACGAGCAAGGGATATTCGGCGGACAAGTGTTCCAACAGCACCGTTAGCTTTTCATCCAGTCTTGCTTCGTATTTGTTTGTAGATTTCTTCCACACAAAACTATAGCGGTTCGCTTGCGCTTCTATTTTCGTTCCGTCTACAAAAAGATTGGTAAAGTCTATTTCCCCTGCATTTTCAAGATAGTGAACAAGCTGATAAAAAAGATGTTCGGCAACCTCGCCTTGCAACCTTTTTTTGATAAAGCTCCAAAATCGGTTGTGATCCGGCGCAGGCTTCCCGTCAAGTATATACATGAAGCGTATATCATTGCGACATGCCGATTCCAACTTGCGCGTTGAATACCTTCCTTCCATAAAGCCCAATACTACCAGTTGAAACATTTGCTTTGGTGTCGCCTCGTTCGCCCTCGGCAGACGATCGTATGCTGCGTTTAGTTTGCCATAATCCATCCTTTCCGTAACTTCAATTAGCAAGCGCACCGATTCATTTGCATCAATTTTTACTCCGACATTAAAAGGAAGTGATAGTTGAAATGTAATTGTTTTTGTGTTACTGTGTTTTTGTTGTATTTTGTTTTTCATAAATCTATTATACAACAAAAAATGAGAGTTGGCTTGCACCTTCTCTCATTTTTTTATTGGGGCTGACGAGACAGCCCCTTTTTAATTTTGCTTTTTATTTAATACGTCATAAGATTTTCTTGTGGTACTTTTGTGGTATCTTCTAAAAACAACTCAAAAAACATTGATAAATACAGGACTTTTTAAAACAAAAAATTTGCCTGCAACGCCTTCATCACCAGTTTAAATCTGGTTGGCGCTTCTTACGATGAAAGGCTATGAATCCAATATTTTAAAGGCTTTGTAACTTTTTTAAATTTTACATAACCAAAGCAACCCCTCGCCTAACAAGACTAACGATTTAAGCAATATTGCGTGTTGCTGAAAATTTGTTGCGTTGGGGGGAATAACCCGAAACAGATATAATTTTTTATCTTTTCAACAAATTTCAACCCTTAAAGAATAGAAAAACACCCTTAAAAAAAGGTAAATACTTTTAAGAGCGCGTTAAAAAGACAATCCTTTACAAGTACAATAAAAGTATCTGTAAAGGAGGTAAAAAAGTTGAATTATACCAAATTAGGAAAAAGAATAAGAGAGGCACGTTTTCGTAAGCATTTAACACAAAATGAACTGGCTGAGCTTATAAATTATTCAGAAAAGCATGTTGGAAACGTAGAAACAGCTAAGACAAAGCCAAGCCTAGAATTTGTTGTAAAGGTAGCGAATGTATTAGAAGTATCATTAGATGATTTATTGTTTGATAGTTTAGATAACAAAGAATATTTAAAAAGACCGGAATACAAGAAATTATTAGAAGACTATACTCCAGAAAAATTAAATCAATTGATTAAAGTGGCGGATAGAATAGCGGATATTGTAAAGTTTTAAGCGTCTATCGCTGTGCGACAGTTTAAACAGTCTCTGTGCGACCGCCGTGCAGCACCTCAAACCCGAAGGGTTTAAGTGACGGGCTATCCCCTATGATTAAATAAAAGGAAGCCCCTCTCTCGTGCAAGCACGTAGAAGGCCTTCCTTTTATTTAATCGCACGGCTCTTTGACAAACGCATATAAATATAATCAAATAAAAAAATATATCGGAGGTCATATATGTTATGAAAACAATGGTTGCTACCACGTCAGAGATTGATAATCTTGATTTAGCAGTAAAAGAGCTTGCTATGCAGATAAAAGAAAAATTGATTCTTGAAAGTAAAGCCACTTGACTTTGATGAATTGTTGAAAATACTCAATAGGTATCTATTAGGATAAAAAAAAATTGAATTAACACAAAAAAAGGAGTTAAAAAGAGAACAATCCTTTTTTCGGCACATTAAAAAACCAATGCTTTGCAGGTACAATGGAAGTATTAGTAAAGGAGGTGCGAAAATTGGATTATGTTAGCTTAGGACAAAGAATCAGAGAAGCGCGTAGATTAAGAGGGTTGACACAAACCAAACTGGCAGAAATGACAGATTATTCAGAAAAACATATTGGTAATGTAGAGAAATACAAAACAAAGCCAAGCATGGAATGTGTCGTAAGAATAGCAAATGCGTTAGAAGCTCCGATAGAGGATTTGTTATTTGAGAGTTTAAATAGTAAGGAATATTTAAAGAAACCTGAATACAAAAGATTGTTAGACGAGTATTCTGCGGATGAATTAGATATGCTGGTTAAGATGACAGATAGAATAGCAGATATTGTAAATCATTAGGAGTAGTGTCCGTTTGGCTGAAACCCTTTTTAACTTGAGGGTATTTGCCAATACGGATACGCTACTGAAACGCATTGCTATTGCAACTGGCTTACTTTTTTAACAATTTTTTAATTTCATGTGCCTTATCTTGTGGTAATACTTCTGATAGAACTTGATCTATGCCGCCTATTTGTTCTGCTATTTTTTAGCAGTTTTTTTTGTTTCTAATTTGTATGTGAGCATAAAATATACTAGAAAAACTTGCAAGTAATATTAAGTATGTACATAAATAGCTTGCTGATATATAATAAAATTATCTTTTTAAAGAAGGAACCAATATTTTATGCATGAATTTATTGAATTTGAAAACGTAGGAAAAACTTATCATATGGGCGAGGTGGATATAGAAGCGTTGCATAGTGTAAATTTTAAAATTCACGAGGGCGAGTTTTGCGTGATTGCGGGTGCTTCGGGAGCGGGAAAGACCACCATATTAAATATATTAGGGGGAATGGATACACTGACAAAGGGAAGCGTATGGCTGGACGGAGAAGAAGTGTCTGCTTATAGTGCCAGAAGATTGACAACTTATCGCAGGTATGACGTGGGATTTGTATTTCAATTTTATAATTTGGTACCGAATTTGACAGCGTTGGAAAATGTAGAGTTGGCGGCTCAAATTTGTAAAGAGCCCTTGGATGCAAAGGAGATTTTAGCACAAGTGGGATTGGAAGAACGAATCAATAATTTTCCCGCCCAGCTTTCCGGCGGTGAACAGCAAAGGGTATCTATCGCAAGGGCACTTGCTAAAAATCCAAAAATTTTACTTTGCGATGAACCGACGGGAGCGTTAGATTATAATACAGGAAAAGCAGTTTTAAAGCTTTTGCAAGACACTTGCCGCGAACGGGGCGTAACGGTAATCGTCATTACCCACAATCAAGCGATTACAGCGATGGCAGACAGAATTATTACCATAAAGAATGGAACGGTTAAAAAAACGGAAATAAATGAACAGGTTATTTCAGTAGAAGAAATAGAATGGTAGGCATAAAATTATGAATCCGGCAATGATCAAAACAACTTTACGAGAAATCAAAGCAAGTTTAGGTAGGTATTTTGCTATTTTAATCATTGTGTCATTGGGGGTAGGCTTTTTTTCGGGGCTTCGAGTAACGAAGCCTGCCATGCTCAAGACAGGAAATGATTATGTGAATGCATACCAACTATTTGATTTCCGCATGATTTCCACACTTGGCTTTACAAAGGAAGACGTGGAAGCCATAGGCAGAGAACAGAGTGTCGCAAGTGCAGAAGGTGCTTACAATGTAGATGTTTTTGCAAATTATAATGGAAATAGTGAATATATATTAAAAATGCATTCTCTTACAACCGGATTAAATCAATTAGAAGTGTTAGAAGGCAGATTGCCGAATGCGGCAAATGAATGCGTAATTGATTCGGATTTGTTTCGCAAAGCCAGTTTAGGTGAAAAGATACGATTGCTTGAAAATGAAAACCATGATTATTTAGACTATTTTGCATATGAGGAATATGAAATCGTAGGCATTGTAAGAACCCCTGTGTATTTAAACTATCAAAGGGGAGGTACGGCATTAGGGAATGGCAGCATTGACGGATTTGCATATTTAATGGAAGAAGGCTTTGACATGGAATATTACATGGAAATCTATGTGAAGCTAAATGGAAAATATGAAATATACAGTCAGGCTTATCAAAATTTAATTGACAAAAAAAAACCTGAATTAGAAGCCTTATTGGAGGAACGAGCAAATAATAGATATAAAGACATTGTTAAAGACGTATCAAAAGAAATTGAAGATGCAGAAAAAGAAGTAGATGAAAAAGTAAAGGAAGCAAGAGAAACATTAGAAGATGCTTACGATGAATTGGTAGATGGTGAAAATAAAATCAAGACGAATCAAAACAAACTTGGAAATGAAGAAACAAAGATAAACAAAGGAAAAAAAGAGCTTGCGAGCGGAAAAAAGAAACTGCAAGCGGGAGAAAAAAAATTAACGGCTGCAAAAAAACAATTGGCAGCCGAAAAGAAAAAACTTGCAACGGCAAAGAAAACATTAAATACTCAAAAGGCGGCTACCCAAAAGCAATTTGAAGAAACGCAAGCTACTTTGGAGGCATTGGAAAGTCAATTGAAAGAGTTACAAGAAGTAGCGTCGGCATTGGCGAAACAGATTGAAACTTTGCAAACACAGGAACAGGCCATGCCTAAGGGAGCTGAAAGGACGGCATTGGCAAATCAAATTTTTGCATTAAAAGAGCAAGAAGCGACATTAAAGATACAGGTTACAACTTTAAGTACAAATCTTACAGCAGGAAAACAGGAGTTGGCGACAGGTAAAAGTACCGCAAAAGCTGAGTTTGAAAAGGCAGATGTCGCAATTATAAAAGGTGAGGCGGCGATTTTGGCAGGAGAAAAAGAAATTGAAAAACAAGATAAAGCACTTGAAAAAGGAAAAAAAGAAATAAAAGCAAACGAAAAACTACTAATAGATGGTGAAAAGCAAATCAAATCTGCAAAGAGCAAGCTGGGAACTGCAAAAAAAGAAATTATGGACGGTTGGCAGGAATATTATGATGGAGAAGAAGAACTTTTAGAAAATCAACAAGAAGCAAAGGAAGAAATTGACGAGGCAAAAAAAGAATTAAGCGAATTGGAAGAACCAAGCACATATTTTTTAGGCAGGGATACCAATATTAGTTATGTGAATTTTGAAAATGATATTAGCATTATTGAAGGCATAGGATTTGTATTTCCCTTTTTCTTTTTATTGGTAGCTATATTGGTTTGCATGACGACTATGAATCGAATGATTGATGAACAAAGAACGCAAATAGGGATTTTAAAGGCATTGGGTTATAGTCGGCGTACTATTATGGGAAAATATATATTCTATGCGGGGAGTGCAGCTACCATAGGCTGTTTAATAGGATATGTGGTTGGGATTCATATTTTTCCGTTTGTAGTATGGGCAGCGTATGATGCATTGTATGATTTTGCCCCTATAGAATATGTCTTTAATGGAAAAGTGCTTTTTGTATCGCTGCTAGCCTCCCTTGCTTGCTCTGTAGGCACGACCTACATGTCCTGTAAAAATGAATTAAAAACAACGGCAGCGGGGCTTGTAAGACCGAAAGCACCCAAAAGCGGCAAACGTATTTTTTTAGAACGTATTACATGGTTTTGGGGACATTTGAAGTTTTTGCACAAGGTATCTATTAGAAACCTGTTTCGATATAAAAAACGACTATATATGATGTTGCTTGGTATTGGCGGTTGTACGGCATTGGTTTTAACAGGCTTTGGCTTAAAGGATTCTGTTGGGGACATGGCAAATTTGCAATATGGCGAAATACAAGTGTTTGATTATGCAATCAGTTTAGACCAAGCATATGAATCAAATGAAATGGGAGGACTTGGAGAAGAAGCAAGTCAAGCGCTAAAAGATTATGCGTATATTGCACAAAATACCGTAGATATCAAAGGAAAAACAACCTTAAGCGTTAGCATGATTACGCCGGCAGATTCTGAACGATTTAGCGAGTTTGTAAAACTTCACAAAGGCGGTGAAGAAATAGCCTTTCCCAAAGAAGGAGAGGCCGTTGTGTGTAACAAAATAGCCAAAAAGTACAATCTTTTCATCGGGAATTCTATTACCGTACAAAATAATGATTATCATGAAGCGACCTTAACAGTGTCAGGCATTTGCGATAATTATATGAGTAATTATATCTATGTAAATGAAAAAACCTATGCAGATGGATTTGGAAAAATGCCCGAATATAAAATAGTATATGGATATGCAAAAGAAAATGAGAACCTTTATGATACGGCAAGCATCGTTGCTGGGGACGAAAACGTTACGATAGTAACAATCATACAAGATTCAAAAAATTTCTTTGCAAAAATGTTAAAAAGCTTAAATTATGTAGTGTATTTTCTCGTTCTTTTTTCAGGGGCATTAGCATTCGTGGTTTTATACAATTTAACAAATATTAATATCACAGAACGAGTCAGGGAAATCGCAACCATTAAAGTATTGGGATTTTATCCCGGAGAAACCGCAAGCTATGTATTTCGAGAAAATATGGTACTGACAGGAATCGGGACAATATTTGGCTTATTTCTAGGAAAAATACTTCATGCTTTTGTAATGAGCAAGATTGATGTTGAAATGGTTTATTTTCCTGCCAGGATTCAAGGTATCAGTTATCTTTATGGCATCATTTTAACCTTTGTGTTTGCCATGCTGGTAAATGGCTTTATGTATTTTAAAATAGAGAAGATTCATATGGCTGAGTCATTAAAGTCTGTGGAATGAACAAGGGGACGAAATGGATTTCATAAAAACACACAAACAAATCATCTTATATCTAATCTTTGGCGTAGCAACTACCGCAGTTAACTGGATTGTATATGCAATTGCCATGTGGTTATTACCCATCAAAAACACAGAATTTAAGGTATTGATTGGGGGAATGATAGCATGGGTCTTAGCCGTATTATTTGCATATGTTGTCAACAAAAGATTTGTTTTTGAGAGCAATGTGACAGATATTTATGCATTGGCAAAAGAATGTCTTGCATTTTTCGGGGCACGGTGTGTAACAGGGTTGATAGAAGTATTAGGTCTTCCTGTATTGGTTTGGATAGGTTTGAATCAAATGTTGTTTGGGGTGGATGGTTTTATTGCAAAAGCAATCATTAGCGTTGTTGTTGTTGTGTTAAATTACGTATTTAGCAAGCGATTTGTGTTTCGATAAATTTTTCTAAAAAAACACTTCTTTCTAAAAAACAATTGCATATAGGCGAAAATTGGTTTATACTTAAGTATTAAGAAGGTATATATGGAAAAGTATAAATTATTGGGGAGGAAATGTCTATGAAAGGTACGATAAAAAAGAACCATTTTTTAATAGCAGGAATTTTATATTTGCTTGTCATTAGCCAATTTAATGTAGCTTACAGCAGTGCAATGGAGAATCTTCAGACAGTCAATTATGTTTATGATAAAACAGGCAAATTAATTGGCATTACATATGAAGATGGAACGACTATAAATTATATTTATGATGCCGCAGGAAACGTGATTACAGTAAATGCAAAAAAGAAAGATGGAAAGGATCAAGAAACCACAGAAACCAGTAAAACTACGGAGACAGGGAAAACCACAGAAACCGGTAAAACTACAGAATCAAAAACTACGGAAACAAAAATCGAAAATAACGATTTGAATCAAAAAGCGATATCTAAATTCAAGAAAGCAAAAGCAAAAATTAAAAAGGTAAAACGCGATAAAAAAGGAAAAGTAACCATAACAGTTGGCAAAATCAAAAATGCAACAGGCTATGAAGTACAATATGACACGGATAAAAAATTTAAAAAGGCAAAGAAGAAAACCTTTCAAGAAACCTCGAAAGTCTTAAAATTAAAATCCGGCAACACATACTTTGTCAAAATAAGGGGCTATTACGTGGATAGCAAGGGCAAAAAGATTTATACCAAATATTCTAAAGTGAAGAAGGTTAAAACAAAATAGAAAAATAATTGAGGCGGCATAAATGCCGCCTCATAAAATATCTTTTTACTCCGATTTCAACCGCGTTTCCAGCTTATCAAGCTCTTCTTGCAGCTCTTTCGGCAATTTTTCGCCATAGCTAGCATAGTTTTCTTTGATAGATGCAACTTCGTTAAGCCATGCGTCTTTATCTACTTTCAAAAGTTCAGCCATATCGTCTGTGCTGATATCATTCAATCCACTAATGTCAATCGCATCAAGAGTAGGTATATTTCCGATTGGCGTTTCAGTAGCTTTTCCGGTTCCTGAAATTCTTTCAACAATCCATTTCAGCACACGGCTGTTATCACCAAATCCGGGCCATATAAATTTGCCATCGGCGTTTTTACGGAACCAGTTTACATAATATATCTTAGGAAGCTTTGATGCATCAGTCTTTTTGCCGATATTTAACCAATGTTGCAAATAGTCACCCACGTGATAGCCCATAAAAGGAAGCATTGCAAATGGGTCACGTCTTACTTGACCAACATTGTCCGTAATAGCAGCAGTCGTGATTTCCGAACCCATAACGGAGCCTAAGAAAACACCGTGATTCCAATCAAGACTTTCATTTACTAGAGGAATCGTGCTTTTGCGACGTCCGCCGATGAGAATTGCTGAAATCGGTACGCCTGCCGGATCTTCCCATTCAGAAGCGATAACCGGACATTGGTTTGCGGGCATTGTAAATCGAGCATTTGGATGTGCGGCACTTTGCTCTGAATCCGGTGTCCAATCGTTTCCATGCCAATCGATTAAATGTGCCGGAGGATCTGTTCCGATTCCTTCCCACCACACGTCTCCGTCATCAGTTAATCCAACGTTCGTATATATTGTATTCTTTTCTAGCGTTCTCATAGCATTAGGATTGGATTGCATGGAAGTACCCGGAGCAACGCCGAAGAATCCTGCTTCAGGATTGATTGCATAAAGTCTGCCGTCCGTGCCAAACTTCATCCAGGCAATA
>Ga0082212_10012159_pt1 | contig 10861 bp, 7 predicted proteins | sample TergutNt197P3_FD_71548 | JGI IMG/M metagenome (GOLD analysis project Ga0082212, IMG submission 71548) | Neocapritermes taracua P3 segment gut microbial communities from Petit-Saut dam, French Guiana - Nt197 P3 | ecosystem: Host-associated > Arthropoda: Insects > Digestive system > Gut ...
CCCGCGAACGAAATGATTTTCCATGCCTGCGCGGTCTTTTTGACACGATGCGGCGTCAGGTTTCGCTTACGTACTATTGAGTACGCCGCGCTCAACCTTCCTTGCCTCGTGTCAAAAATCCTCACGCATCCAACGGAAAATCATTTCGTTCGCGGGTAAATAAGCTTCACGGTTGTTGAAAAGTAGAACAGGCAAGCCGCCCACGAAGGTGAGAGCAGTCGGCATGCCGGCCATGGAAGCGCAGGCGTCCTTGCCGATGAGATATGCGTCAATTCAAAAATCATGCTTATATAAGCTCCACCTGTTTGCGTAATCCAAAAATGCTTGCGTAATCCAAAAACACTGTTGTAATGTAGTTTTCGGTGCAAACAGTTGCGTTGCGTAATTGATCGAAATTGAACCGGAATACTCATGCAATCCGCATCGACAACCCAGGGAGGAAATAAATGAAACTTTGCAAACTTATAATGATTGCACTTGCCGTGGCGGTAATCACGCCATCTATAGGACTGGCACAGAAGCAGCGTTCGTGCTCACGCGACGGACTGAAGCGCATGACCGATCTCTACGTCGCCGCACAAACTAAAGGCGACACATCCGGCCTGCCGCTGGTGCAGGGCTATCTCTATATGGAAAACATGGCCCACATCGACATAAATAAGGGTATTGTCAAAAAGCCCATGAAGATCGATTTCCATCGCTCGATATATGATACGGCTACCTGTCAGACGTTTACGGAAGTAATCGTGACGAATAAGGCGGAGCCGTATGTTATAGGGGCGCGTCTGCGTGTTGTCACCGACAGGATCACCGAACTGGAGACCATCTGGACGACGACCGGACACTGGCTGTTCAACGCCGATAACTATCTGAAATATTCGCCCGCCGAAAAATGGGATGAAATTCCAGTCGACAAACGCGATACGCGCGAAACGCTGTTGTATACGGCCAATTCGTACCTGGACGCTTTCGTTGATGGGAATCCCGATATAGTGCCGTGGGGAACTCCGTGCGTCCGCATTGAAGGCGGAGCCTACACCGAACCGGGAGGAGAAACACCTAATTCTCACTGTGCCGCGCTTCCCGGTGACCCGACAAGAATCGGAATGCCGAGCGGCGTCAACATCGCAAACCGCCGATTCGTGATAGATGAAACGCTCGGTACCGTATTGGTATTATGCACTTTCGGCGCAGGAACTCCGGGCGGCGGCAGCGGTTCGCCCGATTCGCACCTGTTCCGCATAGAGAACGGCAAATCAAGGTACGTACACACGCTGACGCACATGCTGCAATCCAGCTTCCAGGGGAATGTCCCCACTGACGGCGGCGTCGCCAAACCGAAAGATGGCGGCGGAAAGCCTAAAGCGAAACCTTAGGAAAGCACTGATTAATTATCCGCGCGGGATGAAGCGCAAGGCGCACGGAGCGCAGGAGAGGCACTCAACAATTATGTCGAGATTACGGGCACCGCGCAACGCGGCGATTCGCCCGCACAGGCAATTAATCAGCGCTTTCTTAGAAGTAACTGCAAAACCATGTAGAAATAAATCAAACCCTGAAAGGGAGTTAATCAATAGCGCAGGGCAGCGCCCTGCGACCACACGGAAAGGAATGAGAAAATGAAAAAAATCATGTTAGTGGCGGTATTCAGCGCGGTGATGCTTGCCGTAGTCGCGTTTCCGGTACAATCATTCGGCGCACCGCTTGATCGCGCAGCGCTGATCAAACTTGCCGATGATTATTTTGCGGCACTGGTCGCGCATAACCCCAAAGGCGTACCACTCGCGGATAATGTAAAAATGGTTGAAAATATCAAACGCATCAAGTCAGGCGAGGGAGTTTGGAAGACGGCGACATCCGGCCCAACGGAGTTCAAAATCGTGGTTCCCGATACCGTATCGCAACAGGTCGGCGGCATCATAGTCATGGGTATCAGCGACAAGCCCACGTTTCTCGGGTTCAGACTGAAGGTTGAAAACGATAGAATAACCGAAGCCGAACACATGACGATTGACATAAGCAACCCTGATAATCCGAATATGAAGTCCGTACGGTCCGGCATTCCGCTGGAAATTCCTTATAAATACCGCGATTCACGCGGGCGGCTCATCTGGATCGCCGAGTCGTACTATGACGCGCTGGAGTTCAACAACGGCAGCCTGTCGCCTTTCGCTACAGATTGCGAACGCCGGGAAAACGGCGCGCGATCCGCTCCCAACGGCGGACCGTCGCTCGTCGGCAATATTCCGGGAAACGCGCCGAGCCCGAAAGCGAAAGGCAAACCCCAGCTGCTTGGCATGCAGGACTGTGCCTCGCAATTGAGCAACGGCGTTTTCCAGTACATAGACACCATAACTCCTCGTCGAGTGGAAATTGCCGATGAGCTTACCGGTCTGGTCGTAGGCTTCTCACAGCTCCGCCATTCGATGGAAAAGAAGGTATTCAAACTTATGAATACTCCCGGACAAGAAACAAGGGATATGAGCACCCAGAAGCCCTTCGATATGCCGTCGCTGCACATCTACAAGATATGGGGCGGACAGATACATGAAATCGAAGCTCTCGGTCTTGTTGCGGATTACAACGCACCTACAGGCTGGGAATAAAGGAAACGCCGATTTATGGAGCGCGGCGGCTTGCCGCGGCACTCCATAAATCGGCGTTTTCTTAACAATTCCGCGCTATTCGCTTATATGAATTCCAAATGGAGAAAACGCCGATGAAGTTGTTGTGTGAAATAATAATGATTCCTTTAATATGTCTTACTTTCATTGCAGGTGGGACGGCGTTTGCCCAGGAACAGCGGTATGAGCAGAACCAGATAAAGATTGTCAATATTCCAAAAGTATCTCGTCCGCCGAAGTTTGAGGACTTTATCAACGGTACTCCGAGAGAAGCCGAGCTTGTAATTACCGACTTTCTCCAGGTCGATCCAGGCGACGGAGATCCGCCCAGCCAGCCGACCACGGCGTATCTTTCATACGACGAGAAAAATCTTTACGCGGCTTTTTACGCCAAGGACGACCCGTCGAAAATCCGGGCGACGGTCGGCCGCCGGGACGCCATTTTCAGCGACGACAGAGTCAGCATCTCCCTCGACACGTTTCTCGACCGCCAGCGCAATTACTGGTTTGAATCGAACGCCTACGGAGTGCAGATGGACGGCACGAATCTCAACGGAGTAGACGATTATAATTTCGATACGCTCTGGTACTCCGAAGGGCGGATCGTCGAAGACGGTTACGTAGTTCTCATGACAATTCCCTTTAAAAGCCTGCGTTTTTCTAATGCGCCGGTTCAGACATGGGGCCTGATGGTAAGCCGCGCCATACAGAGAAATAACGAATGGGTAAACTGGCCGTATCTCACCTGGCGGCTGATGCCAAGCTGGGCCGGGCAGTTCGGCGATCTGACGGGCATCCGCGACATTTCCCCGGGGCGAAACATGCAGTTTATTCCATACGCCGGATTCTCCCGCGCGAACTACCGGGATCCATTTAAGCCCGGGCTGCAATATGACACCGAAAACGACTTCCGGGCGGGTCTTGACGCAAAAATAGTGCTGCGCGATGCGTTGACGCTTGATATGACGCTGAATCCCGATTTCAGCCAGGTGGAATCCGATTCGCCGCAGGTTACGGTCAATCAGCGTTTCGAAGTATTTTTCCCGGAAAAACGGCCGTTTTTCATGGAAAATGCAGACTATTTTCAAACGCCTGAAAATATTTTCTTTTCCCGTCGCATGGCCGATCCACAGTTCGGCGCGCGCCTGACCGGCAAAATCGGACGTTGGGCCATCGGCGCCCTGGCTGGAGACGACCGTGCACCCGGAGAGATTGCGCCTGAAGACTCCGGCCATTACAGCGATCGTGCCGCCGTTGGAATATTCCGGCTTTACCGCGAACTGGGAAAAGAATCGCGCATCGGCGGACTCATCACAAGCAGGGATTTTGCGGGAAGTTCAAACCGCGTCTTTTCGATGGATACGCGACTGAAACTCAACCAGAATCTCGTCCTGACCGGCCAGATGATGGGGAGCCTTAGCCGTGATCTTGACGGCGACGACCGTAACGGAACCGCGGGCTATTTACGTCTCGCCCAATCAGGCCGCCACTTCAGCGCCAACGCATACTACCGCGATCGAAGCCCCGAATTTGAAACCGACCTCGGTTTTATCCCGCGCGTGGACATACGCGAAACCGGATGGAGCACAAGCTATTCATGGCGTCCCCAAAAAGGAACCGTCCTCAGTTTCGGGCCGTCTTTTTCCGGAAGCGTCATTTACGACTACGATGGAACTTTGATGGACTGGACGCTGAGCCCGTCGTTTCGGGTTGAACTGCCGAAAAACACCTCGATGTCTTTTACCCACAATGAAAGTTTTGAGCGCTTCTTTGGTGAAGATTTCCGCAAAAACAGCAATAAGGTTTCCGTTTCTTCACAATGGCAGAAATGGCTGCATTTTTCGTCCAGCCTGGAGCATGGAGACGGTATAAACTATTTCCCGGCGGCTGGAGAGCGGCCTTTCCTTGCCAAATCACTTAATACGAGCTTCACACTGAAACTTATGCCGACGCCGCAGTTGCAGATCGACGAGACCTATCTGTATACACGACTTGCCGCCGACGGACGCGGAACGGTCTTTAACAACCACATCTGGCGCACCAAGGCCAACTACCAGTTTACGCGGGAATTCGCACTGCGCGCGATCGTCGATTACAACGCCGTGCTTCCGAACGACGCGCTGGTGATGCTTGAACGACAGAAACGGCTGGGACTGGACGTCCTTTTTACCTATATGCTCCACCCCGGCACGGCTCTGCATATCGGCTACACGGACAATTACGAAAACCTGCGGTATGACCCGGCTGTTTCACCGCTGGTACAGCGCGGCTCATTTCCAGACACTAACGTCGGCCGCCAGATTTTCGCAAAGTTCAGTTATCTGTTCAGGCTCTAGCCCGGATATTTTATACCGATTCTACTATTGATTGAATTCCTGACTTGACCGGTTCAGCGTGAATTTTTCGGGATGATCTCGTATGTATTAGTAAACAAAGCGGATAATTTTTATAAAATCGCAAATGTAGTTACTAATTCGGTCAAGTCAGGTTTTATTGTTCGAATTGTCAGAAATAAATTTTTAAATATCGATATCAATAAGTACGGGGCAGTGATCGCTTCCCTGTGTTTCGGCCAGTATCGTAACGTCTTTAACGCGCGGCGCGATACGGTTGGACACGACGAAGTAGTCGATGCGCCAACCTATGTTCCGTTCGCGCGCGCCGGAACGATACGACCACCAGGTATAGGCGTCTTCGCGGTCGGGATATAAAAAACGAAAGGCGTCGGTAAAACCCGCCGACAGAAGTTCGGAAAATTTCGCGCGCTCCTCGTCCGAAAAACCCGCGTTGCCACGGTTGGACTGCGGGTTTTTCAGGTCGATCTCCTCGTGAGCCACATTCATATCGCCGCAAAGGACAAGGGGCTTTTTCGCGTCAAGCGTTTTCAAGTATTCGCGCCGCGCGTCCTCCCACTCCATCCGGAATCCAAGCCGGACGAGCCCGTCTTCGGAGTTACGCGAATTCGGCGCGTATTCGTTTACCAGATAAAAATTATCGTATTCCAGCGTAATCAGGCGCCCTTCAACATCGAATTCTGTTGCGCCGATGCCGTTAGCCGTCGACAGAGGCTCAATCCGGCTGAATGTCGCAGTCCCGGAATATCCTCGTTTTTCGGCGCTGTTCCAGTATTCGAGATAGCCATGCAAGTCAACCTCGGCCTGACCACGATGCATCTTCGTTTCCTGTATGCAATACACGTCCGCGCCGCAGGCGGCTACAAAATCACTGAACCCTTTTTTGAGAGCCGCCCTCAGCCCGTTTACATTCCATGTAACTATCCGCATTTCCTTAAACTCACATCAGGCCGCTGAAAAAATCATTGCCCTTGTCGTCCACAAGGATGAAAGCGGGAAAATCAACCACTTCGATTTTCCAGACCGCTTCCATGCCCAGATCCTGATAATCAATACATTCGACCTTTTTGATGTTTTCCTCGGCCAGCACCGCCGCCGGACCGCCGATGGAACCGAGGTAAAAACCGCCGTGTTTTTTGCAGGCGTCTGTAACTTCGCGGGATCGGTTTCCTTTTGCGATCATTATCAGCGAGCCGCCGTTTTTCTGCATAAGATCAACGTATGAATCCATGCGCCCCGCCGTCGTCGGGCCGAAAGAACCGGACGGTTTGCCCGGAGGAGTTTTCGCCGGTCCCGCGTAGTAAATCGGGTGATTTTTCAGGTATTCGGGCAGCGGTTTTCCGGCGTCGAGCAGTTTTTTAAACTTCGCGTGCGCAATGTCGCGCCCGACGATGATAGTTCCGTCAAGTGAAAGCCGCGTGGCGACCGGATGCTTTGCCAGTTCCGCCAGCATGTCTTTCATCGGCTGGTTCAGGTTGATTTTTATCACGCCGTGCGTATGTTTGCCGCGATATTTATCCGGAATCAGACGACCGGGATTGCGATCCATTTCCTCAAGCCAGATGCCGTCCTTATTGATTTTGGCCTTGATGTTACGGTCCGCAGAACAGGAAACGCCCATGCCTACCGGGCATGACGCGCCGTGCCGCGGCAAACGGACTACGCGGACATCATGCGTAAAATACTTCCCGCCGAACTGCGCTCCGAGCCCGCATGCTTCCGCCGCTTTTTGAAGCTTCGCCTCAAGCTCAATATCACGGAACGCCCGCCCTCCTTCGTTGCCGCTTGCTGGCAGATTGTCGAGATAACCCGCCGACGCCAGCTTCACCGTTTTCAGCGTGCTTTCCGCGCTTGTTCCGCCTATGGCAAAGGCCAGGTGGTACGGCGGACATGCGGCGGTGCCAAGCGTCTTCATTTTGGCGGTCAGAAAATTTTCAAGGTTTTCAGGATTGAGGAGCGCCTTTGTTTCCTGAAAAAGATAGGTCTTATTGGCGCTTCCTCCCCCTTTGGCGATAAATAAAAACGTGTATTCGCCGCCTTCCGTGGCGTAAAGATCAACCTGCGCCGGCATGTTGTTGCCGGAGTTTTTTTCTTTATACATGTCAAGCGGGATGGTCTGGGAGTAACGCAGGGCTTCGCCGGTATAGGTCTGCCAGACGCCTTTCGAGAGGAATTCCGCGTCATTGCAGCCTGTCCAGACTTTCTGTCCTTTTTTTCCGATAACCAGTGCCGTTCCCGTATCCTGACAGAACGGCAACTCAAATTTTGCGGAAACCTCGGCGTTTAGCAGCATGGCGATTGCGACGCCACGATCGTTAGGCGAAGCCTCCGGGTCGCTGATAATACCGGCAACCTGTTCATTGTGTTTCGCGCGCAGCAAAAACGACACATCCTTCATTGCGTGAGCGGCAAGAAACGCCAGCCCTTCCGGTTCGATTTTGAGCATTTCTTCGCCGTTGAATTCGGCGACGCTTATATAATCTTTCGTCAGCAGCCGGTAAGAAGTGCCGTCACCGGAAAGTGGAAACGGTTCCTGATATCTAAATTCCGCCAAGATTGTATCCTCCGATTAATTTTTTAGAGCCACGGATAAGCACCTGTAATTATGAATTTGTCCGGGTATTTAATTACGTAATCGGCAATTTGCAATAATTTATTGAGATTTTGCCGCAATATTAACAGGCGCAGATACAATTCCACCGCTGTTATTTTTATAGGTAGCCCAAGTGGGTTTGTAGTCTTCATGCGCCTGATTGCCCCAAAGCACCCAATTATCCCGATTGCCACGGGCAAAAAGCTCAAGGTAGGGACCGCAACTGCATGATTCAATGATGCGAAAAATTTCATCAGGCTTACGGGAGTGCTCACGTTTTTGTGTTCTCAGCAGGTTGACCTGGCTGCGTGCCGGCGCGAGCGTACGCGTATTTCCCTTCCCTTTTGTTCCAAATAATAGTAATTCCGTTACATTTCGAAAATAAAAACCAACACCCCGACCATCCGGTTCTCCATCTTTACGAATTTTTTCCCATACAATATTCGTTTTATACTGAAATCCCCATGCTTTCATTACATCAAGTCCGTCGGGCAGCAGCGCATTAGGCACCCAAAGATACAAATGACAAATGCCATCAGCGACTTCGCTAACAGGCAAGGCTATGATTTCATCAAGCGTCATTGTAGAATATCGATTCAGACGTTTGTGTTCCGGTGCCATTTTGCCTGTCTTGTTCTGAAATCGCCAAGGCGGATCCGCTAAAATCGTTTTAAACTTCCGCTTTCCACAAAAACTCAAAAGATCGTTTTCAATATGGTAATTAATGCTGTCTGCCGTCATGTTAATTATCCTGCCCCATTATTGTTACCGGGGTTATTCCGACTACCAGTATAGGACAACCGCCATGCCTTCGCGCCTGTATTCTTGGAAGTAATTTTCCCATCCATGTTGTGCTCGCCCCATATTTTTGTTTAATACCCAGTTTGTCAAATAATGGATTGAGTTCCGCGCTTCTGGTGATAATTGCGCCGCATTCAATTATTCCGCATTCGTAAAAAGTGCGGAATGCGTAAAGATCACGGTCAAATGTCTGATCCTTGCTATTCCACTCCATGTCCACAGCTACCTTGCTTTTCACATAATCGATATTGTGTCCATCAATGTAGTCTTTGATTAGAACTTCCTCAACTGTCGACGGATGGCGCGTGTGTAGCTTAACCAGTAAATCACCCGTTATTTTTACTTCTTTCCAGCCATACGGCCGCATAATTTCCGAGAATTTCTTTGGAATATTCGACTCATTGCCCCCGGCTTCGGTAATGTCATCGATTCTGATATTCATGTTTTCAAGCGCGGCAATTATTTCCAGATATTCCGGTTGGTATGTTGCAGCCAGTATCTCTACCGCGTTATTGAAATTATGTAATTCATACCGTGAGTGAACGCTTTCTGGAATCAGTTTTTTCCAGCATTCCATGCCTTTGCCCTGTCGATACAATATCGTTTCTGACAATACAGTGTATTCGTGTAAATTCGCGGTTCTAAATTCTGTTACCTCAACAAAGCCCGTGCGCGTTCGGCGACGTTTTCAGCGGTAAAGCCGAATTTTTCAAACAGTACTTTGCCGGGAGCGGAAACTCCGAAATGGTCAAGACACAGGATGTCTCCACGATCCCCGGCGTATTTGCCCCATCCCTGTGAAACGCCCGCTTCCACCACGAGGCGGGCGGAAACGGAAGGCGGCAGCACTGCGCTCCGGTATTCTTTCGGCTGCGCTTCAAAAAGCTCCCAGCTTGGCATGGAAACGGTTCTCACGTTTATTCCCTCATCTGCCAACTGTTTTTGCGCGGCTACAATCAGCCCGACTTCCGACCCGGAAGCTATCAGAATCAATTCAGGTTTTTTGCCGCCGGAATCCGACAGAACATACGCTCCTTTTTCCAGACCGTCGGCGGGCGCGTAAACCGCGCGGTCAGGAATCGGCGTTTCCTGACGGGTGAAAACCAGTGCGGTCGGCCGGCTGCGATTTTCTATGGCAACGCGCCAGGCAACGGCGGTTTCATTGGCATCCGAAGGGCGGATAACCGTAAGTCCGGGAATCGCGCGGAGTGAAGCAAGATGTTCAATCGGCTGATGCGTCGGGCCGTCTTCTCCGACGCCGATGCTGTCGTGCGTAAATACGAAAATCACGCCAAGATTCATCAACGCGGCAAGACGTATCGGCGGACGCATATAGTCGGCAAAAACAAAGAAAGTCGCAGTATAAGGAACGATCCCGCCGTGCGCCGCCATTCCGTTTGCTAACGATCCCATGGCGTGTTCACGGATTCCGAAATGGATGTTGCGCCCGTCGTATCCCCACGGCCCGCCGGTTATACCCTGGACGTTTTCAGGCTTGCAGTCAGGCGGCGCAAAATCACCGCCGTTTTTAATGGCGGTCTGTGTGGATGGATTAAGGTCGGCCGAACCGCCGATCATTTCCGGCAGCACCGAGGCGATGGCGTTCAGTACCTTGCCCGAAGCGCCGCGCGTCGCCATTCCTTTAGCGTCCGCGGGAAAACAAGGCAGCGCCGCCGTCCAACCGGACGGCAGTTCGCCCCGCATCGTTCGTTCAAACTCACGGGCAAGTTCCGGATATTCTTCCGCGTATTTTGCGAACAGGGCGTTCCATTCAGCTTCGGCTTTTCGGCCTGCATCGCGCGTTTCTCCAAAATGCCCGATTACCTCGTCTGGCAGGTAAAAAGGCGGATCTTCCGGCCAGTCCAGATTTTGCTTTGTCCGTTTAACTTCCTCCTCGCCAAGCGGCGAGCCGTGCGATTCAAACGACCCCTGCTTGTTCGGCGAACCATAGCCTATGCGCGTTTTCGCCAGAATCAGCGATGGGCGTCCGGTTTCCGCCTGAGCCATCCGAAGCGCGGCAGCGACGGCGCCAAGATCGTTTCCGTCGTCAACCATAATTGTCTGCCAGCCGCAGGCGGCAAAACGCCCGGCACAATTTTCAGTAAAGGAAAGGTTTGTGGTTCCGGCCAGACAGACGTCGTTGTCGTCATAGAGATAAATGAGTTTACCGAGCTTCAGGTGTCCCGCCAGGGACGCGGCCTCCGCCGCCACTCCTTCCATGAGATCGCCGTCGGTAACAACGGCAAAAGTGTAGTGGTTGACAATGTCGCATCCCGGCCTGTTGAATCGGGCGGCCAGATTGGCCTCCGCCATTGCCATCCCCACTCCGTTGGCAAAACCCTGCCCCAGAGGGCCGGTGGTAATCTCAACACCCGGAGCATGGCCGCGTTCCGGATGTCCAGCCGTCCGGCTGTCCAGTTGCCGAAAATTTTTAATCTCGTCAAGCCGCAGATCGTAGCCGGAAAGGTGCAGCATGCTGTAGAGGAGCA
>Ga0082212_10012160_pt1 | contig 10861 bp, 9 predicted proteins | sample TergutNt197P3_FD_71548 | JGI IMG/M metagenome (GOLD analysis project Ga0082212, IMG submission 71548) | Neocapritermes taracua P3 segment gut microbial communities from Petit-Saut dam, French Guiana - Nt197 P3 | ecosystem: Host-associated > Arthropoda: Insects > Digestive system > Gut ...
TATTTGTGTAGTTCCCGGGTTAGCGTTTGACAAAAACAATCGGCGGCTGGGATACGGGGGCGGATATTATGACAGATTCTTACACGATTATCAAGGAATGAAAATCGGGTTGTGTTACAGTGAATTTGTGTTCGGCATTCCGGTTGAAAATCATGATGAACAAGTGGATATAGTAGTTACAAATTAAGGGGTAAGGTACATGGAAACAAAAGGGAAAAGACCTCCGCAGGTTAAATTCGATACCGATGAAAATGTCAGAATCATGAATGAAACAGAATCGGACGCGGCGTTTTTCGCGAGCGATAACGCTTATTCGACGCGCCAAATTGACGCGGTGAAACCGCTTTCGCCTATTCATTCTTCAAGAGTTGCGGATATTAGCGAACCGGAACCGGAGCCGAAACCGAAAAAGATTCCGAGAAAGAAAAATGTGACTTCTCCGGTTTCCGCGCCGCCTCAATCTCCGAAACCGCAAATTCCGCAAAACCCGGAACAGATAAGGGCTGAGAAGAAAAAGCAAGCCATCAAAAAGCGTCAGAAAAGGAAAAGAGAACAAATCCGTACTTTCTCACATATTTTAGGAAGCGTGGTTCTGGTCGTTTTTATTCTGTCGGTATCGGCATTTATGTCACAGTTTATTGTGCGGGCATTCCTTGATTTCACCGGTATCACCATGGTGGAATATCCGGTCATTATTCAGATTCCGGCTGACGCGACCACCGACGATATCACCTCTATATTGGTTGAGTATGACTTAATTGAAATGCCTAAGTTGTTTGAGTTTTATTCAAGAATGAGCGATAGTGACGGTAAATATTTGAGCGGACAATTTTCTCTTAATTCGACCATGTCGTACAGCCAGATTGTCAACACGTTACAAAACCGTCCGCAGAATACCCAAACGGTTGCGATTAAAATTATCGAGGGAATGACGGCTATGGAAATCGCCGAGTTGCTTGAGGAAAATTATGTCTGCCGCGCCGAGGATTTCATGCAGTTTTACAAGAACAAAATGAACCTGTTTAATTTCGAGAGGCGGCTTGAATATAATCCGCTTAAATTCAATCAGTTAGAGGGATATTTGTTTCCGGATACCCATGAATTCTTTGTCGTCAACGGACTGGAAGACGACCCCGATATGGACACCGAAAAATACGCCGAAGTAGCGGCGCGAACGATATTCTCTCACTTCAATTCACAGATTTCCGCTGAAATATATAAGAGAATCGGTGAAATCGCGGAAACACTCAACATCGAGTTCGGGCTTGATGAGTTTATGACATTAGCGTCAATGGTGCAGTTAGAGGCTTCCGAGCCTGAGGATATGAGAAAAGTGGCGTCGGTATTCTTCAACAGATTGAGAAATCCCGAAGATTTTCCGAAATTGGAGTCGGATGTTGCAAGGGAATTCTACGGAAAAGATAATATTCTGCCATACCGAACAAATGACAACGAGATTCTTATTAATAATATGATTTTGGCTTATAACACCTACGAGTCCAATGCGATTCAAAACGGAAAGTTAGTATCACCGCCCGGTCCTGTATGCAATCCGGGAATGTCGGCGATACTGGCTGTTCTTGACGCAGCGAAAACCGATTATTTCTACTTTTGCGCCAATATCGAAACAGGCGAAGTCTTCTTCGCCGAAAACATCAGGGAACATGAGGAAAACGAAATCAAAGCGGGGCTCAGATAAAAGTTATGGGTAAATTCGAATTGCTGTCACCTGTCGGCGATATAGAATCGCTTAAGTTGGGGTTTCTCTACGGAGCGGATGCGGTCTATGTCGGCGGAGAGGGATTCGGGTTAAGAGCCAATGCGGGATTCAGTATGGATGAATTGGCTTTTTCGGTTGACTACGCGCATAAATTAGGAAAGAAAATCTACCTTGCTTGCAACATCGTAGCGAATAATCATGATGTTGACGAATTTCCCGCTTTTATTTCACAAGCCGAAAAACTGGGAACGGATGCGGTAATTGTGTCGGATTTAGGTATGTTCGATTTAGTAAGAACGCACGCTCCCGAACTTCCTGTTCATATTTCCACACAAGCGGGGGTGATGAATTACGTTTCTGCGAATATGCTCTGTAAATTAGGCGCGAAACGGATTATATTAGCGAGGGAAACCTCTCTGAAGAACATCAGGCGGATTCGTGAGGAAACACCGCCCGAACTGGAAATCGAGGTGTTTGTTCACGGAGCGATGTGTATGGGATTTTCGGGGCGGTGTTTGATTTCCGCCTATCTGGCTAACAGGGATGCCAATCGCGGGGCGTGCGCTCAGCCGTGCAGGTGGAAATACTATCTGATGGAAGAAACCCGACCCGGTGAATTTTTTCGCGTTTTTGAAGAAAAACAAGAGCGTGGAAGTTATATACTTAATTCCAAAGATTTGTGCATGATTGAACATATCGGGGATTTAGCCGAAAACGGTGTGACTTCATTCAAAATTGAAGGGCGGGCAAAGACAGCTTATTACACGGCGGTCATTACCGGAGCGTATCGTGTCGCTGTTGACGCTTACGAGAAAGGTATGCTATTGCCCGAGTGGGTTAAACGTGAAGTGAATTGCGTAAGCCATCGTCCGTATTGTACAGGATTTTATTTTGATGAATCTGACATTCAAAGTTATGAGAACAGCGGATATATTCGAGATTGTGATTTTGTTGGGGTAATCGACGGTTTCTGTAATGATATGCTCGAAATCACACAACGGAATTATTTCACCGCCGATGACCGACTTGAGGTCGTCGTCCCGGGACGAATTCCCGCCGAACTCAAAATTGGGTATATGGAGAATTCCAAAGGTGAAGCGGTGAGAATCGCGAATCATGCGGTTGAAAAACTGTACATTCGCTGCAAAACGGAATTTCCGCAAGGTTCTTTAATCAGGAGGGTGAATCATCGGTGAAATTTTCACAAAGAGTAAAAGCGGAACTTGTTAAAATCCGTGAAACCGGTAAAGAGTACAAAGACGCGCTCGGTTACGGACTTTCCTACGGCGTGAAGGATGCGGGTGAGGCGGAAAGTCTGATTATTGACCGTATTCTCGGCGGTAATGAGGAAATCGGCGGGATTTTCATGCGCGGTGTGTTCATATCCTGCGGAAGTGTCAGCGACCCCAATAAAGAATATCATCTTGAATTGATTCCGCCTAATCAAGCAAAATGCGGTGAATTGATTGAGTTTATGTCAACCCGGGGACTTCACATGAAAAAGTCCGAGCGGAAATCGCAATCGTTTCTCTATTGTAAGGAATGTGAACAAATCACCGACTTTTTGACTTATATCGGCGCGGTGAAGAACTCGATGGAGTTGATGAATGTGATTATTTTAAAGGAAATCCGCAATAATGTCAATCGTGCTGTCAACTGTGAATCGGCAAATATCAGTAAAACCGCCCGTGCCGCCGGAAATCACATTCGTGATATTGAGTATATTCTTGACTTTGAGGCAAAGTCTGAGAAAATGTTCCTTTCGGACGGATTGAGAAAAGTTGCGGTCATACGGCGCGAAAACGTAGGAATGTCGCTCAGCGAAATCGGAGAAGAACTGACTCCGCCGATTAGCAAAAGCGGCGTCAATCACAGGCTAAAGAAAATTAGTGAGATTGCGGAAAAAATTCGGGCGCAAAACTTGTAAAAACACTTGACTTTTTATTTAAAAGTAATATACTATATATTAATATAATAAATATAAAGGAATAAACTGCCATGAAAACGATAGGAGTATTAACCAGCGGGGGCGACGCTCCCGGTATGAACGCGGCAATCCGTGCGGTGACCCGAACCGCTCTTTCTATGAATCTGTCGGTTAAGGGAATCTATAGGGGGTTTAACGGGCTTCTGACCAATCACATTGACGATTTCGGGTTGAGGAGCGTTTCCAACATCATCGGGAGAGGCGGTACCGTTTTGTACACCGCCCGCTGTCCTGAATTTATCCCGATAGAAGGGGTGAGAAAAGGAGTGAAAACCTGTAAAGATGAGGGAATCGACGGAATCGTTGTCATTGGGGGAGACGGTTCGTTCAGAGGTGCGAGAGACTTGTCTAACGAGGGGATTCCCTGTGTTGCGATTCCGGCGACGATTGACAATGATATCGCTTCTACCGGGTATACCATCGGATTCGATACCGCGATGAATACGGCAATGGAACTTATGGATAAGTTGAGAGACACCACGCAATCGCATGACAGATGCTCGGTTGTTGAGGTTATGGGGCGCAGAGCGGGTGACATCGCGCTACATACCGGAATCGCCTGCGGAGCGACTTCTATCCTCACGGTAGAAAAAAGTGAAGAGTATACCGTTAAGCATACAATCGAGAAGATTTTGAACACGCAGACAAGCGGCAAACACCACTTTATTGTGGTAGTTGCCGAAGGATACACCGCCGGTATGAAAATCGACGCAAACCATCTTGCGAAACAGATTGAGGAAGCGACCGGCGTTGAATCGCGAGCAACGATTCTCGGTCATGTACAGCGCGGCGGAACACCGACTGTTCGGGACAGGGTAGCCGCGAGCCGATTGGGGTATCACTCGGTTGAACTGCTTGCTTCGGGCAAGGCGAATCGGGTGGTCGGATTTATGAAAAACGAAATTGTGGATTTTGAAATCAATGAAGCGCTCGAAATGAAGAAAGAATTCAACAGCGAGCTTTTCAAAGTCGCTCAGACCATCAGTATTTAGAGGTATAGATGTTTTTATTAAGTATGTTCAGGCGTTCGGCGAATGAGTTGAAAGATGTTCGTTGTCTTGCGGTAACGGGAATATTGATTGCGGCATATATTGTATTGAAATCCTATACCACAATTGAAATCGCGCCGCCGATACTTCGATTTAATTTCAGTTATATCGCACTGGCGGCGATTGGGATGTTTTATGGACCTGTCGTCGCATTAACAGCGGCAATTCCCTGTGATTTAATCGGTGCATTTCTTCGGGGCAGCGGCAGCATTATGTGGGGGCTTACGCTTGTGTATATGTTCCAAGGCTTGACTTATGGGGTGTTGCTGTACGGTTTTGAATTAAAAAAATCTTTTTGGAAAAACGCTAAGCTCATGATAGCGCAAGCCATTGTGATATTTATAAGTCAAATGGTTTTTAACACTGCCGTGCTGTATTTTTACGGAATTCTCGGCAGTGACGGAACATCGGTTAATACACTTATCACAATGAGAGCGGTCAAAAATTTAATTGAATTTCCGATTAGCGTCGCGCTTTTATATGTTACACTTGTTCCTGTCAGTATCGCGTATAAAAAAACATTTAGAGGCAGAACGACATGAACAAAAAAACATTAGGTTTTATCGGGTTAGGCAACATGGGGTTGGCAATTCTGAACGGTGTCGGTAAAACCGGTATAGAGATTTTCGGTTACGATATTTCTTCGGATAAGAAACCGATTGTTGAAAACTTAGGCGGAACTTTTCTTGAAAGCGAAGCGGAAGTCGTTCAAAAAAGCAAGTATATTTTACTTGGCGTCAAACCTCAATCGGTTGACGAAGTTTTAAAAAAGATTGTTCCCGAATTAATGCCAAAAAGTGTAATCATATCAATTTGCGCGGGGATTTCCCCCGAATATATACGTGAGAGAACGTCCGGAAAACTTAAGGTTGTCCGGGTTATGCCGAATATGCCGATGATATTGGGCGAGGGCGCGAGTGCGGTTTCGACTGATGACTTAACCTCACCCGAAGAACTTGAATTCGTTTGCTCGGTATTCAGAAACTGCAGCCCGGCGATTGAAATTGTTCCGTCTGAAAAAATGAATGAGATTATATGTATAAACGGTTCATCTCCTGCTTTTATTTATTTGTTTGCAAAAGGGTTTGTCGATTACGCAAAAAGCCAAGGGATTGATGAACAGTCGGCGATGAATCTTTTTTCACAATCACTAATCGGTGCGGGTAAAATGTTAGGAAGCGGAATTCCAACGGAAGAATTGATTTCACAAGTGAGTTCTAAAGGAGGAACAACAATCGCCGGATTAGAAAAGTTACGCCAAAAAGGAGTGCCCGAGGCAATCGGCGCGGCGTGTGAAGCTTGTACAAGCAGAGCGCGTGAGTTAGGAAAAATTTTTTAAAAAGTTATTGCAATAAGAATGATTATATGGTATAATGAATAAATACAGTTGCAATATAATATGTAAAGGAGGAGATTTGAAATGACGTATGAAAAAATTTATGCTGATGTGAAAAAATCATTGATGAAAGCGGACGTGACTAAACTCAAACAGGATTTCGCGATTCAGTGCAACATTCAGGGCGAGGGAGAAGGGTCTTTTTACATTGCTCTTAAAGAAGGTGTGTTCAGCGTTGAGCCTTATGATTACAAGGATAATGATGCTCAATTGTACGCGAGCGGCGACACTTTTATGAAAATGTTTTCTAAAAAAATTGACGGTAAAGATGCGTTTGAACAAGGCTTGCTCGGGTTTGACGGTGATGTCGGGGTTGTACTGTTGCTTGGGAATTTACAGCCTAAAAAGAAAGAAACTGCCGCCAAGAAAACGCCTGCCGGCAAAAAGAAAAGCGGTGAGGCTTAAAGATTTTATTTTCCGTTGATGTCATTAATATAAAACCTGTCAGGTAAGTTTGACGGGTTTTTTCATGTTTGTATTCTGTTGATGAAACTACATAAACCTCATGACAGGAAATTTGGAAAGACAAATCAATTTTTATCCACTGCTTGTCATATTTGTCCATAAACCCTAATATAATCTATAAAAACTACGTTATATGAGGTATATTACAATCATGAACATCAGAAAAAACAAACTTCCGCTCACAATCGCTTTTTTGGTCTGCTTTCTTGTAATAACGCTGACCTTTAATGCGAACAATGCTGTTGTTCCGGTCGGAAAAGGGATTGATGACGGACGGTTGATTATTATTCTTGACGCAGGGCATGGCGGAATGGACGGCGGCGCGGTTGGCACTAATGGCGAATTGGAAAAAGATATTAACCTTTCGATTGTAAAAAACCTACAGCAGCTTCTTGAATTCTCCGGATTAAATGTAATACTCACCCGCGGGGAAGACCGTTCCATGCATTCCGAAGGTGTTGTCGGAATACGCAACCAAAAAGTTTCCGATATGGAAAATCGCAAATCAGTAATTGACGCTTACCCGAACAGTCTGTTTTTCTCAATTCACCAAAACCGCTTTACCGACTCAAGATTCACGGGGGCACAGATGTTTTATACGGCGCAAAATCCCGAAAACCAAAGATTAGCACAGATTTTACAGAACAGTTTTTCGGAATTACAGATTGACAACGAGCGGGAAATTAAAGTCATCGACAATGACTTGTATTTGTTTAAATCTACCGCACAACCTGCCGTATTAATCGAATGCGGATTCCTCTCCAACGCATCAGAGGCGGCGATGCTCAGCAGTGCCGACTATCAAAAGAAAGTCGCATTCACCATATATAAAGGAATCATGGAATATTTGAGTATTTAGCAAAATAAAGTGATTGACAAATTTCTTTCAAGGTGATATAATGAGACGACTGAGTTGACCGGAATGATGATTGGTGATAATCATGGCTAAAATCAAAACACTTTATATATGTACCGAATGTGGGCGGGAGCATCCCAAATGGAACGGTCAGTGTTCCGGTTGCCGTTCATGGAACACGCTTGAGGAAACCGCTGCTGCCTCAAGCGTTTCAGTGTTTTCCGCTACAGAATACGCCGCTGTTCCGGCACACAAACTCAATGATATAGACTGTTCCGACGATGTCCGAATAGATACAGGTACACATGAACTCAACCGAGTATTAGGGGGAGGGCTTGTGAAAGGTTCGGTCGTTCTGCTTTCGGGTGAACCCGGAATCGGCAAATCCACATTATTGTTACAGATTTGTGATAAAATCAAAACGAAACGGAATGTTCTTTATGCCGCCGGAGAGGAAAGCCGGCGTCAGATAAAAATTCGTGCTGAGCGTCTGGGAATTTCCTCCACTCGCTTATTAATCGCACAAAGCACTGATTTATTCGGAATCATCGCGGCGATTGAGCGCGAGTCCCCCGAAATCGTGATTGTCGACTCCATACAGACCATGAAAATAGAGTCGTTGAGTTCCGCACAGGGGAGTGTTACACAAGTCCGTGAATGCACCAATCTTTTAACCGCAATTGCAAAAAAGAAAGAAATCCCGATTTTAATTATCGGTCACGTTAATAAAGACGGCGGAATTGCGGGACCGAAAGTCCTTGAACATATCGTTGATACGGTACTGTATTTTGAAGGGGAGCGCAGAAGCAGTCACCGAATTCTGCGCGCAGTGAAAAACCGATTCGGTTCGACAAATGAAATCGGCGTCTTTGAAATGCATGAGCACGGATTGTCCCAAGTCGAGAATCCGTCGGCAATGCTTCTTTCAGGGCGACCGAGCGGCGTTTCGGGTATCAGCGTTCTGTGTACGATGGAGGGTGCGCGCCCGATTTTAGCGGAAGTTCAGGCGTTGGTGACCAAAAGCGGATTTTCCGCTCCGAGGAGAGTCGCGAACGGATTCGACTATAATCGGCTCTGCCTTATTTTGGCGGTACTGGAAAAGCGAACCGGAATTTTCTTCGGAAGTTGTGATGTGTACATCAACATTATCGGCGGAATTTCCGCGACAGAGCCGGCAGCGGATTTAGCGGTCGCGTTAGCGTTGTATTCGGGACTGTGTGACGAGGTTGTGCCCGAAACGCTGGCGGTGTTCGGTGAAATCGGTTTGGGTGGGGAAATCCGCAGTGTAAACCACACCGCCGAGCGTGTTCGCGAGTGTCAGAGAATGGGATTCACTCACTGCATTGTCCCTGAGGGAAAATTGGCGGTTGACGAAATAGATGTCATTCCCGCAGGGAGTTTAGGCGAGATGTTTAAGATAATCAAAAAACTGCCGCACAGCTAAAACCTTGCGGCAGTTTTTGTTATGTGTCCAATTTAATCAACCCGCTTTTATTGCACACGCCAAATCTCTTTCGCGTATTCTTTTATCGTCCGGTCACTTGAGAAAAAGCCGGCGTTAGCAATATTCATCAGGCACATTTTCGCCCACTGTTCGCGATTTTGATATGCTTTATTCGCTTTAATTTTAGCGTTAACATAATCCTCAAAATCCAGCAACAGGAAATAATGGTCAGGGTCGCCGTAAGATGCCGGACCGATAATCGCCGTGTAAACTTCGTTCAATAAATGTCCGCTCTCATCCGGGAAAGTTCCGTTGACAAGCGTATCAAGAACGCGCCTGATTCGCGGGTTGTTGTCGTAAATTTCTCTCGGATTGTAAGTCTTGGCGACTTTTTGAATTTGTTCTACCCGCGCGCCGAAGATGAAATTGTTATCTGTTCCCGCCTCGCGGACGATTTCAACATTTGCGCCGTCATATGTTCCGAGTGTGACCGCGCCGTTAAGCATGAACTTCATGTTTCCGGTTCCCGATGCTTCTGTACCGGCGGTGGAAATCTGCTCCGAAATATCACAGGCGGGAATCAGCTTTTCTGCATAAGAAACATTGTAGTTCTGCACGAAAAGAATGTTCAGTTTGTCCTTGACCGATTTATCATGATTAATTAGCCGAGCGATTTCATTGATGAACTTGATAATTCCTTTTGCGCGTTTATACCCCGGAGCAGCTTTTGCCCCGAATAAAAACGTCGTTTTGTGAAAGTCCTTAAGTTTACCGTCTTTTATTTGAAAGTATAAGTCTAAAATTGCCATCGCGTTAAGCAATTGCCGCTTGTATTCGTGTAATCTCTTAACTTGAATATCAAAAACAGAATCCAAGTCGAGTTTAGCGTCAAATTCGCGGTATTTTACGTGCCACGAAAGCTGTTCTTTTTTGATTCGCTTGATGTCATTCAGGCGATTAAGCGTGTTTTTATCACCCGCGAACGTTTCTAACTTTTTCAATTCGCTTAAGTCGGTCAGCCATTTTTCCCCGATTCTTTCAGTAATGAATCCGGACAATTCGGGGTTGCAAAGCCCCAGCCATCGCCTTTGCGTAATGCCGTTGGTTTTGTTTGAAAACCGTTCGGGATATAATGCGTGCCATTCTTTCAATGTATCGTTTTTCAAAATTTCCGTATGCAGTTCAGCGACGCCGTTGATTGAGTGCGTCCCGAATATCGACATTCTTGCCATATGTATTATGCCTTCGTCTATAATAGAATAAGGCTTGCGGTCGACGCCGTTTATGCCTTTTTTATAAAGCGTATGTTTCAATTTGTTTTGTATCATAACGACATAAGGATATACTTCCGGCAAAACCGAACAAAATAAATCCACGCTCCATTTTTCCAGCGCTTCTTCCATAATCGTGTGGTTGGTATAAGCCAGCGTTTTTTGCGTAACGTCAAACGCTTCGTCAAGCGTGAGGTTTTCTTCCATAAGCAAGCGCATTAATTCGGGAGCGGCGACGGCGGGGTGCGTATCGTTAAGCTGTATCGCGTATTTATCCGCAAACTTGCCGAAATCGCCGTTATCTTCAAACTTTTTGAAATCGCGTATCATGCTTTGCAGCGACGCGCTTGTGAAAAAATATTCCTGCTTGATTCTCAGCCTTTTACCCTCTTCGGTATCGTCGTTGGGATATAATACGCTTGAAATCGCTTCCGCTTCATTGCGCGCCTTGAACGCCTCGTCATATTTTTGCTGATTAAACATCTCGAAATTAAATTCATGTTCGTCTAAAGGTTCAGCCTGCCATAATCTCAATGTATTAATCATCTCGCCGCCGTAGCCGATAACGGGCATATCGTAAGGCACAGCCCATACCGACCGGTCGCGGAAATCAATCCGCACCCGTTCTTTTTCGCGCCTTATGCTCCACGGGTCGCCGAACGCAGTCCAGTTA